>Ga0209437_100626_pt1 | contig 21443 bp, 19 predicted proteins | sample AraplaL_Cvi_mTSA_FD_184266 | JGI IMG/M metagenome (GOLD analysis project Ga0209437, IMG submission 184266) | Arabidopsis root microbial communities from the University of North Carolina, USA - plate scrape CL_Cvi_mTSA (SPAdes) (version 2) | ecosystem: Host-associated > Plants > Roots > Endosphere...
AAGCATATTACTGAGTGCATCTGCCGTCTCTGCTTCGCCCTTCACAACCAGGTATTCTCCCTTAGGGAATTGGATCACTCTTGTTGCTTCTGGCAGAGATTCTTCTGTCATGACGCCAGCATAATGCATCATTTTGTTATTCACCGCTTCGTTTACAGCAAAAATATAGTCATTCGTAGCCAGAGACTTTAATGTGTCCAGGCTTCCATCTTGTTTCACAGTGGACCAAAAATCCGCCTTCTCTTTGTTGATGCCAGCATAGTCTGTGTAGTCGCTCTTAAGCTCCGTACCAATACCTAAAACGATAAAGCTGCCTTTTTCTTCAAAATGATAATTACTCATTGTTACACCATCCTCTTTTAATTTTCAATTGATTTGTGTTTTCACTTGATGGGTTTATAATAACCTTAAATCATGTCAGAATATGATACTGTTTAGGGGGCCCAATGAAAAAAGTTGAACGCATTAATATCATCACGCGGTATATCAATAACCGAGCGCACTTTACCATTTCTGAAATCATGCGAGAATTTAACATTTCGCGTTCGACAGCCATTCGAGATATCAGAGAAATTGAAGCTATGGGAATGCCACTTGTCGCTGAAGTTGGGCGGGACGGCGGTTATTTTGTCATGAACAACTCCCTCCTGCCCACGGTACGCTTTACCGATAATGAACTCAAAGCGTTATTCATTGCCTTTATGGCGACAAGAAATCAACAACTTCCTTATCTGAAGAGTCGTCAATCTTTGGCTGAAAAATTATTGGGCCTCATCTCAGAGAATCAGCAAGATGACCTTGTGCATCTCAATCAATTATTGCTTTTTGAAGGGACCAATCCCCATAATCCAGACTTGCTTGATCTGTCAGACCTGCCCCACCCTACCTTGGAAAAACTCATCCAACTTCTTCTTATCGAACGTTATTTGTTAGTTACTGTCCAAGAAGAGAAGAAAACAAAGTCCTATCCCATCGTTCTCTTGCACCTTCATCATCAAAAAGGCCATTGGATCATTGAAGGTTTTGACTTGGAGGAAGAAAAGAGACGAATCATATCTGTCAACAATCTCATCCGCGTAGAAGCATACCCGACGAAAAAAAGACCGAGTATGAAAAAGATTGTAGAACAACTAAAACGAAATACACAGGAAGAGGTCATCAACCTTGTTTTGGAACTTGGCCCAAAGGCGATTGCCCAATATAAAAAGTACCATCCTTTAAAGTTTTCAATTGCCTATACGAATCCGTACCAAACTACAGCCCTTCTAAAGACATTTACAAATGTTCATAACGTAGACGAATTAACTGAAATCACCAATTGGTTGCTTTTTCTAGGTGAAGATATCAAAGTTAAGGAAATTCCGGAGGAAGTCCTAAACGCTGTACAAGAGAGATTAAACTTATACCAGTTGAAGCAGTGAGCGTCCCCTCCTCCCCTAGTCTCTCCATTTTTCTAACAACGATTTACCGGAATTCAGGCTGAGCGTTCAGTACGAAAAACCAAAAAAAGCCGCTATGTTAGCGACTTGTTATGGAATCATATTCATTATGCCTCACGCCAATCCTTGGCGAGCTGTTCCTTCTATATTAAAAATCAGCATTAGACTGGGCATGATTAGGTGTATGTTGCGAGATTTTTTTAACGAGTAGAAAATAAGTAACAATGGCAATGATACTGGTCATTAACAAAGTGAGTCCTAACGGGACGGCAGTGTCCTCACCTGCGATACCGACCAGAGGAGCAACCAATGCACCCAGTAGAAAAGGAACAACGCCGAGCAGTGCTGCTGCACTTCCGGCCATCTTAGCTTGACTCTCCATGGCCAGCGGGAATGCCGCTGTAGACGTAATGCCGATTGAGCAAACAAAGAAGAACAATGGAATGACCAAAGCGAAAAGTGGACCATGAACCAAAGTTACCACCAAAGCAGCGACACTTGCTATTAATGCAAGCCATAGTCCGGATAGTAGAAGCGTTTGCTCAGGGATACGTTTTGCCAATCGACCCACGATTTGAGAACCGATGATCAAGCTGATTCCGTTCGAAGCAAACAATATAGCAAATACTGTGGGTGTAACACCATATATATTTTGGTAAATAAAAGGTGTTCCTGCTACATAAGCAAAGACCCCTGCCGTCATGATTCCCTGTGCGAGCATGTAGCCAACAAACGTGCGGTCACGCAGAAGCATTCTGTAATTACCCAATTGCTGTTTGAAGTCGGGAACCATACGTCTTTCGACCGGGTGTGTTTCTTTTAAGCTCCACTTGGTCATGATCAATAAGAAAACCCCCAGGAATGAAAGCGAGATAAACACGCCAATCCATGTGGTGAAGGAAAGAATGCCACTTCCCGCGATCGGTGCTGCCAAAGGCCCCAAATTTCCTACAAGCAAGAGCAAAGAGAAAAATTTAGTGAGTTCATGCCCACTATACAGATCTCTAGCTATCGCACGGGAAATGACAATTCCAGCGGATGCCGCAAATCCTTGCGTGAAGCGAAACAAAATCAATAGTCCGATATTCGGAGCAAACGCACATGCCAAGGAACAAATAATGTAGGCCGCCATGCAGATCAACAAAGGTCTACGTCTACCGTACGCATCACTCAAAGGACCCATAACGAGTTGTCCTACACCTAGTCCTAACAAACAAGCAGTAAGACTAAATTGTACAAGTGATGCCGTTGTATTCATATTTTGTGCAATCTCCGGGAAAGCCGGTAAATACATATCAATCGTAAATGGACCTAATGTAGAAAATAAACCTAGTAGTATTGCGAGTCCAAAAACATTCCAATTCGTGCTCTTCGCCATGATAAATAAAATCTCCAATTCCTCATATAATTTGCAAGCCTAATCGAGTATAAGTCATAGAGTTAACTGTAGGTCAAGTCTTGAGGTTATTAAAACAAAAAAAAGCCGCTAATTAAGCGACTTTGGATGGACAACCATTAAATTGTGTAACTTCCCCGGCCTGAATCTATATGACTCATAATCAATTCGGCTGCCCGTATGTAACCTCCAGCCTGCCTTAAGGATTCACCAATGAGGTAAGCCTGCCGTTTATAACACGGATTGTGTAGCACTTCCGTTAATGCCTCTCTCAAATCAGTTGCATTGAGGTTATGTTTATCTAATGTAATACCCGCGCCCAACTCCTGTACCCGATTGGCGACAAGAGGCTGATCCGATGTCAATGGAATCATCACCAACGGAACGTTGTAATATAACGCCTCACTCGTGCTGTTCATTCCAGCATGTGTAATAAAAACATCGGTATGCTGCAGCATCTCCAACTGGGCAATGTAGGGCTTAACGATAAAATTAGGAGGTATTTGATTAGCGAGCGGCTCCATATCCGTGTATTTTCCTGAAGATAGAACAACATTCACGGGTAGATCCCCTAATGCTTCAAAGAAAAGCTGATAGAAATCCAAATTTTTATTTAAAATCGTCCCCATAGCAATGTACACGGTATGCGGGTACCTTTCATGTAGCAACTCAAATGAGAAGGTCGGAGCATCATGACGTGTTATGATTGAAGGACCCGTGAAAATAAAACGATCATCCAGCTTTTCTGCCTGCGGCTGAAAATAACGGCTGGTGTAGACGAGCTTTAACTGACCTGCATGTGCCGGAATCTCTTCTATGGCTGGGATACTCACTTGAAACTCTTCGGCTAACTCCGTTGTGATCTTCATCGTAGCCTCATAAAGCTCCGTCGTCTCCGTCTCACTCAGGCCTGAGTGGGCCCCGAGAGGCTCCACGAAAGCAAAGGAAGCAATGGAGCACACCGCAGGAATTCTAAGTTTTTCTGCAAGAATAGTCCCTCCCCATCCCATCAGAGAATCAAAGATCATATAATCGAACTTTTGATCCTCTATCACATGCAGCACATTGGGGATGATCCTCCCAATAATACCGCTTACCATCATATAAATGAACTGATAAGAATGCTTGTATTCCTGGGGTTTCAACACCGGATCATGAGAGAAGGCATCTTGTGGAAACGGATAGGTAATGATCTGGGCACCGGTTTGTTCAATTCGGGAACGGTACTCCTCCGTGCACACATAGACAACTTCCTCACCGTTGTCAATCAACTGAGTAACTAATCCTAACGATGGATTCACATGTCCTTCAGCTGGAGTAATGACGACTAATACACGTGCCATCTTATCCACCTCCCAATGTAATTAGTCCCCCCGTTCTTCTTGATGTATTTAACGACGCGGTCGTCATCCGTTACATGGAGATGTTATCCTTCACTTGGTTGATTGGATGATGTTCTTGATGAACGAGTTTGGTAATTCGTAGTGATGCTAAGAAACTTAACAAGACCCATAATAATTGCAGTGTTAACACGATGAAGACGCCAGTCGATATGCCCCACTGTAACGTTTCGGACAAGGCAATCAGTGCGCCACCAACTCCAATGCTTACTCCCATATAGAAGGAATCCACAAATTGTAGATTGGCGGACATTTCTCCCTCTTTCCTGGGCAAGGCATGTTGTAAAGCAATGGCTGCCGTTGTAGGGTTGGCCAATCCAACACCGAACCCTGTAATCATTTGTGAGAGAAGGATGAGTATAATCCCGCCGTCCGTCAGAATAAGAGCCAGAATCACAAGTACAGTTCCAACGATCATAATCCCAATGCCCGTCATGACCCTACCCTTTCGGGCACGACCTTGATCTCGTGCATCAAGCTTGGCTTGTAACCACGCTGCGGCGGACCAGCTGAGAGATCCTCCTGCTACAATGAGGCCAGCAAGGTCAGCTGATAACCCCTTCACTTCGGTTAGTGCCAAGATCACAAAACTTTCCGTTGTAAAATAACAAGCAACATATAGCCCTCTCGAAACTAAAGTAGCAGGCAATCCTTTTTGTACCGAAAAAGTACCCACAGGCAGCAATTTACGCATTGGTGGGATCATGACGACTAATCCACCCAAAGTGAGCACGATGCCTTTCCAATCGGTTATCATACCAAGTCCTGTGAGTAACAGCCCCGTTCCAACGGCAAGCAGAATCGCAAACATAATCTTTGAGTCCGTTGCTCGCGCTGGACCTGTCAGATCTTGCTGAAGCTGCAAATTACGGAAAGAACGGAATGTGAGACTGAGCGCTATTCCAATCAAGGGTAGAACGATCCAGAAAACATATCGCCACGAGATGTAGGAAGCAATAAGGCCTGCTGCATAAGGTCCGATTAAGGTAGGCAGGACAAATGCCATGGAGAATGCGGCCAGGATTTGAGTACGAAGTTTATCTGGATATTGCAACGTCACACAGGTATAAACGCATGTGATCAGGGCCCCCGCTCCAAAACCTTGAAGGGCTCTTCCGGCAATAAGCATGTACATATCGAAAGAGACAGCGGAGACCACAGTTCCTAACACAAAAACACTAAAAGATACCAGCATGGATGTAAAAACGCCGCGCTTGTCAATCTGCTGACCCATAACCAAAGTTCCAATAAGCTGAGATAACAAAAATGCGCTGAAGATCCAACCATATAAATGAATGCCCTCTAAACTTTGTGCCATTTTCGCAGCAATCGTTGTGATAGCCAGTCCTTCAAAAGCTACGGTTGCCAGAACCAGCATAATCCCAATTGTAGGCGCCCTGTACTGAGCATCAAAAATCCCAATCTGCTTGTTATTTGTCTTCTACACCTCCATAATTCGATGGATATTATGGTAAAATAAACCACTTTACTTCCTGAATATACATGAAGTGTTATACTTTGTAAAGTTAAATGTTTAAAAAGTAGGATTGTAGTTTAGAATATGATTCCCATGTTCAATAAGAGATTTTGCTTGAAAATATGCCATTTTCATTACAGTCAATTCGGAGAAGTTGATCCTGCAGGATCCAGACATCTGTTTTTTCAACAAAGAAATGAAAGCCTCCAATGGATTGAACCAAAGCGGGATCGACTGGTGTAGCGCTCGCATTGATGCCAATTGTAAAAGCATCGGAGCCTCCTCCAACATATTTTGCGTAAATTCTTACATACTGGCCCTTTTCCAACTCCCATTCATTCTTAAAGGAATCGATCGCTTGATCAGATACTACAAATGAAATCAATGATTTGCACCCCTTCCCTCAGTTTAATCACATTTTTTTACTTCGCCACGATAATTGGCCATTCTAAAACTGGCCCCACATCCACACGAGACTTTGGCATTTGGATTATTCATGATGAATCCGCCCAGCATTCCGCTCTCTTCATAGTCGATCTCAAGACCATCAATATATGGAATACTTTTCGCATGAACCAATATCCTGAAATGCGTTTTATTTAACACCATGTCTTCTTCTGCCTGCTGCTCATCCACGATAAGGGTATAAGATAAACCACTGCATCCCCCTTCATCAACGCCTACTCTAAGGAAGGCATTTTGGATATCCGCACCTGATAAAATTTCGACGATTTTGTCCGATGCTGTATCACTGACCTTAATGATCATTTTGTTCCTCCCTGATGGTATCATTTTGAAAATCTTGTATCCCAGTCGATTAGACAGGGTATAAATGTAGCAAGAGCAACTCCTTTTGGCGTAAGTTCATAAATAATTTGTGTAGGGCGTGTCAGTATTGTTCTTTTGACCAAATGATCATGTTGAAGACCCTTTAAACGTCTGGAGAGGATCATTTCGGAAATGGAAGGAATGCTTTCGAATATTTCACCGAATCTCTTCGGGCCTTGAGAAAGAGCACATAAAATATGGATCGTCCATTTCGTTCCGATGATACGATAAGCCGTAAATATTTTATTCTGTTCTTCAGTGAACAATGGTCTGTACACCCACTTTCATATTCATCCGCGTGGTGAGATCCGAGTGCTCGCAACGATACTCATGACGATCAACAAGAGATGGAAACCCATGGCTACAATTAAGCCGGATTGAAGTGACATTCCACCAGCCTGACACACTACAAGGATGGAACCACCGATGCCGATCACTACGCCAGGAGTAAAAGAATCTGCAAATTGCAGATTGGCCGAGGTCTGGCCCACACCTTCCTCCCCCGTTTGGGAAAATGCGACAACACCGCTAATCGGGTGCGCCAATCCAATACCAACGCCTGCAATGATCTGACCAAGAACTGCGATGGTAACGGTCACAACAGGTACCCAAAATACGATGGCAATCCCTATCGCAAGCAGCAATACCCCAAGAATGATTCTCATATGACGTCCACTGCCCTGATCTGCCGCATCCCATCGTCCTTGCAGATACGCAATGATACACCAACTTAATGCAGCACTCGCTACAATTAATCCGGCCTGAGAAGGTGTGATTCCTTTCACGTCGATTAGAGCCAATACCAAGAAATTCTGTGTGCTGGTATAAGCAGCGAAGAACAACCCACGTGTTGCCAGAATTGCTGGCATACCTCTTCGCAACGTAAGTGTGCCCTTCGGTAGCAACTTACGGAGCGGAAACAACATCAATACGAAGCCAATAATGACTAAAACAAATCCCATAATGCTCGGAAGCTTACTAAGACCAACCAAGAAAACCCCTGTACCCATCGTTAAAAGTAACGCCATCCAAGTGGATGAAGATCCGCTATCCCCTCCCGATTTCTGCACTTTCAATTTCCTAAAGGCAGGTAAACTAAGCAATGCCGAAACCACCAGTACAGGTAAGATTCCCCAGAAAACAAAGCGCCAGGACCACTGATCTGCGATTAGACCGGCTACATATGGACCGAGCATGGACGGAAGAACATAGGCAGTACCAAATGCTCCAAGAATTTTGGCACGTAGCTCATCCGGGTAACTTAAGGATATAGCCGTATACACACAAGTCATCATGGCTCCGGCACCCAAACCCTGCAGGGCCCGTGACCCTATCATGATATACATATCGCCTGCTGTTGCGGCAGCGATCAGCCCTACGATAAACAACAGAAGTGCAAAAGTGAACGGTGCTGCAGGTCCTCTTTTATCAATGATCCGACCGACGACCAGCGTTCCGATAATCTGCGCAAGCAGATATGTACTGAATATCCACCCGAACAGGCTAAGGCCGTTTAAGTCTCCAGCAATTGAAGGAGCAATGGTGGTAACGGATAGACCTTCGAATCCAACAGCCATCACTGACAAAATAATTCCTATGGACAGTGCAAAATAACGCGGGCTGAAAATACTTTGATGATTAGACGACATGAAATGTAACCTCCAGGAAAATTGGTATGTATACATCGTATCCGGATACTTAGTAAACATTTTTGTTTATAATGTCTAAGCTACAGTTCGACTTTGACTTTGTCAACATTTTTGTTTAAAATGTAGGGAGTGTTGAAGATTCAGTTGCTTAAAAAGGAGGTTCACCATGAGCGGAAATCAGACTAAAAAGGATGTCTCAACCAGTACCCGGAGAGCGATTATTGATCTGTTAAAGGAGCGCGGGGGAATGGATGTTGTGGCACTCTCCTCTCAGTTTTCATTATCTGGAATGGCAATTCGTCAACATCTGAATGCGCTAAAAGAAGAAGGATTGGTTACAACTGTGGAAGAGGCGCGTCCCATGGGTCGACCCACCAAGCTATGGATATTAACTCCTTCGGCTAATCGTTTTTTCCCGAGCGGATATTCGGATTTATCCGTCAGCCTCATCAATTCGATGAAAGAAGCCTTTGGTAATGAAGGGCTGGACAAGCTGCTGGATGTTCGAAATAAAAATATGCAAAAACAATATCTTGAGTATCTAGGCGATGCATCAGATGTTAGAGAGAAGTTGGAGAAATTAGCAGAAATTCGTACGAATGAAGGTTATATGGCCGAGGTTAAGGAGCAGGATGATGGCAGTCTCCTACTCATTGAGAAGCATTGTCCCATCTGTGAAGCGGCTGCGGTATGTACCGGACTATGCAAGAATGAGTTACATTTATTCAAAACAGTTCTAGGCGATAATGTTCATATTGAACGGGGAGAATACATTCTTGCCGGAGGAAGAAACTGCGTGTACACCGTTAGGCAAAATAAACCATGACAAAAGGAGCAACCTCATTGGAGATTGCTCTTTTTGTCATGGTTTTGAAGTAACTAGAACGATTTTGGTGAATATTCCGGGATTGTTCGTTTTAGCGTATTTTTCGACAAACACTAATGATGGAAGGAGATAAAGGATTGAACGGTGTTTTATCCCAGTCCGAATATTGATCTTCGATACAAAAGCCACAGCTCGTTAATAAACCCTGAAGCATATCATTATCCATAAAGCGACATGCAATTCGAGAAATTGTTTTCTTCGATCCTCCCCAATCACGGAACGTGACCCAGTGCATGATCTGGTGACTTGTATCATACGTCTGTGTACCTGATACCTTGACTGTAATTCCATCTTTATCGATAAACTCTCCCCAGGTGCTTTCCTCTTCGTTGGATAAATCGGTCCCCAAGGGGTTTCGGGTTTCAAAAACAAACAATCCATCAGGCTCTAGATGTTTGTTGACAGTCTCAAGTAAGGCCCTTTGATCTTCATCGCTCAAAAAAGCCTGAAATGCATTTCCTGTCAAATAAATCATGGAAAAACGCTGTTCGGAATTGAATGTACGGGCATCAGCTTCAATGAATTCAACAGGCAGACCTTGAGCTTTAACCCGCGCATATTCAAGCATTGACGAAGAAATATCAACACCTGTTATGTTTATCCCCGATTTTGATAAATGAATGGTAGTCAACCCTGTACCACAAGCAAGTTCCAACACCTCACCTGGATTTAATTTGGCAAATTCAAGATAAAAGTTGTATTTATTCGTTTCGCCGCCAAACTCAAGATCATAATTAACCGGGTCTAGATACTCTTCAAGATTATCGTGATCTATCAATATGAATCATCCCTTCACTACAAAGCAGATTTCTCTAAATCAGCCTTCATTATACCCGTTATTTCTAAACATCTCATTATTGTACGTACCTGATTATGTAATTTTGGATTTAAGTAGAGTATAGTAAGAGTGTTCAAAATATACTCTAGGAGGCTGCAGCCATGTCACAAAATATCTGGATTAACCTGCCGGTGAAAGACGTTGTGAAATCCACTACCTTTTTCAACGAGATTGGATTCCATGGGAAGAATGTTGGTAACGAGAGAGCCCAGCTTGTCATTGGCCAAACAACGATCATGCTGTTTCCGGATGCAGCGTTTGAGAAATTTACAGGTGCAAAAATCACAGATACTTCCCATAGCGCAGAAGTTATATTTTCCATTGGAGCTGACAGCAGAGAGGAAGTTGATGCTTTTATTCAAAAAGTAGAGACTGCCGGAGGAACCATCTTTGGCAAGCCTGGTGAAACGGACGGCTGGATGTATGGCGCGGGATTTGCCGACCTGGACGGTCACCGCTGGAATCTGCTTTATATGGATGAGAGCAAAATGCCGAAAGGTAATTAAATTGCCGGTAATCTTTATAAAGTCACTGGCTTTGCAGCTTCCGATAGAATCAACTTCTTGATCCTCGAATAACAAAGATGATAACACCAACTAGCCGCTTCTTTAGACGGATTGTTGTTATCATTCTTTGTTATTTTACATATCCAATTACCACTCAGTAACCCTCGTTACTGTCTCCATAGCATCACGCGTCTACTTCTCATGCTCTTTAACCACTTGTTCAATCCCCAACAATATAAGCTTCAAGCCGAACTCGAAAGCTCCTTCGGTTCCCATTACCTCAAACATCCCGTTCTTGTACATCCTACTGAAGATTCCAGCTTCCTTCTCACTCATGGAGTCCAGAAGTTGGATCATCTCATCACCCTGAAGTGTTTCCTGATCCTTAAGAACAGCCGAGATATTGCGCTGATGCTGATAATCGTCCAGTACAAAATAGAATACATAGTTTACAAGCGTAAGAACTGCCTGTAATTTCTGCTCTTGCTCTAGTGGTGTTGATTCCATGCAGAGCAACATGCGGTTGGTGAAGCGGATCATGTCCGGCTCGTGGGGTAGCGTCATCATCATGAGCTGTGTGGAGCAAGGATATCGGCTGAGCACATTCCGTACGGTTAGCGCAAGCCCTTCCATTTGCTCTTTCCAATCCCCTTCGGCGTGAAACTCGTCCAGAATAATTTTCGATATCTGGTTGGCCAGACGCTGGTAGAGTGCCTGCTTGCTCTTGAAGTACCAGTATAGAGATGGAGCCTGAATCCCCAGCTTGTCTGCCAAGCGTCTCATGCTGAATTTCTCAATGCCCTCTTCCGCCAGAAGATGCCACGAGGTTTCCAGAATCTTATCTTCCGAAATCTGAGGCTGTTGTTTTTTCATCATTATCCGCCCCTTAATCTAACAGTGTAAGTTTATGCTTTACAGGTTCATAAGTTCATGATAACATCTAACACTGTAAGGTTCAATCTAACGGTGTTAGATTAGATCAATATTAACGAAGAAAGTAGTGACCCACATGGATGCAGAAAACCTCCATTACTTTGAAAAAGCACCAATCGCCAAAGCCGTAGCTCACTTTGCTGTCCCAATGATGTTAGGCACGTCAATGAGTGTTATTTACTCCATCTTGAACGCCTATTTCCTTGGTACATTGGGTAATACAGCCATGTTAACCGCACTTGCACTAACGTTGCCGTTATTCGCGGTCATTATGGCGCTAGGCAACCTAATCGGTATAGGTAGCGGTACATTCATCTCTCGTTTGCTGGGTGAGAAAAAAATGGATGATCTGAAGCATGTATCTTCATTTGCCTTTTACAGTAGTTTAGTGCTTGGAATTATCGTAATAGCTGTTGGCCTCCCTTTAATTGAGCCTATTGTTCATGGGCTGGGGGCAACGCCGGACTCCTTCGGATTTACGAAAGACTATGTCACGATAATGCTTATCGGTTCACCATTCGTGATTTTATTCTTCACGCTGGAGAATATCGTACGCTCGGAGGGGGCAGCAATCACGTCAATGATCGGCATGATGCTCAGTGTTATCGTGAATATTGTTCTCGATGCGCTATTCATCTTTGCCTTCCATTGGGGCGTGATCGGTGTTGCATCTGCAACGGTCATCTCCAACATGGTTGCAAGTGCTTTCTACGCTTTCCATATGAGTTATAAGAGTACTTTCTTAACCGTCTCCTTGAAATGGTTCAAGGTTACCAAGGACATTATGAGCAATGTGTTCAAAATCGGAGTTCCCGTCTTTGTTATGAGTGTTTTCTTGGGTGCGATGTCGCTTATTCTTAACCTTTTTCTTGTCGAATATGGGGATCAGGCCATCGCGGGGTATGGAATTTCATCACGTTTATTGCAATTTCCTGAGTTCATTCTGATGGGTTTGTGCGAGGGAGTCGTTCCGTTGATTGCCTTCTCATTTACAGCGAACAAATTACGCATGAAACAAACCATTGGATTCACGATCAAAGCTATTTTGGTCTTAGCTGTCCTGTTCGGCGTTATCGTCTATCTGATTTCTGACCACTTGATTGGTTTATTTACGACTGATACGCAATTAATTGAAATGGGTAGCTACATTCTCCATGTGACATTTTTATCCTTGTTTATTACAGGAATGACTTCTTTGTTTATGGGGATTTTCCAAGCAACAGCCCAGGGAACCGCCGCGTTTATTATGTCCATCATTCAAGGTATTACGTTAATTCCTGTATTGTATATCGCTAATCGAATGAGCGGCTTCCACGGGGTGATCTGGTCGCTCGTCATTGCGGATGCTGTTGCGTTCCTTGTTGGGGCCATAATGTTATATGTTCTGCGGACCAAATTACAGCCGGATATGGCACAATTGGCACAGTAAATTGCCTATTACACGCAAAAAGGCAGGATAATAAATACTGCCTCACCCTGCTCTTTTATTCCCAAATGACAATGGTCTATCCAGTCTCACGCAGAGATCGTAAACCGCCAACTACAACGAAAGACTGGTCAACATATGTTCGATTTCGTCCATATACCCATCAACTGTAATGCTTCTCGGTGCAAACAGAAATCGTAGGGATTGTTTCCATTGGGAGTCTGCAATAGATGTTGGCAGCATTGAATGTTCTGTATGAGCGAATATTTTCACATGAAGCAATGAAGATGGCTGAATGCCTTTGCGGTATGCTTGCTCTGTATCTGCAATGTCCACATTCACATCATCTTCTCCAAGCAGAAGTAATACAGGGGTTTTGAAATGGTGCAAGTCCGCCGTGGCATCAGAAGCATAATTTTTTCTTATGAAGTTCCATCGTTCTTTGGAAATCAGATCGTTCTCTCGAGCGATCTTGGTATACTCTTCATATGTGCCCTGTTTTGTTAGAATCTCATTAATCTGGTTTTCATAATCGACCTGATGTTGAATCTCTTCAGGGGAATGACCATCCTTCGCCATTTGGCTGCGAGTGTTGTATTCCCCCTGTTGTAACCAGTTTATTGCTGGCGATACCAAGATACTGAAAGCCAGGTGTTCTTTACCAGCAAGCTTAGGGATGGCCCAGCCGGCCTGGCTGGCGCCCCATACCCCTATTTTGGAATCATCAATGATGGATTGTTCTTTTGCCCATGCGATAGCTTGCTGTGCCTCGACTACGCGATCATCCATACTTTGATCTAGCCAGTTTCCCTCTGATCCGCCGATGCCCCGTTTATCTAGCGACAAGGACGCATAACCAATCGATGCCAGCCGCTCCCACAAAGGTTTGTATCCCTCACCATGAGTAGAGTCTATTGGACCATCACCGTGAACAAACAACACTAAACCTAGCTTGCCCGAATGGTTTCTGGGTACAGTCAGCGTACCTGTTAACTTGCCCTGAGGTGATTGGATTTCAATGGATTGTTCCACCATGTCAAAATCATTTTGATCGACTATGTATAGTCCTGTACCAACCATCAATAAAATCGTCACGATAACGGAGATGTACACTTTTCTTCGTTTAAACATAAAAATCTCCTTCATAAGTCATGTAATGCCACTGATTTTCATCCAAGAGCAGGCCAGTCAGGAAGCTGTTCGTGCTACGCTGCTTGCGAAATTGATGGCGTTCATATAACTGGATTGCATGATAATTATGACTTGCCACATGCAAGCTAAGAAATGATAGCGCTCTGGACTGCAACATATATCTCTGTGCCCATTGGAGCAACAGTGTACCAATCCCCTTGCCTTGATGCTGTGGATGTACAACCAGATCTTCCACATAACATTCGTGTAATTCAGGCGTATGCTTCAGCAGATGTAGACCAATGATTAACTGAAGCAGTTTCCAGTTACCTATCCTATTACACTTGCTCCACCAATGGGAGTTGGTATGAAGAGTTGTTATTGCCGCTCTGTTACTTGCTTCTTTCCATTTCAAGCCCATGGTGCCAACAATCTCCTCATTATGGCGTGCAATGACTCGAAGAGTATGCTGTTCCTTAGCGGGATGCTTGAGTAACTGTTCAAATACATAAGCCAGATCATACGTGGACAATGAAGTGATCTTTTGAAATTGATGTCCAAAACCATAAGCCATGAGTTCAGCAACAGCTTGATGAAACTGGATACGAACGGGTTCTATCTGAATGGAAGTTATCACTCTGCGTCCCCCCCTAATCGATCATTTTTAACAATAGCTCATAATGAAGCTTCTCTGGTGTGAACAAAGATAAATATGATTTCTCTACCATCACAAGTGGACCGTGATATGAGTAGTCATTATGTTCAGCATAAGCATAGAATTCGGTGATATGTTCTTCGAGTTCAGTTTCAATGTGGACAAACACATGCCGAGAAAGGTATTTCCCTCTGGGTAAAACTAAATCGTTAGCTCCCTCCTTTTGAGTATAAATTCCTACAGTGTCTCCCTCTCCATACACATAATGAATATCGGTTTCAAATAAATGGGGAATGTTACTGTTCTGTTGGACCAGCTGTCTTGCGTGCAAGTACCCTTGCGCTTGCATATGGAACCAAAGTGATAAGTGAATCTCGTCACGAGTAACGATATAATATTTCACTTGATCCTCATGTGGGATATGCTCTTTCTCATGCAACAACTTGCTGATCAGGTGTTTGGTTTGCTGAAGCTGATGAATAGCTGCTTCCGTGTCAGCCAACGCTTGGTGAAATAATGATGTGATTTGATCGGATGTCAGATTACTCAGACATTCCTTAATCATTTGAACAGACAGCCCCATTTTGCGGAGTAATAAAATATGAGATAGACGATAAATTTCTTCGACCCCATACATTCTGTATTGGTTTTCTGCTACATAGGAAGGGTTCAACACCCCTTTTTCTTCAAAGTAACGAATTTGATGGACAGAGACTTTCATCAGCTTTGCCAGCTCGCTAATCGTAATTTCATCACTCAACTCATTCACCACCTTTGCTGTTTTTCATATTACAAGCTTAAACCTTGGGGCTGACCTAAGGTCAAGTCTTTATTTTTAAGTTATGATTTCATCTCATCTTCGTCCCATTCATGGAGCATTTGCATAAGTTAGCATCATAAGTAACAGGGTCGTGGAGGGAAAAACTATGAATGAAATATACAGAAATGTTAAACCCACAATCTCCAACCCAAATAAGTCCGGTTTTTACAAAGACATCACGGAATGGATCGTTTCCGTTTCCCCCGGCAGCGATGACAGGGTCGCCCCTTTTGATTTTGGTGCAGCCGCTGAATTCAAGATTCCGAACACCCTTGAAACGGAGATTCACCGTTATTTGATGCCCTATACCCTTCATCCCGAAGGTGGATATGTCGCATTCATATCAAATGGGCGTGTTTGGGGAACATCAGGTGCTATCCTCACATCCGACGGCAAACTGATCTTTGACCTTTCCCCAGAATACGATGGACAAAAAAACAGAATGATGACACTGGAAGAACACCCCGCGTTGCATCGGAAAAAGGTTCAAAAACATCATCATCTACAAGGAACTGTTGCCGGTTTGACTTTTTGCGGGAGTCATAATTATTTTCATTGGTTATATGATGTTCTGCCGCGACTGGGTATGCTTCGGATGCTGAATGTTCCTTTTGAATTCCTGGTCATGAATCCGAACCCTCATGAATCTTTTGTCAAAGAAACGTTGTTCATGTTTGGCGTATCGGAATCGACCGTGATTCGTACTCATGATGATCTGGAAATTCAGGCTGATCGGTTGGTTGTGCCTTCCCTAATGATGAATTCCCATTATCCACCTTGGGCTACAGCTATCCTTCGGAAGTTTATGTTACCCTGGGCTGACAGAACACTTGATTCTCCCCTACGCATTTTTATCTCTCGGAGCAAAGCTTTGGCCCGACGAATAGCTAATGAGGATAAAGTCATCCGGCATTTGGAGGCGTACGGTTTTATTCCTATCTGCCTGGAAGATTGGACCATAGCCCAGCAAGTTCAACTTTTTGCCTCCGCAGAGGCAATCGTCGCACCGCATGGAGCAGGACTGGCCAATCTTGCATTTTGCAGGAAAGGAACCCTTGTTATTGAAATTTTCCATATCAGGCATGTAATACCTACTTACTGGATGATCAGCAATCATAACGAACTTGATTATTATATGATGTATGGGCAAGAAGACGGGACAACACAGGAGTGTTTTCCGGGATTAGAGGACTTCTTCGTGGATTTGGATCGACTCGAACAAACTCTTTGTTTAGCTGGATTGAATGAACATAAATAAGTTTTTAAATCTAAACTAAAGAATACCTCATATCTGTAATTAACTTGTCGACCCTCCTGAAAACCCAAAAAACCACGGTACCAATGATGGCACCGCAGTTTAATGATCATTTATATTACTGAATTTGTTTCATGTAAGACTTGAATTCCTCGGCGATTTCTTTATATTTCGTATGATGCAGGTAATGTGAACCTTCCATTGGGATCATTTTGCCCTGTGCCGATTGTTTGACTTGTTCTTCATGCAGTGGTATCCACTGCGGGTTATGCTCGTTATTGGATTGTACAAAGAGAAGTATTAGCAGATTACGAGGGTACGTGAGATTTTCTCCATTTTTGAAATTGGAACCGAGGTGTTTCAGCTCGTCGATCAATGTAGGATTCGTCGCGACTTGATTCGAAATCAACCTCATCTGTTCTTTGGTATGTTCGTCGTATGCAAGTGATGCATCTGAATCACCGCTCACTTTTGAAAGTACTCTCATCAGACCTGATTGTTTAAGAAATTTCATTAAGTTCAAAGGTAATTTGACATCCATCCCCGGTTGATTCGGAACACTGCTGTCGATCCCGACAAAAGCTGAAACTTCATCCGGATACGTGTTCACATACGTCGCTGCATATAGTCCCGTGATGGAATGGCCCATCAGAATGTAGCGGTTAATCCCGAGCTGCTGTACAGCTTCATGAACTTCACTGACGATATTCTCCGTTGTTCTCTCCGTCTCGGTTTGGTCACTTAATCCATAACCGAAAGGTTCGATTGCCACCACTCTGTAATCCGAGGTTAATTCATCAATTAACAATTTGAAATCGAGTACTGGCGATGGGGTTCCTTGTCCAGGCAAAAGCACAATCGTTTGTTCGCCGCTGCCTTGAATGGACACATTCATTTTTTTTCCATCGACATTGACATATTGGCCATACGATTCAATTTTCTTTTTCTCGATCCCATTACTGATAGTATGAACGACAAAGGTGATACCCATAAACAGCACCAGCGCGCCGATAATACCACCAATTATTTTCAACCATAACTTCCGTTTTTTACGGCCCTTAGTCCCCGTTACTGTTGTATCTTCTGTTTTTTCCACATCCATCTTCTCCTGTCTTTATATCTGTAGAGCCGCTCTTGCGACATAGGTATAGTGTAACGATGGAAGATGTACCCTTCGTGACGGGAATATGAACGGAATATGAACTGAAAAAAAAGAGAGCTGCTTGTTAGAGCAGTTCTCTTTAGGGTTAGACCATTTTAGTGGTCCAGGAATACAAGCTGAATGAAGAACAATACCGCAAAGATATAGAATATCGGATGAACATCCTTGCCTTTTCCGCGAAGCAGCTTGAGTACCGGATAAAAGATGAAACCTACGCCGATCCCTGTCGCAATACTATGCGTGAGCGGAGTAAGGATGATAATTAGGAAGGCAGGAAATGCTTCTTCGAGATCATCCCATTTGATTTTGCTGATAACGTTAATCATAAAGTACCCAACAATGATCAGTGCCGGAGAAGTGATCGCCGGAATGCTTGAAATTACACTTACGATCGGTGTGAAGAACAACGTCAGAGCAAGAAGCACACTTACCGTTACCGCTGTCAGTCCCGTTCTTCCTCCTGCAGCCACCCCTGTGCTGGACTCGATGTAAGCCGATGTTGGGCTTGTTCCAAGCAAAGCGCCACTGGTTGTTCCTACGGCATCTGCCAATAGTGCGCCACGCGAGCGTGGAAATTTACCTTCCTTAAGCAATCCTGCTTGTTCGGCAACGCCGAGCATCGTGCCCGTCGTATCAAACAGTGTGATCAGCAGGAACGTAAATATGATCGTATACAAGCCATTTGAGAATACACCTGCCAGATCCAGTTGCAAAGCCGTTGACGTCAGTCCTTGCGGCATGGATACAATCGATTCCGGCATTTGGAATAGTCCCATGATCCAGGCAAGTATCGCTGTAACTACCATTCCGATGAACAGGTAACCCTTCACTTTGTAAGCCATCAGCACAACGGTAATAATCAATCCGATAATAGTCAGATAAGCCATTGGCTCAGCCAGGTTTCCGATTGTAATCAAATTCGATTCTGAATCGGCAATAATTCCGGAATTTTGCAGACCTACCGTTGTAATAAACAATCCGATCCCTGCTGTTATGGCATGTTTTAAGCTTGCAGGAATGGCATCTAGCAACATGTAACGGAATGAAGTAAGCGATAAAATAATAAACAAAATCCCTGCGATAAATACCGCTCCCAGTGCAACCTGCCAAGACACGCCATACCCGGCAACGACGCTATACGCAAAGAATGCATTCAGTCCCATACCCGGCGCGATGACGATGGGATAATTGGACCATATCCCCATAATCAGGGTTCCCACAATACTTGCCAGTACCGTTGCTATGAATACTCCGTTAAAGTCCATGCCCGTGCTGCTAAGTATCCCTGGGTTTACGATCACTATGTATACCATTGTGAAGAATGTTGTAATCCCAGCGATAATCTCTGTGGGAATGCTCGTACCTCTTTCTTTTAGTTTGAACCAATTGTCCATGCTAAAGCCAGCCTCCAACTTTCAATTTATACTCCAAGCTAAAAACAAAAAATCCTAATCTTCATATAGGATTGTAATATTAACGCTCCTATATTCGTTGTTAGGATTAAAGATTTAACAGCTATGCTCTATACGAAACATAAAAACGAAACATAAAGATACTCATCTCTGTTTTAACCTGAAGTCCATTTCGTATTCTAATTAAAACAACATGCGATGTCAACGATTTGACGATTTGTTCACAGTTATTTACGAACTATATATATACTATATCTTATGTTCATTCGTTTTTAGGACAGAGTGTATACACTTAGTGCTCAATGTTTACCACATCTAAAAAGACTGCCAGCAATGTTCACTGACAGTCTTTCGTTTAATTCGTAGTAGGTTTCTCTTCATACTCGCTGGATAATTCTTTTAGCGATTTGATTTTACCATGGGGATGCTGTTCTTGCTTTCGTGACTTCCAGGCAGCTTCTTTTCGTTTCTTCTGGTCAGCCATAAAAGAGATCCTCCTCTGGAAACTGAGATGTGTACTACCTCTTTATGATGTCACTATAAGGCAACTTTATTCTACGTTTTTAGCTGCTAAGAGGATGAGAGTAGAAGCTAATTGGCAGGACCCAGATTAATCAAGCTGACATCGGACAAAGAGACAGTTGTGTTACCGTCTTCTGCGCCGTCGATGTTACCCAGATCAAATGAGATGCGAGTATTCGCATAGCTGGCTTCTGTTGCATCAAATGTAAACGTGAACTCCTGTTCTTCTGGAGTCAAATCAACTCGTGCCCCAAAGAATCCATGCCATTCATAGTTGGCAGCTGCGTCGACCCATCCAATTCCCAAACCCACTTTTCTGGACTTCTCCGCTTTGGCTTTAAACGTTAATTTGTATTTAAAACCTTGCTGTATGCCAAATCCTTCATTGATGACTTGACGATCCCATGGGTTCTGTCCAGCATTACCAATCTTGGCATGAAGCTGTTGATTGCTAACTTGCATCTCAAGATCAGCTGCATTACCATCCGCGTAGGTAAACCAGCTGTCTTTACCTTTGGAGAAGTCTCCATTGGAAATAAGATTAACATGAGCTGGTTGCCCTCCTTGATCTGCATTCGGATTAACTTCATATAACTGAATGTTATGGATGTTAATCGAGTGTTCACCTGCAGGTAGCGGATATCCTAGTCCAAATGCAAGTATGGCTGCCGAATCAGAGGTATCTCCCATGGTGATTGTATAACTATACGACTGTGGATCCACAGTTAATTGCACTTCTTCTTCGAAATACTTCACAAAATCCCCTGCATTCTGAGAAAGGACCGCTTGCATGGATTTAGGACTTGAAGCAGATGCCTCGAAGGTAAGTCGGTATGATTTATTTGCATCCAGTTCGATCTGACCTTGTTGCAGCAATGCATCCCACCAATGGTCACTTGTACCAGGCAAGTTAATCGTTAATCCTTCGCCCTCTTCATGTGAAGCTGTCAGATCATTAGGAATTAGCTCCCAATGATTCAGATTCGGTGCAAGCTGGCTGTTCTGAATTTTGTTTTTTGAAATATCCACCCAACGTGTATTATAATTTGCTCCTTCAAAATTCACATAATAGCGTTTGTCTGCTGTCAAGTTGACCCCTGGGAAATACACGGTTTTGTATGTTTGCCATCCCCCCGTGTCTCCGAGATTCAGTTCGGATTGAGCAACGATTGTACCTTGTTCATCCTGAATGCTGTACTGAACAGTGGAGTCACTCTTGCCACTAGCCATTCGGGCAGACAGTACATATTCCCCCTCTTGGGCAACATCGATTTTATACTGGAGCAGATCTCCCTGATCCATGTAGCTGACGTGTTTGCCGCCTTCGACGGAGTCCTCCAATTGCAAACCTTGCATCATCCAGGCTTCGGTTGCAGGTATATGTGCGTAGCCATTCACGGACAGCGGTTTGCCACGTTTGGTCAGACGCACATTGTCCACATATACCTTGCCGTTGGAACTTCCGAATAACAGTCTAAGTTCGGATTGTGCGATTGCTGGCCCATCTCCAATGATGATCTCTCCGGTATACGTTTTCATTTCTTGACTCAATGAGAGGTTTTGCCCTTGATGAACCTGTACCGTATGCCTATTACTGCTGACAACATCGATATCGATGCTTCGTGATGAATCTGCCTTGGCATCAAAGGAGAATCCATACGTTGAATTGGCTTCCAGTTTCAAGTCCGGTTGGTTCACGGAAACCTGT
>Ga0209437_100630_pt1 | contig 20910 bp, 15 predicted proteins | sample AraplaL_Cvi_mTSA_FD_184266 | JGI IMG/M metagenome (GOLD analysis project Ga0209437, IMG submission 184266) | Arabidopsis root microbial communities from the University of North Carolina, USA - plate scrape CL_Cvi_mTSA (SPAdes) (version 2) | ecosystem: Host-associated > Plants > Roots > Endosphere...
GATTCCCAAGGAGCTGCAGGAAGCGGCGCATATTGATGGATGTACCAACACCCGGTTATTCATCAAGATTGTGCTTCCGCTCTCTATGCCAATCATTGCAGTGATGGCACTCTTTTATGGAGTCGGACACTGGAACAGCTATTTCAGCGCCATGATTTATCTGAATGATTCATCCAAGTACCCATTGCAGCTCTTTCTGCGGCAGATTCTCGTGCTTCAGGAAATGGCGGCTCAAGGGGGAGGCGCTATCGATACATCTTCAGCAACGGCGATGAATACGAAAGCGGAGATTGCTGCGCTGGTTAAATATGCTGTCATTATAGTTGCGACCCTTCCGGTCATTGCAGTTTATCCATTCCTTCAGCGTTACTTTGTCCAGGGTGTTATGATCGGTTCCGTTAAGGGATGATCTTAATCCATATACCACATTAAACAAGGGGAGTTGTTGTTATGAAAAAGCTTCGCAAGGCTTCATCCATTACACTCTGTCTCACCTTATTCGCAACATTGCTTGCAGCCTGTGGTTCAACCAATGAAGAAGGAAGTGCGACCTCCACAATTGAGGGGGTCAAAAAAGAAGGTTTCCCCATTGTAGACAAAACACTAACGCTGAAGGTCATGTCTCAGGATGCGGGTGTAGCCGACTGGAGCACAATGCCTGTGCTGCAAGAAATGGAGAAATTGTCGGGCATCAAGTTGGAATACCAACTATCACCAATCGACAGCTTTGAAACGAAAAAAAATCTGGTATTTGCCAGCGGAGACTTGCCGGATATGTTCTATGCTGCGGACCTCAAGCCAGCCGAGCAGGTGACATATGGCAGTCAGGGCATATTGATCCCGTTGGAAAAATACATTGACGAGGGTTACGCCCCGAATATCAAAAAGATTCTCGATGAGAACCCGGATGTCCGCAAATCATTTACAACACCTGATGGACATATGTATGCACTCCCCTTCATTGATAAAGCGGCTGTATGGTATAGAGGCCCAATGTGGTACAACGGGGAATTCCTAAAGGCACTTAACGTTGATGAGCCTAAGACCACGGAAGAATTGTATACGTATCTCAAACGTGTCAAAGAAGAAGATCCTAACGGCAATGGCCAGCAAGATGAGATTCCGCTTACCTCTGTAAAACTCGATGATCTTCGCATGTTTTTCTTCGGCTTCTGGGGAATGTACAACGAAGGCATCTATTCCGATAAGGACGGAAAAGTTCACTACCCTTATCAAGAAGAAGGTTATAAAGGGTATCTGACATTCATGAATCGCTTGTGGAAGGAAGACTTGCTGGATCATGAGACCTTCTCTCAAACAGGCGATCAGAAAAAAGCAAAAGGTGAAAGCAACAAACTTGCACTCTTCAACGATTACCATCCATACTTCACACTCGGCGGTGAACCCAGCACGGATCACCCGCTGATGACACCAGTGAAGAGCGAAGTGGCAGACTCTCCGGTATACGGCAAACACCCGGGTATGTCGGCTCGCGGTACCTTTGCGATTACGAGCAGCAACCCGTCACCTGAGGCGACGATGCGATGGATCGATTACTTGTACAGCTATGAAGGTGCGACTCTGTTCAATCAAGGTCCGGAAGGTGTGTTATGGCAATTCAAAGACAAGGAAAATCACGTAAAAGAGTGGCTCCCCGTTCCTGGGGGTGGGGATCGTGAGGAATACCGCGGTAAAATCACGCCGAACTTTGGTATCTTGACACCGGGCATTAATGATCCGGAAGTAGCGAAGGGTCTTCGCACCGAATTTGATGAATGGATTGACCAGCAAAATCAAGAGAAGTTGGTACCTATCGGAAAAGCACCATTTCCCAACGTTTATTTGACAAATGAAGAGCAAAGCGAAGCAACCGCTCTATTGTCTGACCTGGATACGTACGTTAAACAGATGGAAGCGAAGTTTGTGACCGGCCAGGAACCACTTGAGAACTGGGATAAGTACATTGCACAGATGAAGAAAATGGGTAGTGACCGTATCATCGAACTATATCAAGGGGCTTATGATCGCTGGAATTCCGGGCAATAAAAGAAGGCTGTCAACATACTCCCCAGGGAGGAAGAAAGATAACCGCTAGCTTCATTGATTTTCATATTTTTCGTATATAACAATGCTCGGGGGAGGTGTGATCAGATATGCAAAAATGGTTTGAAGAAGCCAAGCTGGGGATATTCATCCACTATGGCATCTATGCGGTAGACGGGGTTGCGGAGTCTTGGTCCTTCTATAATGGCAGGATGTCCTACGACGAATATATGAAGCAGTTGGATGGGTTTACGGCTTCGGAATTCAACGCGGAGAAGTGGGCGGACCTGATTGAAAAGTCTGGAGCCCGGTATGCGGTGCTGACAACGAAGCATCATGATGGCGTTGCGTTATGGGATACGCAATATAGTGACCTCAGTGTAGTCAAACAGACACCAGCGAATCGGGATATCGTGAGGGAGTATGCGGAAGCGATCCGTGAGAAGGGGATTCATCTGGGGATGTATTTCTCGCTCATTGATTGGTCACATCCCGATTATCCTAGTGTATATGAAGGTGGGAAAATACCGGAAGATCTCGGCAGTGTCAACCGGTATTCAAGTCCTGTGGACGGTGTTCAAGATCAGGAGAAGTGGCAGAAGTTCTTGCAATTCAATAACCATCAACTAGGAGAGATTTTAACGAATTACGGAAAGGTGGATCTGCTATGGTTTGATGGGGATTGGGAACGGAGTGCCCAGCAGTGGGATCTGCCGGAGTTCAAGCATTACCTGCACTCCTTCAACCCGGATATCATCATTAACTCCCGCCTTCAAGGTTACGGGGATTATAAAACGCCTGAGCAGGGCATTCCGATTACAAGACCGGAGGGACCCTGGGAATTCTGTACCACGATCAACACATCTTGGGGTTATGTGCCAACCGATCATAAATATAAATCCCTGAATCAGATTATTCGGATGTTCTGTGATTGTATATCAATGGGCGGTAATATGTTGCTGGATATCGGTCCACGTGAAGACGGCACCATCGATCAAAGGCAGGAGGACATCCTGCTTGGGCTGGGAGCATGGATTCGCACCCATGAAGAGGCCGTCTTCGGAACGGGTGAAGGCATTATGTCCCGCTATTATTTAGGAGGAAGCACGGTATCCGAGGATCGAAAGACACTGTATCTGTTTGTGTATGATGATCCAAAAGAGAATGTGTGCATCAAAGGTCTCTGCAATCAGATCAAAAAGATTACCGTGCTGCATTCGGGCAAAGAGCTTCATCATGAGATTCATGGAGGCGTGCCATGGTTCAATATTCCGGGAACAACGTGGATTAAGATGACCCCGGAGGACACACATGAACAGGTGACCGTTCTTAAGCTCGAATTCGATGAGGAGCTGGGAATGTACGGCGGCGCTGGAGCCGTTGTCACCCATAACTAACTATTACGGGGAGGGCGTGTGCCGATAGATGCATGCCCTCCCTTACGAATTGGAGAGAGTGACATGAACAGAAGTGGAGTGCCTGAGCCCAAGATTGAATATGCTCCCAAACATTATATATGCAATCGTGCGCAGGAACCGCTAGTATTAGACGGCCGTGTGGATAAAGCATTTTGGGATACGGCCCATTGGACAGATGATTTCGTTGATATCGAAGGTGATATTCGTCCAAAGCCTGAGAAACGGACACGGGTAAAAATGCTGTGGGATGACGACTATTTCTACTTTGCTGCCGAACTGATGGAAGATCAGATATGGGCTACCTTGACTGAGCGTGATTCCGTTATTTTTTATGATAATGACTTCGAGATTTTTATCGATCCTGACGGGGATTCCCATCAATATTATGAGTTCGAGATCAATGCGCTCAATACGGTATGGGATCTGTTATTAGTGAAGCCTTATCGGGATGGTGGGCCTCCGGTTAACGGTTGGGATATCAGCGGTCTCAAGACGGCCGTATATATCGATGGAGAACTGAACAGACCTGAGGCGGATAACCGGAAATGGAGCGTGGAAGTCGCGATTCCCTGGACCAGTCTAAAGGAATGTGCCGAAGGAAACCGTCCACCTGCACCAGGTGAGTTCTGGCGTATCAACTTCTCACGTGTGGAGTGGCAGACCGAGGTACAGGGCGGTGAGTACCGTAAGGTGCTGAATCCGGAGACCGGAAAACCTTATCCGGAGGACAACTGGGTTTGGTCACCTATGGGCATTATTAACATGCACTACCCGGAGTTATGGGGGTATGTTGTATTCTCCGATGACGGAACGAATGAGTCGTTTGAGTTGCCGGAAGACGAACGAATTAAATGGGAGCTTCGCAAGCTCTATTACCGTGAACGCAATTATTATGAAACCCATGGCGAATTTACCCAAGATATGAAGTTGCTTATGGGTGAGGATTCGTGGAGTTGTGAGCCTGTAATCGAAACGACTCGCAGCCTGTTCCAGATTACTGCGCCTTCTTCGGACGGCACGGCCTTGATCTGTATTCGGGAAGACGGAAAGCTGTGGAAGGAGTGAGAACATAATGACCAGTCAAACCTTGGTATTTTCCCTTGATGCACAGTCATTGGAGAGGATCGAGCAGAAGTTCCAAGAGAAGGTACGTTTTGCAGAGGCCCGCAAATCGGAGTTGTTTGATATTTTTCAGCAGGAGCTAACGGAAGAAGAGACATGGGCGTTGAAATATGTCTATGCTTATATGCCGGTAAACGACATGGCTGATTATAACGGGGACCTGTTCTTGAGCCATGTACAGCGGGCTTTGGACACCCGCATACGTGTGCCTTGGGGAGATCGCGTTCCGGATCATCTGTTCCTTCATTTTGTGTTGCCCTATCGCATAAATACGGAAAATATTGAAGATTTCCGCGGTTTGATATATGACGAATTAGCTGAGCGGACAGCGAAGTTATCCATGGCAGATGCCATTCTGGAGACGAATTACTGGTGTCATGAGAAAGCGACCTATATTGGCAGTGATCTGCGTACGATATCACCGCTGACGATGATCCGAAATGCTCGGGGTCGATGCGGCGAGGAATCCACGCTGGCGGTGGCTGCTCTTCGCAGCATCGGTATACCTGCCCGTCAGGTGTACACACCGCGCTGGGCTCACTGTGACAGTAATCATGCTTGGGTAGAAGCTTGGGCAGATGGTCAATGGTATTACATCGGGGCATGCGAGCCGGAAGCCCGTCTGAATCAAGGATGGTTCAGCCCGCCAGCCCGCAGGGCCATGCTCATTAATACGAGAATCTATGCCGACTATCCCGGACCGGAGGATATAACGCTCTCCGAAAAGGGATTTACTGAAATTAATCTGCTTGAGAACTATGCGCCAACACGGACCATTCGTGTGAAAGTGAACAATGAGCAGGGAGAGCCCGTACCGGGTGCCAGCGTTCGCTTCGAGCTGTACAATGCGGCTGAATTCTATCCGATTGCCGAAGTGAGGACGGACTCACAAGGGGAAGCGACCTTAAAGACAGGCTATGGCGACCTGTTGATTCGTGCGTTCAGCGGGGACAAGTGGAGTGAGGTCCTATGCAAGGCTCAGGGAAACGACCATGTAGAGCTTGTATTGGACTCGTCAGAGCAGCCGGCAGGGGTCGTGGATTTCGATATGGTTCCTCCTCCAGAAGGGGATGGAGAGAACGCGGTTGCGTTACCCGAAGAGAAGATTCAGGAACACAACCGTCGTCTGGAGGAGGGATCGCAGACCCGTAGCGGGTACGAGAACACCTTCCTGCGTGAGGAGGAATCTGTCTCGCTGGCTCATTCGGTTGGGCTGCCCCAGGTGCGTGTATGGGATATTCTCCAGAAGGCACGAGGGAACAGTCGTGAAATTGCAGCCTTCATAGAGGAATGCTCCAATCCATACGGTGAGTGGCCGCTCCGGTTACTGGAATCGTTGAATGAAAAAGATTTAATTGATACCTCTTGCCAGACGCTGCACGATCATCTGATTGGTGCGCTCTCGCAACAAGGATCTTGGGCGGAAGATACGTTCGTGAGATACATCCTGTGTCCGCGGATCTCCTATGAGATGCTGGTCCCTTATCGAAGTGTATTCCAGAATGCATTTTCGGCAGATGAGGCAGCAGCGTTCAGGGAGAATCCCACGACACTTGCCCGAATGCTGGAACAGCAATATGAATACTATGACGATCTTCCTAATCTAAAAGGCAAAGGGAATCCCGCAGGGACCTTTAGTTTAATGAAGGGGGACGCTCAGTCGCTGGATATTTTGTTTGTGGCTGTATGTCGCAGTTTGGGTATCCCGGCCCGATTACATCCGAGCGCTCAGAAACCACAGTATCTAAGTGACAGAGGATGGGAGGACACGGTGTTTAGTCTCACCTCATCTCAAACTCAGGTAAGTACAACCTGGGGAAAGCTCCAACTTCGTATAGATCCAAAAGCTACGCAGGATACACCTGCAGCATCCTATTTCGAGAACTTCTCGTTTGCCCGTCTGGAAGATGGTATCTATAAGACACTGATTTATCCTTATGGCAGTACGGATGTCTATAGCGAGCCATATGAGGTTGAACCAGGCGCTTATCGCTTAACGACAGGCATTCGTCTGAAAGATGGGACGGTAAACGTACGCTTCGTATACTTTACCGTGAACGCCGGAGATACAACTGAGGTTGTATTAACTTATCGCGAGACTGAGGTTGATATTCCAGTACTAGGTAAACTTGCACCAGGAAGTATACTGACCCGTCTGAATGGTTCAGAGGTGGAGCTGGAAGAACTTCTGGGATCGGAGGGCGCCATTGCTGCATGGATTGAACCGGAGCGGGAACCGACCAAACATCTGATTCGTGAACTGGGCGAGCTGGCAGAGCCGCTGGATAAGCTGGGCATACCCATCGTACTCATGATCGGAGATATGGAATGGAACGCTTCCTTTGACCCTGTTGGTTATCCTAAGCTGCCAATACGCACGGTTTTTGTACGGGATTCCAATTATGCTTCCTTGTCTGGTTTCATTTCGAAACCTGCAGCTCACGAAGCAGGCTACCCGCATCTGTTTGTGCTGGATAACCAGCTTCAGATTCGTTACTTGGCTTCCGGGTACAAGATCGGTACAGGGAAGGAAGCCTTGCAGATAGCTGCTGCGATATATCAATCATCGAATGGATCGGAGTGAAGCGGGTGACGAAATATATTGCAGTGGGGTATGTCGTTGATTCTGTTCTTCCTGACATGACACATGAGGATCTGTTGAAGTTAACACATCTGAACGTAGCCTTCGGACATGTTAAGAATGATACGATCACCACCGAGCATTTAAAAAACGGCTATGTAATCCGGAACATCAAGCGGGATCATCCGAATCTTACAGTGCTGCTGTCTGTAGGCGGATGGAGTGCGGGCGGTTTTTCCGAAGCTGCCTCAACCCAGTCGGGAAGGGAGAGCATGGCTGCATCGGCGGTTCGGGTGCTGGAGGAATATCCTTTTGACGGGATCGATCTGGATTGGGAATATCCTTGTTACGGTGAAGCCGGTATTGCATCCAGCCCTGATGATAAACGGAATTTCACCTTGCTTCTCAAAACGATCCGGGAGACACTGAATGCCAAGGGCGCAGAGGATGGCCGTCATTATCTGCTTACCATTGCGGCAGGGGCTGATCAATACTATGTAGACGGTACAGAGATGGCTGAGGTGCAGCAGTATCTGGACTACGTGCAGTTGATGACCTATGATATGCGCGGCGGTTTTCAGGTTCTGACGGGGCATCATACGAATCTGTACACCCCAGGCGGAGATCTTTTCCGAATTAGTACAGATGCTTCCGTGAACCTGTTTGTTCGCGCCGGCGTTCCCAAGGAGAAGATTGTGATCGGTGCCGCGTTTTATTCCCGGATCTGGACTGAGGTTCCTGACCGAAATCACGGGCTTCATCAAATGGCTGGCAGTACAGGCGGGTACGGTCCGTCCTTTGCCGAACTGGAAGCGAAGTACATCAACAAGAATGGTTACACCCGTTATTGGGATGAGGAAGCCTGTGCACCATTTCTGTTCAATGGGTCCAGCCTCATATCGTATGATGACGAAGAATCGATCCAATGCAAATGTGCTTACGTAAAGGAGCAAGGTCTGGCCGGCATCATGTTCTGGGAGTACAGCTGTGATCCGACCGGCCGTTTGCTGGATGCAGTGCATCAAGGACTTCATCATTTCCCGGCTGAAAAATAGGATCATTACACCGGTCGCCACGGATCGATATACGTATACGAACTGATCCCAATACCAAACCTCCCCTAACCATGTGGTCAGGGGAGGTTTTTATTTATTCAATAAGCCTTTTATCCAATACACTCCTCGTCATCATCATCCGGGGAATCGGCGGAGCCGTTAGGACGGTGCATTTTACGGTATTGCCCTGGGGTATAACCCGTTTCTTTCTTGAATTTGCGGATGAAGTTTGGTGTGTCCAGATAACCGACACGGATGATGATATCTTTTAACGGATCGGTTGTATGCAGCAGCAGCCGAATGACCTCATCCACCCGTTTCTGCCAGATATATTGGGTGAAATTCATGCCGATCTTTTCTTTGAAAGAACGACTGAAATAGGATGAAGAGATCGTAAATTTCGATGAAATTGTACCTAGACTGAGGTCATAATCCGAGAAATTGGCATCAATATAAGCAACGATTTCATCCATCAGGGAGCTTTCTTCCGTCTCACTCTTCGCCTCGACATGGGCGCAGATTTCGGCGGCCAGGCCTGTCAGCTTCTTCTCCAGATCCTCCAGTGAGTCATAGGAAGTGATCCTTGGAAGTTGATCAACCACATGATGGATTCCAAGCTCCGAGGCGGTTTTGAGCATGGTATTCAGGATATCAAAGCAGATGCAACGCAGTAGCGGTACAGATGGCATTTCAGCTTTCAAATTGTTCAACGCGGTCGAAACCATCTGAACCGCCACATCATAGCTGCCCTGTTTTAAGCTCTGGACCAGCTTTAATAACACATCCTTAGGGACCCAGAAGGAAGAATCCTGTACAGCGGAACCGGAAAGGTCGTTAAAGTATGTACTGCTTCCCTGTCCGTGCAGCATCGATGCTTCCAGAGCGGTCGATGCTTCGATGTAGGACTGATTCAGCTGTTTCGGATAAGTGTATCGATTGCCTATCCCGATTGCGGGCGCGACCCCGGTGTGTTCTACCACCATCCATTGCAGTTTTTCAACAATAGGCTCCATACGGGCATTGAGGCTACCTTCATGCCCAATTTCGGCATCGAATCCCACGATAAGGGCCAATTGGTCTGCCTGTGGAAGCTCCACTCCGTAAGCATATGCAGACAACTCCGGCAGCTCCACATCGTTCATCAGTTGCATGACCGTAGGTTGCTCGGGGTTATCACCGATACGAAAAGCATGCATTTCCCAGCCCATGGTTATGACAAAATAATGGGATCGGTTGAAGCGTATGCCAAGCTTATCCGTAAACTCAGCAGGGAAATCTCCGGTGTGACCGTGCTTCAGCAACATGAGCAAAATATGATTGCGCGCATAGGGCTCCTGAAGATCTACGCGCTGACTATAATCATGCAGTGTTTTCTTGATCCATTCCAGCTCGTTGGTTGAGGACGTATCAGGATCATTTTTCAACCGAATGAACTCCATTAAGTCTGAAATGGGATGGTATTGTCTTCGTGCCAACATGATGGCAAGGATCGTACCCATTGTCACCACAAAGGAGAATACAAGGATAATAAAGGTCCGAATATGCACAATTCGGCTGAAAAACTGGTTGCTTGGCATAGCGGTGACATAAGTCCAACCCGCATCCGATTTAACGGATACTACCGAGTGGGGTTCTTGATTTAAGGAGATGCTGTGCGTTCCGGGTTCAAGTGCAAACAGAGCGTTGACTTCCTGTTCGGATATGATTTCTCCTTTGTAATTGGCTGCCAGTACTTGCCCGTAATTATCGAAAATGTAAGTCATCCCGTGATAGTCACTGAGGATCGAATCAATTAAGCCAGTCAGGTTAGACTCGTGGATCAGGTACATCACGGTTCCGTGGGCGGGCGTATTATTAGGTGCAATCGGTACAAGGTAGGCCAACATGGAATTGGGTATTCTGGTTCCTTGGACGACCTGCTCGGCTGGTCGGATCGTGGGGGATTGCACACTATTCAAATCCCGGATCATGTCTGTTTGGTTCCAGGTATTAAATTTGTAGCGGCCAGTGAATACATTCAGATTCTCAGAGCCTTGAGAAGAATAGATATTATCATCTCCACGGAAGAACAGGAATAACTCATCGATAATGGAACTGGTGGCTTTGTATTTGACCAATGCACCAATGGATTCTCGGCTATAGTACGGATGGTGGGTCCAATACCGCGTTAACTGCTCATCATAGGCGATGCGAAACGCGATGTCCTGTAGTTCCTTCATGCGATCATCAATGACCGTTTTGGCTTGAGTGAGTTGATTGACATTGGTCTGTTCAATCTCTGAACGGAGCGTGTTCACAGCATTGTGATAAATAATGATGGTTAATATAACAAGAGGGATAAGGAAGATGGAGATATAGGATAGTGTGTACTTAAGCAGAAGCTTGGACTTGAAGTGATTCCATTTCATATCTGCAACCTCCCGTTTTTCATTCGTGCTGCAGCGATAGCGCTCTCATATGGGCAGTGAAGGTATTGCCAAAATGGGAGCTGCTGGGGTGTTCCTTCTAAAAATACTAGGAGAACTTCTCTAATAAAGCAATGGTTCTTTTATATATTTCAGAGCAATCCCCGAGAAAAATATACAGATAGCAAAATCCCCTCAAAGTTTACTCATTTCCTTATGCTACCACACAAGGCTTTTGTAAGAGTATCTACTTTAAGGGGATAATTTTAGCTGATCATATATTATATTATATTTTCTATTACTGAATATAGGAGTTAAAACGATTATTCTTCCAGAGGTTCATAGTCAAACCAATCGAAACTTGCAGGTGTACACTCCTCCGATGGAGCATAGGCGTACATGGCTATCATAACACCTGTGAAACCACTCGCCACTTCGGTAGATAACAGATGTGTTTCTCCTGAACCCACTTCAATGGTATCGGATGAACCTTGCTGATAGAGGAACGTGAAGTCATTACGGTCAGCCTTGATTTGTAATACAACAGGCCCCTTGTCACAGTCAAGCACCTGTTCGGTTCGCATAGAGCCGACGGTTCGCCGCAATACGATTTTCTTCTGACCGTCAATCCGAGTTACAGCCAAATCATAATGATATTTATGATTCATAAATACCGTTAATCCAGCCTCCTCGCCACTTGCAATCGGCTCATAATATAGCTCGGTCGCCATATTGCATAAGAAATGGCTCAATCGACGCCCAACAAAGGCTGGATTTCTGCCATCATCGAGTGTTACCGAATTTCCCCGCAGGATGAGATGGCCGGGATTTTCTGTGAGTGTCCAACTATTCGGAGCCGGGTTCCGCAAGAAGAGCCAGTTCAGGCCCAATGATGATTCGTCAAAATCATCCCTAATAGGCTGAGGTGACCAAGGGTGCTCAACCAACACAGGCGCAGTCATCTCCTGCTCGATATGTCCATGCACACCGATCATCGGCCAACCGTTATCCGTCCAAGTGACAGGTGCCAGGAACGTTTCGCGTCCCAGGTGGTGCCGCATGGGGTAACCTGCTGGACGAATGCCAAGAGATACAGCCCACCAGCTTCCATCCTGGATCTGGACAAGGTCTGCATGACCGGTTGCGTGTATGCTGGATTTCATGCTCCGATTGGAGAGAATCGGATTATGAGGACATGGATCAAATGGTCCGTATGGCTCTGTGCTTCGAGCAATGGTCTCCATATGACCATACTCGGTTCCGCCTTCGGCGATCATCAGATAGTAGAGGCCGTTTATTTTATACATGTGGGGAGCTTCGGGGGCTGCTCCTCCGGTTCCGGTCCAGATTAGTCGGCTATCCGTCAGTCTCGTTCCGGTCTTAAGGTCTATTTCGCACTGATAGATGCCCTCGCCCTCATCACCGTTGCAGGCCGTTTGAAAATACACTCGTCCATCTTCATCGAAGAGAAAAGAGGGATCAATACCGCCCTGATCAACAAAAATCGGAGCAGACCATGGTCCCTCGGGCTGGGCACTACGTACATAAAAATTTCCACCGCCGCTGACATTGGTTGTAGTCATATAGAACCTGCCATCATGGTACCGGAGAGTAGGGGCATAAATGCCGCCAGAGCTGCCTGCATTCGCTAGAGGGAGCTGCTCGGTTGTTGTGAGGACATGGCCAATCTGTCGCCAGTTCACAAGGTCCTTGCTATGGAAGATGGGCACACCAGGGAAATATTCAAAGGTACTGGTTACCAGATAATAGTCTTCATCTACACGGCAGATACTTGGATCTGGATAAAACCCCGGAATGACCGGATTGGTATATTTCATCATGTTATGCTCCTATTCATGTCGAAAGTGTAATATGGACCTAACGTATGAGAGGTATCCTTGCTACAAGGGGAATTATATCTTCTTGAATCATTTACAACCTTGATTTTTCGGTCCTCGAATAGCATGATATAGACATTCAACCCAACATGGTTTGCGGAGGGGAATGCTTTTGAGTAATGCATATTTGAGATGGTTTACTTCGGATCAGCAATTTCCATTTTTCATTCAGTATGGTGGACACGACCAAGACATGGAGCTTCATAATCATGTGGACTTTACGGAACTTGTCATTGTTCTGAGTGGTCATGCAACCCATGTGGTGAACACCGAGGAGTTTTTTATTAAAAAGGGGAACGTATTTGTAATTAATGGCGACACCCATCACGCGTACAAAGACCCTCATGATTTTAGGATCTGTAACATTATGTTCAGTCCTGAGATGCTTGCTTCGGCTGGGCCCGATCTGAGAAAATCGAACGGCTTCCAGGCTCTGTTTGTTTTGGAACCGTTTTATCGAAATATTCATTCATTTCCGAGTAAACTTTCGTTATCCATTTCCAGTCTGGAGTATGTGGAATCACTGATATCGTTCATGATTGAGGAGTATCAGAGTAAACAGCAAGGGTATCAGACGATGTTGATCTCACGTCTCACGGAGATGGTTGTTTATTTGTCGAGACAATATGATACGCAGGAGAAAGGGATCGAGGGTAATAATCTGATGCATCTGGCCAATGCCATTTCATTTATTGAAGATCATTATCTAGAGCCCCTGTCGTTGGAGGATATTGCGGGGAAGTCGAATATCTCCATAAGGCATCTGAATCGGATTTTCCGATCCTATTATCAGATGACCCCGATGTCTTATCTGCAGAAGCTGCGTTTGGAGAAGGCATGTCATTTGTTGAAAAACGGGAATCTGTCCATCACGGAAATCTCGTATGAATGTGGATTCAACGACAGTAATTATTTCACCCGTCAGTTCAAGAAAGCCTTTGGTAAGTCTCCCAAAACATACAGGCAGAATCATTAACACCCGAATGAATATGATGTGTGAGCGGGGAGAGGTGAACAGAAAGTCTAGGCCGAGATTCGCCAATGTATAAATCCCAAAAAAAACAAGCAGGACCATCCTACGAGGAGGTCCTGCTTTCGTATTTTCAAGGCCTTTTAATAATCCAGAAGCCGTCCGTGATCATGCCACTGACCGTACATTTTATTCTCTTTGGTGTTGCTTATGAATTTATCCAATCTGCTCTGGAATAAGGCGGGCTGCTGTTTAACACTTTGAATCGTGTCAATCCTGACCTTCTGATACAGGGTAGGGAATGCCGTGAAATTCGCATAAACCTGCGGGTTCTCTTTCAACCTTTGTTCGATTACACCATCCATAATGAAAGCACTCGGGTCCATCACAGGTAGCGCTTTTCTGCCTTCGTCATGCATGAGGCCCAACTTTTCAAGACGACGGACACGTTCCTTGTTCAGTTCAGTCCATGAGCTACGTTTGCTTCGGGGAGATATTCTCTGTGCTAATTGAGTGTCGGATATTTTCTTCTTGACCCCATCGATCCAGCCAAAGCACAGCGACTCCTCAACCACATCCAAATACAACAGAGTATCCGGAGTGGGTTTCAAGCTAACCATGACCCAGCAAGATTTCTGGACTTTTCCATGCTCCTGCAACCAACTTCTCAATTCTTCCCTCGATGTCGCGGGGATACAATGTACATTTTCCATCGCATCGTTGTCTATACTTGAGCCGGTTCTTGATACCAGAAGAGAGAATAGTCGTTCATGATGGAGGCGTGCCCCAATTGACGCAGCATCGTAGATACATTGCCTCGGTGGTAGGTCCCGTGATTGACCAGATGGAATACCATTTCCGATAAGCTGGTTTCGCGGACGCCGGCAAAGGGATTATCGAGCAGCATGGTTTGTTCCAGATTAGTTTGGCCTTGGAGCCATTCGCTGTATTTCGCCGACAGATCGGCAAACATTTGCATGTACTCATCTATTGAACCGTGAATTTCACCATTGAGAGGCATGCATGCCTGGAGTGCCTCGGGCATACCGGTGCCCGTTAACACCAGATACCACATCTTATCCACTGCATAGATATGGCTGAGGGCATGGGCGATGGTTGGAAATGAACTGTTCACTTCCTGACTCAGTACAGAAGAGGGGAGTTCTTTGATTCTGTTCAGGATGGTTTGATTAGCCCATGCGTTGTAGTTATACATTTGTTCCGGATGATTCATGAATGATCGTCTCCTTTAATTTGGCGAGGAATGTGGTTACTTACTAAAATGATTATAAAAAAAGAAGTATGACAACAGCGTGTCATACTTCTTCATAGAGTTTAAGCGCGTCTCGAAGCTGTTCTTTCAGAATACCTCGTAGTTCAATCGGTTCAAGCACCTCAGCGCCACTTCCCAAACTAAGCAGAAACGACCATAACCACTTGGCTTGTAACGGTTGATGAACCGAGATGCGCATCGTCATACTTCCATCCTCGTGAAATTGCTTATCTGCCTGTTGAAAATGATCCATGGCTTCCGCTAGCGCTTCTGGGTTCACCCGAAATACAACATCACTTACCTGATCTTGCCATGATGGATCTGACACAACATTCTCTTGGGGAAGCTCAAGATGGGGGTGAAAGTGTTCTGATGTCAGGGTCACATTCATCATCCGGGACAGTCGGAATTCGCGATAATCCTGCCGTGTCTGGCAAAATCCATAAACATACCAATTGCGGTATTTGAAATGGAGTCTTATCGGTTCCAGATGGCGAGGGGTATGTTCATTTTTCGTATTGATGTAGTCAAAACGCACAACCTGATGTTCCGTAATACCCTTACGCAGATGAGGAAGTGCATCTGGCTCCGTTCGGCGAGTCTCCAGATCCACAGATAAACTTGAGGTCTGATGCTCCGGTCCAATCGTTTGAAGTCGTTCAATTGTGCCCTGTGCACGTGCATCCTCAAAGACCGTGGAGAGACTGCTAAGAACCGTAATCAGAGAATCGACATCATATGAACCAAGCAAGGTTTTATCCATCTTGTATCCGTCCATCATGCCGTAGCCGCCCTTGAGTCCTTGATGGGAAATGACGGGGAAGCCGGCTGCACAGATCACATCAATATCCCGATAGATCGTTCTTGGGGACACCTGGAACTCTTCTGCCAAGGTGGAAGCAGACAACACTTCGTGGTTCAGCAGTTTGTATATAATTGAGATTAATCGCTCCAATTTCAAAAGGTATCCCCGCCCGTTATTCCATTTTGTCATTACAGGCCATTATTATATCACAACAAAAAAAGAGTGCTGGATAGCACCCTTTCGAAGACACATGATTGTTGTTGTGTTGAACAGTTACGTTAGCAGATCGGTCTGAGTGAATAGTCAGAGATGGCTCTACTCTTCTTGTACGTTATAGAGAACCCGAGCGAGCAGATTTTGTCCATAGTTTCCGAAGTTTTTGCCAAAGATCGTTAAGCCCCGTTTGTTCAAAGGTCCGTCGGTAACCGCAATGCGGAAGTGAATATCGCTTTTGTAATCCAGCCCAATCTGGTCCAGCGTTACATCCGAGATACGACATCCGTCGATATAGCTGCCCTCTTGCGTAATCCGAATCAGCTTCAGCATACCGTACTGATTCAAGTGGGGAGGCCACCATTCCGGGTTGAAGGTCCCGCGTGTATTACCGAAATCCCCTGGACTCGTCCAGCAACCAATCTCAATACCGTTGACATAGAAGTAAATATCCGAAGGGTAATTGTCACAAAAGCCAGGGGCCTCCGAACCCAGTTCCATTGACAACTGAATTTCGCTAAAGGACTGATTAGGTTTGAGATAGTTTGGAATCCGATACTCGAGATAACCTTCGGCCAGCCAGATCATCTCCGCATCAATTCGCAGTGGATCAGCAAAGTAACGCGGATCATCGAACTCTCCAACAATGCTGTCCCGGGTAGCGAGACCGCATGTAGGTGCAGCTTGATAATCGCTGTAATGGCCTACCTGAATTTCAACCTCGTAACGATTATTAATTTCCTGCGAACGCAGATCAACCATCAATTTTTCCTCATTGAGATAACATATCTTCTGAATGCCATGTTTGCCAACAGCGGTGTTGATCTCGATCAATCCGCTCTCCTCAAGCTTCTTGATATGCATTGTGATAGCGCCATTGCTCAGCCCCAGTTTGGTTGCGAGATCATTGAGATTAAGACTTTGGTTCTTGGCCAGCAGCTCGATGATCTGAATCCGGATTTCCGAACTGAGCGCTTTGAAGATATTCACACCCGACATCAGATCTTTAATATAAATCATAGGTGGATTCCTTTCCCCGTTCTGAACAAAGTCTCTTTTCAATGCAGACATTTGCACATTTATATGTTTTATTTCAGATAATTATAAATCATTCCCTCATGGAAGGGAAGGGCAGAGAAATAGAAGCCAAAAGCCTTCTGTATAGCGCAAATATGAAAATGTAATCTACTTTTTGTTAACTATTCCGGTTAAAATAAGTGTTAATCAGTTCATATATATTTGAAATATACCATTGAAATGTAATGTAACCGCTTTTATAATCCTATTATACCTAAATTGATTCAATACATCATGAACCAAATTAACCATTTGAAAGGTGGAGTTAGGTTTGGATAAGTTGAAGACGGTGCAAAAGTTCAAAAGGAAACGTTGGGCGTTACCCGCATTGCTTGTCGTAGTGTTGTTGCTTGCAGGTCAATCACGGGCTTTTGCGGCATTCTGGAATCTGACTGGAGATACCGCTGTTCATGATCCGTCAATTATCAAAGAGGGCAACTCCTGGTACACCTTCTCAACTGGCCCGGGCATTCAAGTGTTGAAATCGGACAATGGATCGTCCTGGTATCGGGTCCCACAAATCTTCCTAAGTAAGCCATCCTGGTGGGCTTCTGCCGTTCCGGGACAGAGCGGATTGGATGTATGGGCACCGGACGTAGAGCAGTATAACGGAAAAGTGTGGCTCTATTATTCAATCTCCACCTTTGGTTCTAATCGGTCTGCGATAGGTCTTGCATCCGCGAACAGCATCGGTGCAGGGCAGTGGAAGGACGAAGGGTTGGTGCTTCAGACAACGACCGCCAATAATTATAATGCTATTGATCCGAATCTGGTCATTGATGCTTCAGGCAATCCATGGCTGGCCTTCGGTTCTTTCTGGAGCGGTCTGAAGATTGTCAAGCTGGACAAAAATACGATGAAACCGACGGGCAGCATAACTTCCATTGCTGCGCGCCCGAACAACGGAGGTGCTATTGAAGGACCAAGTGTTGTATATCGTGGCGGCTATTATTACCTGTTTGCTTCCATCGATTCTTGCTGCCAAGGAGTGAACAGCACATACAAAATGGTCTATGGACGTTCGACCAGCATAACAGGCCCTTATGTGGACAAAAACGGAGTCAATATGCTGAATGGTGGCGGTACGATATTGGATACAGGCAATGTGAAATGGAAAGGTCCAGGTGGTCAGGACGTGTACAATGGCAATGTCATAGCGCGACACGCCTATGATGCAGAGGATAATGGCAATCCGAAATTGCTGATTAATGACTTGCTTTGGGATGCGAATGGCTGGCCCATGTATTGATTTATTTTAGATAAATATAAAATGTTTTATAAAAGTATTGACTAAAGTGATCTGGATTTGATAAATTTAACAACAGAAATCTTATTTCATCCAATTGAATACGGTTACAAGTCCAGATCAGGAGGGGTTCAGATGGTAAAGAAAAAGAATTGGGTCACATTTATGCTTCTTATGCTGGTAAGTGCACTGGTACTTGCGGGCTGCGGAGGAGGAAGTAGCGGTTCAAATGGGGACAAGGAGTTAACGTTCATGTTCCGCGGCGGTACGGACGAGCAGAAAGCATACCAAGCGGTGGTCAAGAAGTTCGAAGAAGATCATCCGGGTGTGAAAGTCAAAATCATTGTAACGGCTGCGGATCAATATGCAACCAAGCTGAGAGCGGCAATTACAGGCAACAGCTTGCCTGATGTATTCTACATCAATCCGGGCGATGTGAAAGCGTATGTGAACAGTAATGTACTGATGAATCTTACACCGTATGTTGAAAATAACCCGGATGTTGATCTTGATAATATCTGGAAATACGGCGTGGACTTGTACCGTTATGATGGCCAAATGTCAGGACAAGGTGACATCTACGGTATGCCGAAGGATCTGGGGCCATTTGCACTGGGCTACAACAAAACTTTGTTTGAAAAAGAGGGCATTCCATTCCCTGACAAGGATAAACCATATACATGGGAAGAGTTCATTAAAGTAAACCAGCAAGCGACCAAGGATACCAATGGGGACGGTAAACCCGATGTGTACGGTACCGGCTTCAACGTACAGTGGGCACTGCAATCCTTTGTATGGAGCAATGGCGGCGATTGGTTGGATGAGACTAAAACAAAAGTAACGATTGATGATCCAAAATTCGCGGAAGCACTGCAATTCTTCGCGGATATGCAAAACAAATACAAAATCACACCTTCGATTGAGGAAGCGCAAACATTGGATACGTACCAACGCTGGATGAAAGGTGAGATGGCTTTCTTCCCTGTTGGACCATGGGATATGAGTACATTTGAGAAACTGCCTTTCGATTATGATTTGCTGCCTTTCCCTGCGGGATCTACTGGCAAATCGGCAACGTGGATCGGATCTCTGGGAATCGGGGTATCCGCGAAAACGAAACATCCGGAAGAAGCTGCTGCATTGGTAAATTACCTTACAGCTTCCAAGGAAGGCATGCAGCAACTGGTGGATGCCAAGGTACAGATTCCGAACTTGCTTGATATGGCCGACGAGTGGGCCAAAGATACATCCACGAAACCAGCCAACAAACAGGAATTCATTGATATCGTTGAGGATTACGGCCGGGCTCTGCCAGGTAACTACACATACAATGCGGAATGGTATGATCTGTTCTTCACCGACATTCAGCCGGTATTGGACGGCAAGATTACAGCCGCCGACTATGTGAAGCAGCAACAACCGAAAATGCAAAAACTGCTCGACAAAGCAGTTGAACAAGAAAAGAAATCTCAGAAATAGTAGATAGGAAAGGGCGATGCCAGCAGAGTGCAATCATGCTGCTGGCATCATTCGTATTGGGACTTATTGGATTCCATACGGGCATGTGGCATTCGTTGATGGGTAAGGTTCAATCGAAGAATGCCACATGCTGATACTAGAAACAGGGGTGAACACCGTGATTACGAAATCGAGTTTGTATCGCAAAGAGATGCTGTACGGATATCTGTTTATTTTACCTCCGATTCTTGGATTGCTGATCTTTGTCATGTTCCCGTTCCTCTACTCCCTATATGGTTCCTTTACGGATTGGGACGGACTGGGACAGATGAATTTTATTGGTTTGGCGAACTTCAAGGATCTGCTCACGGATGACCTCTTTTACAAAGCGATGTTTAACACATTTTTCCTGATGCTTGGTATCCCGATTGGTCTGTTGCTCGCATTATTGCTGGCAATGGGGCTAAATCGTAAAATCCCGGGCACAACGACATTCCGAGTGATCTATTACATTCCGGTTATTTCCTCCCTCGCTGCCGTGTCCATCATGTGGAACTGGGCGTACAACGGAGATTACGGTCTGGTGAACCAGTTCCTTGACCTGTTTGGGATTAAAGGTCCTAACTGGCTTGCGAACAAAGACACCGTCAAACCCGCTCTGATTATTATGACGGTGTGGAAAGGCTTGGGATACACGATGTTATTGTACCTGGCAGCACTGCAAAGTGTATCACGTACATATTACGAGGCGGCAGAGCTGGATGGAGCGAACGGGTTCCAAATTTTCCGCAATATCACCTGGCCGATGGTGAAGCCGGTTACCTTTTTCCTGATCGTTACGAATATCATTGGCGGTTCTCAGATCTTCACCGAGATGAACATTATGACACCTACGGGTGGTCCTGAATATTCTTCGGCATCAATCGTTTTCTACATCTGGCAGAAGGCCTTCAGTAACTTGCAGATGGGTTATGCCTCAGCGATGGCCATGATTCTGGGTATTTTCATTTTTGTCATTACCCTGGTGCAATTCAAAATGAACGAAAAATCAGCCTATGATGGGGATTGATTGTCAAGGAAAGGAGTGAACCGGAGATGTCTTACAGTCAAAAGAGGAAATTAACGAATTCGATCATTTTTATCGTACTCGCGATTGGTGCGATTGCGATGATTGCACCACTGATCTGGATGTTGTCCACGTCATTGAAGGAGAAGCAGGATGTGTTCGCGCTTCCGCCTGTATGGATACCTGAAGTATTCCAGTTTGGAAAGTATAAAGAAATCTGGGAAGCAGGGCCGCTGCTCAGCGGGATCAAAAACAGCCTCATTGTTGCGGTGAGTGTAAC
>Ga0209437_100632_pt1 | contig 20772 bp, 18 predicted proteins | sample AraplaL_Cvi_mTSA_FD_184266 | JGI IMG/M metagenome (GOLD analysis project Ga0209437, IMG submission 184266) | Arabidopsis root microbial communities from the University of North Carolina, USA - plate scrape CL_Cvi_mTSA (SPAdes) (version 2) | ecosystem: Host-associated > Plants > Roots > Endosphere...
GGTATCTCGGATGCTACGGCACGCTTGGTGGATGATGCGATTACAATTCCGATGCAGGGACAGGCAGAGTCGCTTAACGCAGCAATGGCGGCAACGATTTTGTTGTTTGAGGCGATGAGGCAGCGGATGTTTAACAAATAAATAATTCCTGTCCAATTTTATTTTTACCGTCCCTAACTAAAATTAACTGTCCCCAAACCACCAAAGACTGGAGCCTGGTTGACGATTGTCCCAACCAGTTCTCCAGTCTTTTTCTCATCCCTGAAAGCATCACAGCAGGGATTCTTCATCCAAATCCCGAATAAATAATCAAGTAGAAACCCAGGCTACTCAAGGCTTTTGGGGATTGAAAGCTGTTGATTTAAACTTTTTCTCAAGCATTTCCCAGGCTTTTATCCAGCCAGTATACATGCCGATCCTTGTTTTTCTCAGGCACTTCTCTATCCCTTCAGGGACACGAATTATTAGTTGTTTTCGTTCACAATCGAACCAGTTTCTTTCCAGTTTTCAGGTCTTTTTCTCAGCGTTTTGGGGACACGAATTTTTATCTCGGAAATGACGGTGAAGCCTTGTGGGGTAAGGGATTGGGGGATTTGGAGAGAGGGTGTTTTGGGGACAGTTATTTTTAGTTTTCTACAGGATGGTGTAGGTAGTAAAATAAATATCTTGCTAAACTAAACGTACAAAGGCTGGATACGGATTGAAGATTGATGCAATCCAATTTCCAGTCTTTTTCTATTCTTATTTAAGTTCGTTCCAAGTAACTTCTCTGTACAAAATAATTCTTTACTGTTCGTTCTAGAAATGATATGCTAACAGCAAGTTAGATCTAACTGTGTTTTTTTTTGCACAATAAAGAACGATCGTTCTCAAAACTAAAATCACTTTAATCTAAAGAATACGAGGGAGAGAAATAGGATGAAATACACCGTAATTACAGGAGCAAGCTCAGGGATTGGCTATGAAACGGCATTGGCATTTGCAGCACGGAGCAAAAATTTGATTTTGGTGGCAAGAAGATTGGATAAGTTGGAAGAGCTTAAATCCACCATTCAGAGTATCGATCCTAAAGTAAGTGTTATTGTTCACACAAGTGACCTGTCTGTTACGGCAGAGGCTTACGCACTGTATAACGATTTGAAGGAATATGAAATCGAGACTTGGATCAATAATGCAGGGCTTGGAGAGGGCGCGTTCATTGCTGAACAGAATCTGGATAAAGTGGAGACCATGCTGCGTGTTAATATCGAATCCCTGACCATTCTTTCTACACTGTATGTGCGAGATTATGCGAATGTCGAAGGCACGCAGTTGATTAATGTCTCCTCCGCACTTGGATATGCCATTGCTGTAGGCAGTGTTGCTTATTCTGCATCGAAATACTACGTTAGTGCCTTCACCGAAGGACTTGCCAAAGAACTGGAACTGAAAGGTGCAAAACTGAAAGCGAAGGTGCTTGCACCAGCGATCACGGAAACAGAGTTTGTACAAAAATCAATCGATGCTGAAGGATTTGATTACAAAACCAATATGTCCAAATACCATACAGCTAAAGAAATGGCGGGCTTCATGTTAGATCTGTATGATCGCAACGATGTGGTTGTGGGGATTGTAGACCAAAACTATGATTTCCAACTGACAGGTGCAATCTACCCGGTGATTTCAGAACTAGGTTAATTCAGAAGCATCCACGAATACATCTTTTTACCAAATTTCAAATAAGAAGAGGAGTACATCCCATTGGAAAAGATATGGAGTAAAACAAAGATTGGCAACATGGAATTGCCTCATCGACTAGCGATGGCGCCCATGACACGCAGTCGGGCGCAAGAAGATGGTACACCTGGAGAGTTGGCTGCACTTTATTATGCTCAGCGTGCGACCATGGGACTCCTGATTACGGAAGGTACACAACCATCTGATGACGGACAGGGTTACTTGTGGTCACCTGGCATCTATACTGACAAGCACATTGATGGATGGAAAAAGGTAACGGATGCGGTGCATGAAGCTGGCGGATATGTATACATCCAATTAATGCATGCTGGTCGCATGTCACATCCGGACAATACCCCGCATCATCGTCAACCGGTTGCTCCATCTGCCATCGCACCGGGTGTAGAAATGTTTACGGCTACAGGGATGCAGGATATCCCCGTTCCCCGGGAATTGAGTCAGGAGGATATTCAAACGACCATCGCCGATTTCCGTAAAGCAGCAGCCGCAGCGATCGAAGCAGGGGCGGATGGCGTCGAAATTCATGGAGCCAATGGATATTTGATCAATCAGTTCTTCGGAGAGAATTCAAATACGCGGACAGATGAGTATGGCGGGTCCATTGAAAATCGTGCTCGCTTCGCAATTGAAGTAACGAAAGCCATCGTGGAGGAAATAGGTGCAGAACGAACTGGCTTCCGAATTTCGCCTGGGACACCACTGGGCGGTATTCAGGATGGTGAACAAGGTCCTGAACTCTATCGCTACCTTGTAAAAGAATTGGCTCAATTGGATCTGGCGTACCTTCACATCATGCATCTTGGAGATGAGAACCTACTCCTAGACATTCGTTCAATTTGGCAGAATCCATTGTTGGTCAACCGGGCCGGAAGAACGTTAGAAGATCTCAGTGCAGATCTAGATCGAGGTCTGGCTGATCTGGTACCGGTTGGTGTATGGTCTTTAGCCAATCCGGATTTGGTGGAACGTCTTCAACAAGGTGCATCACTGAATGAAGCAGATCCTGCAACCTTCTTTGGTTCAGGAAGTAGAGGGTACACAGATTATCCTACGTTGGATGAATTGAAGTCACAAGAGGGGCAGTACTAGCACAAACCATGGAGCATGGCATACAACTGAACATTGTGCGCCATGTTCCTACATAAGTTGAACGAATCATTTACACGATAACAGCAATTGGAAGGTTGCTCTGTCATCGTAGTGTCGGTGTAAATAGTCTTTAGTTCAACTTATAGTCGATAAGCAGAGGAAGAGGATAACGGATGAGAGCAGCTCAGATTCAGAAATACTCCAAAATAATCCAAGTGGAAATCAACGATGTTGAGATACCGCAGATCCATAGCCGTGAGGTTCTTGTCAGAGTAAAAGCAGTGGGTGTAAATCCACTGGATATTTTGAATATGAATGGCAGTGTTCGGATGATTGCCGACTATTCGTTACCTCTAACTTTAGGGAATGAACTATCTGGTGTCATTGAAGCTGTCGGTGATGATGTTTTGAAATTTAAAGTGGGGGATTCGGTCTATGCCAGATTGCCTATGAATAAAATCGGTGCCTTTGCTGAATATGCGGCTGTAGATGAGGATGCCTTATCCATTATGCCTGAAAATCTTTCTTTTATTGAAGCAGCTGCGGTACCTCTTACTGCCTTGACCGCGTATCAAGCATTGCATGATATACTCCGAGTTGAACCGAATAAAACGCTGTTTATTCCTGGCGGAACCGGTGGATTTGGTACGATGGCTATCCCGATTGCCAAATCCATGGGGCTAACAGTGATTACAAGTGGAAGCGGAAGAGGCAGAGCACGTGCACTATCTATTGGAGCAGATCAATTCATTGATTATAAGACGGAGCGTTATGCTGACATCCTGTCCGATATTGATTATGTTATTGACACTTTGGGTGCCGACGAGATTAAAGCCGAACTAAGCATTTTGAAACCAAAGGGTAAATTAGTTTCTTTGAAAGCGGGACCCAATTATCGCTTTGCAATAGACAGTCAATTCCCGTTGTGGAAAAGAGCATTGTTTGGTCTTGTAGGTGCACGCCTGGATTCGTTAGCGCGTAAGAACCAGAATGAATATCGTTTTTTATTTGTGCACTCCAGTGGGGTTCAATTGCAAGAGATTACAGCTCTTGTAGAAAAAGAAGATATTAAGCCTTCGATCGATTCTACGTATACATTTGATGACATTGAAAAGGCATTAATTAAAGTATCAACGGGTCACTCCCAGGGCAAAGTCATTGTTACCTTCTAAAATCTCTTTAAGATGATGCTCATGCTATTCAATGTTCTTTTTCTGAACAGGAGGAAAGCCAATGGCGAGAAGCAAAGCGTTCGAAGAGTCAGTTGTACTGGATAAAGCGATGAGACTTTTTGGGAACAAAGTTATGAGAAGACATCTATGACAGATCTGGTCCAACATATGGGAATTCATCATAGAAGCTTGTGAATTCACAACGGAGTACAACGCCGAGGTATTGGCGGAATATCTGCATAATGTAGGCGTTGGATTAAGGGTGAAGGCCAAGACTTCGATAACCGAGGAAAAACTTCTTCGTATAGGGACGCTATCCATGGATCTCATACTAAGGTAGTCGTTTTTCTAACTTTTAAAGAATGTTCGTTCTAATATGGGTGCTCCAGATGAAACATATGTTATAGAAAAGAAAAGAGAGGCAGGTAACGACATGAGAAAGACTGTTCTCATCACAGGGGTCTCAGGTGGGATCGGTAAAGAATTAGCAGACCGGTTTGCCAAAGGTGGACATCATATTGTACTGGTAGCACGAAGCGAGGGTAAGATACAGGATCTAGCTCAGGAGTATCAGAAAAAGTATGGTATTCAGACGACGGTTATTGCTAAAGATGTAGCGGCACCTGGGGTACCACAGGAGATTTATAATGAGCTGAAGGAAAAGGGCATTGTTGTTGACTATCTTGTCAACAATGCAGGCTTCGGTCTGTTCTGTACGTTTATGGAAACGGAACTGGAACAGGAAGTTAATATGATTGACGTGAATATCAAAGCTTTAACCATCATGACCAAGCTGTTCTTACCGGATATGATCCAACGTGGGCACGGCGGCGTGATGAATGTGGCTTCGTTGGTAGGTTTTTTCCCTGGACCGATGATGTCCGTATATTATGCAACAAAGGCATACGTGTTATCGTTCACCGAAGCTTTGGAGAATGAAGTAAGCGGAACGGGCGTTACGGTAACGGCACTGTGTCCAGGCTTGACATCCACCGGCTTTGTTGATCGTTCGGGTATGGGTGTCTCGAAGATGTTGCAAGGCCCTATCATGGAAGCGGGGCAGGTGGCTGAAGAAGGGTACCAAGGTTTCTTACGTGGCAAGACGTTAATTATGCCTGGTGCTCGGAACCGATTCATCGCGTTTATGCCGCGGTTGTTGCCGCGTAAGATGATGACTCGCATGATAAGATCCACACAGGACAAGACAGGACATTAAACATTATAAAAGGAGCTGGTCGATTTGATCTTTTATGATTCCCCCAAGCAAGCGTTTCATGGAATGAGGAAAGTAAGGTAGTTATTTTGCAATGGAAGAGCTTTGCGCAAGGTGAACATTATCGTACACCACTAAATAAATTGTTGGAGTTAGCGGTGCTAAAACGCTCGAATAAGGCGTTATACGATAGCCGTCACTTGGCCGTTATTTCGCCAGATGACCAAGAATGGGTTGCACAAGAGTGGTATCCGAGATCACTTGAAGCAGGACTTAAGTATTCAGCATTGCTTGTTCCCCATAAAGCGATAGCTAAATCGAGTGCAAACCGAATGCTCTCAGGAATGGACATATCCAATCCATCTCAAGAGTTTCATGACATAGATGAGGCATATCATTGGCTGGCAACCGTAAAATGAGAAGATAGCAAAACATCATTTGCATAATTCAATTGAGTTCTGTAGTAATAAAGCAATAAGCTTCCCCCAATTCGCTCGTTTAACTGGCTCCTTCATCTTGTCTTTTGCGACAAACATACACAAAAACAGGAGGGAAGCTGAAGGGTTCAAATTGAATTTTCTCAATTTCAAATAACTCAGCTAATTGTTTCTTCATATGAAGTGAGTACTGGTATAACACTAACGTGCCTCCTGGTCGGAGCGCTGTATGGATCTGTGACAGGATATTTTGTCTCATTTCTCTGGAGAAATTAAAAAAAGGCAGTCCGCAAATGATACTATCCAACTGTTGCACATGTTCTTGATTGATTCTTTTCAACAGATAGGATGCATTCGAATGGAACATGAATTCAGGATATGTTCTCTTCAGATTACTTCTCATTTTGGGGTCTCTTTCAAATAAAAACACGGTTGCTGAGTTCGGTAAATGTGCTCTCATGAGACGTGTGACAGCGCCTGTTCCTGGCCCCAGCTCAGCAATGCTTCTAACCTCATCCCATCGTACAGACTGGACAATTTTACGGGCTAGAAATTTGGAACTGGGCAGGACACTGCCTACTCGTTTGGGATTCCTCAGAAATCCTTGCAGGAAAAGAAATGGTTCGGGTGTTTTCATCGTGGTATCCTCCATGATTGAATTCATTGATGGTTCACTTGATGTTGGAAGGTAAGCTTAGTTGGAAGATAAATACGTTAAGTGTATGTTGCAGTGTTAAAGTCCCCTGGTGTAACTCCGCAATGTTCCTCGCAATAGAAAGACCCAGACCAGATCCTGATTGAATACCTTCGCTATTCCTCGAATAATCCACCTTATAAAAGCGATCAAACAGTCTGTTTTTTTGTTCTATCGTTAGTGGCATGCCTTTGTTCTCTACTTCAATGGTAACGTGATTATGCCGCACACTCATTCGAACATGAATCGTACCTGGTTTAAAGGAATACTTCAGTGCATTCATGAGAAGATTGTCGATGGCTCGTGCAATCTTATCACTATCCAGGGAGACCATGATTGGAGCATCACCGAGTTTTTTCTCAATACGAACCCCATTCTCCTGAGCTAAAGGCTCGAATTCAAACAACAATTGATCCAATAGCTGACATAGGTCAACCTTTTTCAAATCCAATTGGGTATCTACAGAGGTAAGACGTGTGTATTCAAATAAATCATCGAGTAACTTCTTCAAATGCGTTGCTTTGTTATAGGTATTCTGGATGAAGCGGTCATACTCAGCTTTGTCTTGAAATGATTCTGATTTGAGAAGTTCAATATATCCAATTATGCTGGTTAGCGGTGTACGCAGGTCATGTGAGATGCCCGTGATCATGTCCATCTTGGACTTCTCCAATTCACGCTCCTTGCTCATCTGTATCTGCAACTGTTCAGTCATATGATTAATGTTGGAGGCAACCCGGCCCAGTTCATCTTGTCGAACTACAGGTACCCTGTAGTTTAAATTACCTTCAGATATAATTTGAAGCCCTTGCTCCAGTGAAATGATGTCTCTTACAATTTTTCGTGTGGAAACCAAGAAAGTAAACGTAAAGATTAAGATAAATATAGGTGTCAGAATATAAGGGAAGTAGTTGAGAAGCCAGTTCCATTCCAAACCTTCACTGATTTTTGCCATAATCGTAATAAGAATATTATTGATAGTCACTGATCCGACAATTGAAATTACAAAACTGATCACCATTCGATTGAGGATATGAATCTGTATCTTTTTCGTTTGCTTGGATTGCTGTAATCGTTTAATCAATTTTATAACCCACTCCCCACACCGTTTTAATATACTGAGGTTCTCGTGGAGTCAATTCCAGCTTTTCTCGCAGATTACGAATATGAACCATCACCGTATTATCGGAATAGCCATAAGGTTCTTTCCATACAGTCTCGTAAATCTTCTCAGAGCTAAATACTTGTCCGGGATGACTCGCAAGTAACACCAGAATGGAGAACTCCAGAGGGGTTAGTGAAATGTCATTCTCTTTTAACTTTACTGAATGTTTGCTTGTATCAATGACAAGGTCTTTAATGAGGATCAGTGAACTCGATTCTGGTTTCCCGATCAATGTTTGACGTCGGAGCTGAGCCTTAACGCGAGCCAGTAATTCTAACGGATTAAAGGGTTTGACCATGTAATCATCTGCCCCGGTAGTCAGGCCTGTAATTTTATCAATGTCTTCTTCCTTAGCGGATAACATAATAATCGGAGTGGTCGATACTTCTCTTATTTTGAAACATGCTTTGATTCCGTCCATAATGGGCATCATGACGTCAAGTATTACGAGTTGGACCGATGTTGTATTAATAACATTTAGCGCTTCCTCACCATTGGCTGCTTCAATGACCTTATATCCTTCGTTACGTAAATAGACATGAATGACATCACGGATATCGGGTTCATCATCAACAACAAGAATGGTACTCATGATTCAACTCTCCTTTTATGACCTGTTTTAAATTAAATTTATAATTCGTATAAATAAGATAACATCAGTGTAAACGATAGCCAGGAATGTTTAAATTGTTTCCTTTTTGCGACAGACATAAACGAACGCAGGTGGGATATTCAAAGGCACTAATTCTATTTTTTCGATGATAAAGTGTTCGGATAATAATTTTTTCATTTGAAGTGAATATTGAAAGGCGATGAATAATCCTCCGGGTTTGAGTGCCTTATGGATCTGCTCTACCAACGTATTTCTCAATTCAGGCTCAAAGTTGAAGAAGGGCAACCCGCTAAAAATGTAATCCAATTGCTGAACGCCCTCTTGATTCATGGATTCTACCAATCGAGCGGCGTCTGGATAACAGGAGAACTCCGGGTATGCTGTCTGAAGATTATTCCTCATTGTGTCGTTCATCTCAAACAATAGGACTTTGCTGGAGTCCTGCACCTGTTGTTGAATATAACGAGTGATAGGCCCTGTGCCCGATCCGAGTTCTGCCACTGCTTTTGCCTCCAGCCAAGAGACTTGATTCACCATTTTGTTGGCGAGAAACCGGGAACTGGGAATGATGCTGCCAACATGTTTGGGGCTTTGAAGAAAGCTTTTCAGAAATAATAGTGGTTGATTGGCATTCATGTGTGTGGTTCCTCCGTATATGTGATGGTGTGTTAGCAAAACCAGTTAGAAATGTAATAATTGAAGCGTGGATAAAATGGGACCGCCGAAGTAGATTCCCGCTGTAAAATACGTTATGGTCCATAACAAAGCACTGGAATATGAGATGATAGCAAATTTTCGATACTGCACGCCGCTCATTCCAATAAGCAAAGGGAGAACATATCGCACAATTGGAATGAACAAACCGATGCACATGGCCCATTTGCCACTCTTATTCATAATCAGTTCGGCCTTGACGAAGTGTTTATGATGTTGAAATCTGTGCTTTATCTTGGTTCCAAATAACTTCCCTGCTAAATAAGCAAAGGTAATGGCCGTTAATAGTCCTGATAAAATACAGAAATATGTGATCCACGAATTGATAACTCCCGTGTGGCTTAAAATGGCACCGCTGATAATCGTGATCTCATTCGGAATGGGAATGCCGAAAGGCCCTAATGAGAAGGCAAAATAAAAGATCAGATATCCATATTGATGAAATAGCTCTGAGATCGTATTACTGATCATTGTTTTGCCTCCTCTCTTGTTGATATAGCAATCTTAATGAAAAAAACTAAGGAATTAATGAGCATATTTCTGAAGAAAAACTAAAGATTACATAAGCAAAGCCAAACAACTGGATTTAAGAGAAAAAAGCCTTGCCCATGTACTGGCAAGACTTGAACAGGTGAATATTCAGGAGCATCAGCACGGAATAGATGCGCATAAATGAAGAGCCGAGACGTCATAATGACGTCCCGGCTCTTCTGTATGTCCCATGAAAAGCGCTATATTCGGAATCCATTTATTGTAGGAAATAGAACCAGCTAAATTTTATGCTTGCAACAATAAACAAAGCTATCCATCCCCATAGAAACAGTAAACGTAAAGGTCGTGGAATCAGTAAATATTCTGAGTACAACTTGGTGAAAAAATTCATCATAGTTCCATCCTCCGCTAGGTTACTCTCCAAATCATATTAAAGACTTAAAAATAATCTTATAATTCAGATGCATTCCATCCATTTATATCAAAAATAGGTATATTATATCATGATAAACACTAATAAGTTCGTAGGGTTTAGAAATAATCAATTAATTCGAACGATATGGTGCCAGCATGCCAATATATAGTGTAAGAAGGAAGGAGATGGATAATGAGTGAGCAAGATGAGTACATAAAACTTGTAACGTTAATACGTGCGGGGCATGAAGAAGCATACGGAGAATTATATGAGAAAACAGTGACGGGTGTATATCGGACTGTGCGATTTCTCATCGAGGACGAGTCTGACGCGGAGGATGTGGTCCAAGAGATTTACATTCAGGCGTATCGATCATTGGCGAAATATGATGCCGAGCGTGCGTTTCGTCCCTGGTTAATGGGTGTGACGATGCGACATGTCCAGAGTTATCGACGCAAAAGGTTGATGCAGTTTCGGTTTGGCAAGCGAATCGAAAAATCTGACGTGGGATTGGAATATGATTTTTCCACTGATCTGGTCAACAAACTGGCAAATCGTCCTCTGTTGGAACAGGTACGTCGTTTGCCGTACTAGCTGCAGCAGGTGATCACACTTCATTATTTAAATGAATATACGCAAGAGGAGATTGCTGGCATATTGGAGATTCCGCTTGGAACCGTGAAATCGCGCATACATGCGGCGCTGGCGAAGTTGAGACAAAAAGAGAAGATGAATCCAAGGTTGCGGGGAAAGGTGGAGGATCTGCATGAGACTCGATGAACAGTTGCGAACAGCCTACCAGGAAGAGACTAAAGAGTGGTCCGTTCCTGCGAGAATTAAACATAAAATGTTGGATGGTATTCGAAGTGATTCTCACATCAGAAGAAATCGAAAAAAATGGCTGATAACAGGACTATTGGCTGTTGTACTCATTATCCCCACCGGAGCCTACGCAGGGTACACGTATCTCGCCGACGAAATATATGGTTCACAGGAAAATATTACAGCTATGGGGGGAACAGCTGAGGATTACATGAGGTTGGAAGCGAAGCTGCAGACGGCCAAGGCCCATTTCAGCGAAGAAGAATTTGTTCAATATATGGACTTGCTGAAGCAAATGGGGCAAATGGCCGTGAAGCATGCCGATGCTCAGGGCAACCTGTATCCAGAGCAGTGGAGTACAGTGGAGCAGGAACGGTATAACCTTCTTGTAGCTGAGTTGGAACCGTTTTTTGAGAAGCTGGAAGCTGTGAGTGTGGGGTCCTCCAAAAAACTGATGGATGAGCAGCAATTCTGGACAGAACAGTTGGAACGGGCAGAGGAGACATTTACCAATGAACAATATCGTGAGTTCAAGGCTGTCTATGAACAAATGAAGAAATATGAAGTTATGGTGATGGACAAGGATGGAAGTATCCATGAGGAACGCTTGTCAGCGGAGCAGAATGATGATTTGAGGCAGCTTGAGAGACGTCTAATTCCCTATTTGAAACGATTGGAGCTCAATGTGCGTTGAGTCAGGCAATAAAGGATAATCATGAGTTTATGATTATCCTTTATTGCGATGTGCGGAAATAGAAAAAAAGGAGGTTGATGACAAAGACACAATAAGTACTTTAAATGTTTTTAGTTAAGTGAAGATCTTTTTTATTGGTTTAAAAAATAAAGTATACAAATGAATGAAAATATTGTTAGTTTTGAATTTCTATGATACCTTTTTAAGAGGCTTATGATACTAAAGTAGTAGGTCTATGGATTAAAACCAATGGAGGCGAAATTGAAACGTGAAAAAGTGGGGAAGTCTATTTTTATCAGGAGTATTGTTATTTAGTGGTATGGCTACATCAGTACAGGCTGAAGTAACCAAAGACGGATGGATTGGGAATGAATCATCCTTAAAAACAGCTCAACATTCTTTCAAAGACGTGGAGGGCAACTGGGCTCAGGAAGTAATTGAAAAGTGGGCTGACCGTGGAATCGTCCAAGGAAATGAACGGAATACGTTTTTGCCCAAAGGAGAAGTTACGCGTGCTGAGTGGGTCGCGATGATTAACCGAATTTTCCAGTATGAAGAGGTCAGCAATGCTAATTTTTCAGATGTAACATCATCGGGTTGGTATGCTCAAGATATTGCTAAAGGAGTACAAGCCGGATATATCCAAGGATATGCAGATCACTCATTTCGGCCGACTGGTTCAGTGACAAGGCAAGAAGCAGCAGCTACGATCTCACGGATACTGCAACTGCAGGGAAGTGGGGAGTCTAATTTTGCCGATGATAAGGATATCCAAAGTTGGAGTAAAGAAGCAGTAAGTGGAGCAGCTGACAAAAAGATTATCGTTGGTTACAGTAACGGCAATTTTATGCCGAACAAGGCAATTACTAGAGCTGAAGCAGTACAGATTTTGGATCGAGCTTTTAGTACATATGGAAGTTGGTATGGGCAAGAAGGAACCTATGGATCTACAGAAAAAAGGGAAGAGATATCTGGAAGTGTAGTGATCGGTACATCAGACGTTACACTTCAGAATATGAATATTACAGGTGATTTGATCATTAGTAAAGCTGTCGGTGATGGCGATGTGTTCCTTAAAAACGTAACTGTGCAGGGGAAAACATATGTATATGGTGGCGGTGAAAATAGCGTACATCTAGAAGATTCGGTCCTGTTGACGGTTATTGTGAATAAACAGGATGGTACTGTGCGTTTGGTTGCAACCGGAAAAACAGAGGTTCAGGAAATCACTGTTCAAACGGCGGCCAACATCGAGTCTGACATGGGGGCAAAGATCGACAAACTGACGTTGTCCGAGGCACTGCCGGAAAAATCAAGAGTATACCTTAAAGGTAATTTCGAAACGGTTAATGTGGTTGCCAAAAGCATTAACATTCAAATTCCATCGGGTACGATTAATCAACTGAACGTTGACGATTCTGCATCAGGGACTACGGTTGAGACTAATCAGGAAGCCAAAATTATATCAGCTATTCTTAATGCAGCTGTAAGAATGCTAGGGACAGGAACCATTGAGCAGGCTACAGTTAACGCTGTAGGCGTGACCATGGAGAAAGCACCAAATAAGGTTAACTTGGGAGAGAGCATACCTGCCGATACAACGGTACAAATTGGTGGGACAAATAAACCCGTAACTTCAGTTACACCTCCGCCTGCTCCATCAGCTAGTGGAGGATCATCCTCAGGTTCATCAGGAGGAAGCGGTGGTAGTACAACTCCTGTAAATCCGGGTACGGGCAATGGCGGAGGAACTACACCAACTACTCCTTTACCGGGCAATGAATACGGTAGTTATGACGGTGGTTCCTATTACTTTGTAGGAGTAGAATCTGATGCAATCCCTGTTACGGATGCGGTATATATTTATAGTCCTCGTAGCGGGTATGCCTACGTATCTAAAAGCAGCATTAATGAGAATGATCCAGTTTTGTTGGAAGAAGCAATTAGACAAAAAGTAGCATATAGAGTGAAGATTGAAGCTAATACTCGTACTGCATTGCCTGTGGGAGAGATAGCAACCGAGTTTAGTAGCTACTTTAAAGTTTTTGCTGTGGATAACGAAAATCGCGCTTCCTATATCAAAAATATTATGATTCTGGATGGACCAGGAAAAGAGCTAAAAAGTCAGGGGATGATTTTATCTTCAGGTGGATGGCTAAATGATCACGAATCATATTTTATTTACTTCAACACACTTATTAAAGCGATAGATCTAAATACATTGAAAAATAGTATTGAGATTTCAACGGGAACGGAACAACCTATTTATCGCCCGCTAGGTGATGGAGATCGCGTGGAAATCGTTAATAATGGTATCGTGATAACTCCACAAAATAATTATGGTAAAGCAACATATATCCGATTAAATGCTGATGCGGTGGAGACGTTAGACGGTCTCTTTAAAAATAAAATTTACGCATCAACCAAATATCGGACTTTTACACGTCCTGAGTTTATTGATTATCCCGATAAATGGGAAATAGCTGTCCCAGTTGGAACGGTGATCAAATTTAAAGCCAATTATGGTGGAGATACATTCTACTTAGTATATAAAGATACTTTTGGTACTGAAAGTGATTATGATAAAGAAGTGACAGATGGCCATGGTTATAAATTGGATATTCCTATGGACGGTGCTGGTATGACTTTCGAATTTGATACTAAAGATCTACAACCTGGAGAATATAAGGTTACTGCTTTTGGCTCAATGTCTCTGTATGTGAAGTTGACGGAGAACTAGATTTATTGAGATTTCCTGTACAGTAAGTTATATCAAGCGAATATTTAAGGATTGGCATAATGTGAGTTTGATCTGAACACCTTCAAGAGAATTAAACCTTGTCGTAAGATAGGGAGATAATCTTGGAGGTGTTTTGGCGTTGGGAACAAGGGATTAAGCTATGCCTGCGAAATAAAGGTGAAGTCATTGAAATGAAATAGGAAGTTGTTGTGATCCATTATTTCCTTCCCTGTACCTTCAGCCGATACTGATGCGGCGTAGAGCCTGTGGCATTACGGAATACTTTACAAAAGTAGGAGGGACTCGTCATACCCACACGGTGACCGATTTCGGGAACGGTGAGTGAGGAACGAGTGAGCAGCACACAGGCATGACGTATGCGGGTAGCTTGAGCATAAGCAACGATGGTGGTACCGGTCGCTTTTTTGAATACATGAGATAGATGATAGGGGGATAAATGAAGTGTATCTGCGATATGGTCCAAACGGAAAGGCTCCTGGTAATGCTGCTCAATCCATTGCATGATGGCTTCCGCATGAGGGTGAAGAATGTTACCACTGGTAGAGAGCACATCTTGGGAGCGGTTTTGCTGCACGTTTTGCCACAGATAGCGAAGTTGTGCGAGCATATCCAATAAAAAGAGGCGTGTATCTTCCTCTACTTCGTGGGGAAGCAGACCTGGATACGTATCTGCGTATTGTTCCATTCGTTGAACGAGTGGGGAAGTGCCAGCAAGTCGGATGGGCTGAATGGGCGATTGCTCTCCCAGCAGATCCTGTATGAAGTGGTGAGTAACGATAAATTGCGACCAATATGTCTTCAGTAGATCAAGTTCAACCATGAGTACATTTCGAATGAAAGGCTGCTGTCTGGATACCTGAATCTGGACGTGGTGCAATTGAAAAGGTCGAAAAATCATGAGCGTACCGGGTTCAAGGGAGAAAACCTGACCTTCGGTTATCAACTGCCCGTATCCTTCGTGGATATAGGTTATCTCCATCTGGGAATGAGCATGGAACACTTCGCGAGACGTAGTGTTGGATGTACGACGACAGGCCAGATTAAATTGTTCTCCCAGGATGATGGACATCATGAATACCTCCCTTATCATGCGCAATATAGTTATATTTTACCACAAGATGAACGCATAAAAGCGCTTTATTATTGTGTATTGTGAAGGGAACAAGGGAGGTATGTAACGATGTTAAGAGTGGCGATTATCGGAGCAGGTGCAATTAGTGGGGCGCATATCTCAGCATATTTGGCATTCCCAGAGCGATGTCAGATTGTTGCTGTGGTGGATATGTACGTGGAAAAAGCACAGAAGCGAATTAACGAATATGGACTGAAAGGTGCACAAGCCGTTACGGATTACACAGAGCTACTTGCGCAAAATATTGATCTGGTATCCGTCTGTACGCCGCCGTATATGCATGCTTCAATTGCGTGTGATTTCATGCAAGGAGGTGCACATGCGTTGGTCGAAAAACCGATGGCTTCTTCCCTGGAGGAAGCGGACCTGATGCTGAAAGTAGCGCAAGAAAGTGGCAAGTTACTATCCGTGGTAGCACAGAATCGGTTTACGACACCAATGATGAAGTTAAAAGGTGTGCTGGACAGTAAATGGATGGGGCCAATTGTACATGTGCAGGTTGATTCATTCTGGTGGCGGGGCCACAATTATTATGATCTGTGGTGGCGCGGTACATGGGAAAAAGAAGGCGGAGGCTGTACCCTTAATCATGCGGTGCATCATATTGATGCGATGTTATGGATGATGGGACCTCCGGTGGAATTGCAGGCCATGATGGCGAATACGGCACATGATAATGCCGAAGTTGAGGATATATCTATGGCGATGCTTCGCTTCCAGGAAGGGGCGCTTGGCATGATTACCAGTTCCGTCGTACATCACGGAGAAGAGCAGCAATTAATTTTTCAGGGCAAAGAAGCCCGGGTGTCTGCACCTTGGAAAGTAGTTGCTTCTACCGCGCGGAATAACGGATTTCCAGAACCTAATCGAGAGTTGGAACAACAGATTCAAAAGCTCGCTGACGAATTGCCGGATGTTACTCATGTCGGTCACGCTGGGCAAGTGGAGAATGTGTTAAACGCGATTGAGACAGGATCTCCCCTTCTGGTGGATGGCCAAAGTGGCCGGAATACGCTTGAACTGATTGTAGGCATCTACAAATCGGCAAGCACCGGAGAAAAGGTTGTTTTTCCACTAGGGGCGGAAGACGCATTTTACACAAGAGAAGGAATTATGCAACATGCCGTACACTTTTATGAAAAAAAGACGACGGTGGAGAACTTCGAGGATTCGAGTATTACGCTCGGGAGTAAGTTGGATTTGTAGTTTTTTACGTGAAAAAGATGCCTTCTCACATTACAGTGAGAATGGCATCTTTTTTTGATCTATCTTCCTTACCGTTGATTTGATGTTTGCATGGAAAAATCAGTGCTCTTTTTACTTCAGCTTTTGAGTGTCTTGGACCACAGAAAAAGGGATCAAATGAAGCGTTATCATAATTAGCGGATTTACGCCATTTGTAGTATTAGGAGAAAATGATGAAATGAATTAAAAAAACATTTCAAGCATGACTTCGAATTAGATTATATGGCGGCACATGTTCACTTATCCAAATCGTATGCTTTCCGCATTTTTTGCCAAGAGACAGGTAACTTCATTTCGGACTATGTAACAGCTTGAAGCTTGAAAACAGCCTATTTGTTGCTTGATACAACTACGCTTTCGGTGAAGAGATAGGCAGGCGTGTCGGTTCCAAAATGGATCGTATTGCATCTAGTTATTTCCCCAATGAGCGGGGATGACCCCGCTACAGTATCAGCAACAATTTGAACAGAGCAGTAAGCTTGAATTTGGATTGCGAAAAAATAGCGTTATTACGTACCTATATATAATTAGTATTCACCGTTTGAATTAAAGAAATCCCGGATGCGGATTGCACTAGCCAGTTGCTAAATGCGATACTCCACCTCCGGGATTACACATCAGGACCTTCAAGTTATATAAACAATATGGATTTCTCAAAAGGTTATAGCCACTTATCAGCCCAACGTTCCACAGCGCTTAGCGCTCTCCCTAGTTCCGTGCCTTTTCGTGACAACATATATTCAGTCCGAACTGGACGTTCAGTGACCACATGGCGAACCACAAGTCCTTCTTCCTCCAATTCCTTCATTCGCTCATTTAACACACGTTTGCTCAAGTCAGGGATATAAGCGTGAATCTCACTGAAGCGTTTGGGCTCCTCCATCAATGCATGAATAATGAGGGCTACCCATTTTCGGCCAATGATCTGATAAGATTGTTCCACTTTTGTGCATATTTGCTTGGCATTCTCATCATCGCTCATGATTGTACTCCTTTGATTTAGTATTGCCTGTAATATCATTAGTATACTTATTGTAACCTACTTGTCCACAGGCCATATGTGTAAAATGTCACATACCAATTGTTCTTAATCTTACCACATAAAGCGTTATCATCAAATAAAAAGCCTATAAACACTGGAGTTCACAGGTTCGACACGATTATTGACGAATTGTGACGACAGGTGTAATATGGGTAACGTTAATTCAAATGGTTACAATTTATAACCTAAATACAGGTTGTGGAGAGAAGGAATGTTCCATGGTTAAATTCAGGTGTGTTATATAAACGGAGGCAAGGCGGGGACGACACCCACTTATTCCGTCTTTTGTCATGCTTGGATTTGAACATTTTGCAACATCATATACTATACTGCACAGATCACAGGAGGCACTCCAATGGATGCAATGACATTTGTCCTGTTCGGGGCAACAGGCGATTTAGCCAAACGTAAGATTTACCCTGCATTATATAACTTGTACATGGATCAGAAAATGCCGAAATCCTTCTCCGTTATTGGTTTGGGACGGCGTGAATTGTCGGATGCGGACTTTCAGGCAAATGTAGAAAAGTCACTTCATGAATTCTCTCGTCAGACCCCTGAAGAAGCATCTCAGGTTCGTGATTTCATTGGCGCTTTCCGTTATTGTTCTTTAAATAATACGAAGCTTGAAGATTACACCAAATTGTTGGAACTCGTTCAACAGCGTGAACAAGAGCTTAACATTCCCGAAAATCGCATGTTCTACATGTCGGTAGCACCGGAATTCTTTGAGCCGATCGCATTGAACATTCAAGAAAGTGGCTTGGGTAACACCAAAGGCTGGAAGAAACTGATTATCGAAAAACCTTTCGGACACGATCTGCAATCGGCTCGTGATCTGAACGAGAAACTGAGCAATACCTTTGCGGAAGAAGAGATCTATCGCATTGACCATTTCCTTGGTAAACCGATGGTTCAAAATATTGAGACGCTCACCTATGCAAATCCGGTGATACAGGCCTTGTGGTCCAACCGTTATATTGCCAATGTACAGATTACAGCAAGTGAGACGGTGGGTGTTGAAGAACGTGCTGCGTATTACGACCAAAGTGGTGCGCTTCGTGACATGTTCCAAAACCATATGCTCCAGTTGCTTATGATGATTGGTTTGCATTTGCCAAAACGTTGCACACCGGAAGAAATTCAATTCAAAAAACAAAAAATTGCTGAAGCGCTTCGTCCTTTGACGAAAGGAAATATTGCCTCTGAAGTTGTTCGTGCGCAATATGCAGCAGGTGAGCTGCAAGGTGCTTCGGTTGTTGGATATCTGGACGAGCCTGGCATCCCTGCCGGATCTCAGAACGAGACCTATGTTGCCGCAAGACTGTGGATCGATGATCCATTCTGGAGCGAGGTACCATTTTATATCCGTACAGGTAAACGTCTGGCTGAGAAATCCACGAGAATCGTTGTTGAATTCAAATCGCCACTCAAAACGGGTCATGAATCCGAGAACACAACGGAACCTAACCTGCTGACGATTGAAATTGGTCCGGGAGAAAGTATTTCTCTTCAATTAAATGCGAAGAATCCATTGAACCATGGTGAAGTGGAACCGATGCATATGACCTTCAACTCAGGCAAACGTAACATCCCTGAAGCGTACGAGAATCTGATCTTTGACGCTATGCGTGGTGATTCCACCTTCTTCGCTCACTGGAACGAAGTGGAGCTGGCATGGCAGTGGGTTCAACCGATTCAGGAAGCATTCGAAGCCGGCAGCGTTCCACTAGATACGTACAGTGCAGGTTCGCATGGACCTGATTCAGCAGATCGCCTGACAGCCGAAGATGGCTACCGTTGGTGGTGAGTGAAACGAAAAAGTGAGCACAGAGATAAGAGCGGTATAATCCGTTCTGCTCACGAATGAACATTTTGCAAAATCCAAATGCGTCTTCCAAGCCAGCAGGATGTAGAACCACATGTTTCTATTCATCTAGAGCGTTTATCTTTGGGAGCGAACTGGATCGATAAAGCAAAATGCTGATATATATGAAGTATTTATCATGAATTATACCGTTCCAATTTTGCATAAGCCCTTCCGGTTATGTGACCGGAAGGCCGTGAAAATTTTTAAATATAGATTAGCGGACGCACTGAATTTTTTGCCTAAGTAGCGACGTAGTGTAGGGGACGGAATCGATTCTGTAGAAGCAAAGCGTTCGCCTTTGTATCCAAATTTCATCAATTTAAAAGTTGATGAAAAGAAATTTGGATACAACAGCGATCGAAAGAACGATCCGTAACCGGAACGATTGCTGCGAAACGGGAATGTAGTCTGGCGCTCTGCAACAAAAACGTAATTTAAACATTGTTCATAACAGGAGGATTTTAAAATGAAACTTGGACTAGTCGGATTAGGAAAAATGGGATTGAACCTGGGTAGAAACTTGATTGACCACAAACATGAAGTGGTTGCTTTTGACCTGAACGCTGAAGCAGTAAATGAAATGAAAGAATACGGCGCTGAAGGCGTATCTTCATACGCAGAGATGGTGGCTTCGCTCGAATCCCCACGTGTATTGTGGATCATGGTTCCTCACAACGTGGTAGATGCTGTATTGGCTGAAGTTAGCCCATTGTTGTCCAAGGGCGACATCATCATTGAAGCGGGTAACTCCCACTACAAAGAATCCATCCGTCGCTATGAAGAGATGAAAACCAAAGGCATTCACTACATGGATGCAGGTACATCTGGCGGTATGGAAGGCGCACGTAATGGAGCATGTTATATGATCGGTGGAGACCCTGAAGCTTGGGCTATCGTTGAACCGGCATTCAAAGATACTTCCGTAGAGAACGGCTACCTGTATGCTGGTAAAGCGGGCAGCGGTCACTTCCTGAAAATGGTTCACAATGGTATCGAGTACGGTATGATGGCATCCATCGGTGAAGGTTTTGACGTATTGGAGAAAAGTGGATTTGATTTCGACTTCGAACAAGTAGCACGCGTATGGAACAACGGTTCTGTTATCCGTTCTTGGTTGATGGAGCTGACAGAACGTGCCTTCTCCAAAGATGCGAACCTTGATGAAATCAAAGGCGTAATGCACTCTTCCGGTGAAGGACGTTGGACGGTAGAAACGGCATTTGACCTTCAAACCGCTACACCGGTTATCGCTTTGTCCTTGCTGATGCGTTATCGTTCCCTGGAGACCGACACATTTACAGGTAAAGTGGTAGCCGCATTGCGTAATGAATTTGGCGGTCACGCGGTAGAGAAAAATTAATTTCATATATAACTGTTAACATATGATGGACATCGGGTAATAACTTATATCGTGTTTACGAATTCATCAAGTGGAGGGAACATATCATGAAATTTTTCTTGGATA
>Ga0209437_100634_pt1 | contig 20673 bp, 16 predicted proteins | sample AraplaL_Cvi_mTSA_FD_184266 | JGI IMG/M metagenome (GOLD analysis project Ga0209437, IMG submission 184266) | Arabidopsis root microbial communities from the University of North Carolina, USA - plate scrape CL_Cvi_mTSA (SPAdes) (version 2) | ecosystem: Host-associated > Plants > Roots > Endosphere...
GATTCGTCCAAGAAGGCGAGCGGAGTGGCTTTAGCCGAATTCAACCGGATTCCTGATCAGGACTTGTATACGCTCGTATACCTCTCGGAGAAAAAAGCGGGAATCAAAGAGATGGCTCTGACTGCAATCCGCAGTCTGGAAAACAGCAAGGAGCTGTACGGTGAGCTTTTGAAGAAAGAGAAGGCAGAGGATTGGAAAAACCTGATTCAAATTCTGCTGGATACCGCAGATCTGAGCCCGGAGTATGCTCATGCTGCGCTCGCTGATCAGGCAGATAGTAAAAAGCTGTCCAGACTAAGTTGGTTGTCCCTGAAAGATCTCCCTTCCCTGATGCGAACAGAGGACAATCAGCCGTTAGATGACCGAATTAAGCTATATGTTATGGTGCAATCGCTGGATCACACTTCAGGACCCAATGAAAGATTAAATGAATTACGGGACTACGTAAGTGAGGCATCACTCGTTCGTTTTGCAAGTGAATTGCTTCAGGTCTGGATTCAGGAAGGTGCCCCCGCGAAAGAAAAGTGGGTGATGTATGTTTCAGCACTCTTTGGCGATATTCAGATTGTAAATATTCTGACACCGCAAATTAAGGAATGGACAGAAAACAGTCGAGGCGCGATTGCAGCAGATGCTGTGAAAGTGCTCGCTTATCTGAAAGATCCATCCGCTCTTATGGCGATTGATAAAATCAAACGTGGCGTGAAGAACCGTCAGGTGAAAGGTGCAGCAGAAGAAGCATTGCAGCTTGCAGCCGACAATATGGGACTTACTTCGGAACAATTGGAAGATCGACTTGTCACTACACTTGGTTTTGATGAAAAAGGAACCATGCAGCTGAGTTACGGAGAGCGCTCCTTCCTGGTTAAGGTCAATGGAGACTTGCAAGTGGTTGTTCTCAATGAAGAAACGGGTAAATCCGTGAAGAGTCTGCCTGCTCCTGCACAGAAAGATGATGCTGATCTGGCAGCACAGTCGAAGGCACGTTTTACACAGCTGAAAAAAGATCTCAAATCCATGGTTAACATTCAGGCGCAGCGTCTGGAAGAGTCATTGTCCAAGCAACGTCTGTGGTCTGCCGATGAGTGGAAGGCCCTGTTTGTACAGAATGTCATTATGCAAAAATTTGCTGTTGGTCTGATCTGGGGAACATATGAGGATGGCGCTCTGATCAGCACCTTCCGTTATATGGAGGACGGTACCTTTAACTCCGTGGATGAAGATGAGGTTGATCTGCCTTCAGGTGCACAAGTGGGACTTATACACCCATTGGAACTGGATCAGGCGACGCTAGAAGGTTGGACAACGCAGTTGGAGGATTACGAGATCAAGCAGCCGTTTGAGCAACTGAATCGTGAAATTCATCAGCCTGAAGACGAGGACAAGATCAAGAATGAATACGATCGTCTGCCTGAGTCTGATTTCTCACCAACGTCTTTCCCCAAAGCACTGGAAAAATACGGATGGATCAAAGGGCCTGCACAGGACGGCGGCTGGTATCATGAATTTTATAAAGAGTACGGAGATCTTGTTGCGGAATTGCAATTCAGTGGTACGAGTATTACGTATTACGAGGGATTGGATGACATTACCCTGGAATCCTTACATTTCTTCAAACCGAATAACAAGCAATATTATTACTATGGGGACAACAAACCGATTGCTCTGGGCAACGTTCCAGGTCGAGTATTCAGTGAAACGATCTACGATATATTGAGAGCAACGGGGCGTTGATGACGTGAGTGGATTCAAGGAGAAATTCAGGATTTTTTCGAAGCTGTGCACGGAGGATTATCTGATCCGGTACGCCAACAAGGGATTGTACAAAAGGTCTTTGAAAGAGTTGGACAATGGTGTAACTGTAACATACACATGGAATGAATCATCCGTGAGCTGCGAGTTAAGTGATGGGACACACTGTACGCTTGAAGATACGCTGGATCATTGGAATTGTTCCTGTCCTTCAGAGCATATCTGCAAGCATGTGCTGATTGCAATTCTATATGATCAACGGGAACACTCGTTAGAGGATTCGATGAGTGCAGATGAAAACCATGTGCTGGATAAAGACTCAGGGATATCGAATAATGATTCGTTGGACGTACCAAAAGACGTATCAGTAACAGAATCAGTATCAAACTCCGCATCAAATAGGGATGATTCAAACGTAGTTTCACATGCGGCATCTCTTGAAATGGAGTCTCGCTTTCGCTGGATGACGGAGACTGACCTTACAACACTAATTAAATCGTATAGCTCTTCCATGCTGGAGGAAGTTGTATTCCGCTTAAGGTACCCTGAAGAGGTGAAGATCATCGTAGATTCACTTCTTACGGTACAGCTGACAAGTCAGAATATTGAGGTGTCTTTTACCGAGGAAGCCAGTCTTGCGAAAGCTCTTTGCAAGGTGCCGCAGACAGCCGGAAAGATGGCCAAGCTTGAAGCTTTGCTACGATATCGTTCACTAAAAGGGCTGAATGATACGGATGCATTAAGTGGAAGGGTGTACGAAGCCAAGTTCTCTCTGCAGACGGTGCAGGAATGTCGCATGATGCTCGCAGGATTGTTGAAGACGGGACTGGCCCGCCTTCCTCAGTCCTACATGGCACAACTGGAGACTTTGGCGATCGCAGCTCATAGCGGCAACCTCCCTGATATAGAACGCAGTTTACGAGGGATTCAAGGGGAACTACAGTTGTTTTTTAACAGACATATCCGTTTCTCCATGCAATCCTTACTGGATCGCGTAAGCAAGTTGTATCTTGCACTCCAGGTGCTTGAAGAGAAAAAGGTGTCTGCCATTCAGCAGAGTCAGCTCATTGGCAGTTTTCGAAGTAAATACTATACGGTTCCTTCACTTCACCTGTATGGACTGGGAGCTGATGCGTGGGAGACACGATCCGGTTATCGTGGTATCACCTATTATTTCTATTGTTTCGATGATGAGGAAATTTACACCTATAGCGATGTACGTGCTGTATATTATGATGATCAGCAGTTCTCGTTTACAGAGCATTATGGTGCATTCACACCATGGCTGCCTCATCTGACCTTTCGCCAGTTCGTGGGTGAAGAAGTTCAATTCCACTCCGTTAAAGTGAATGAAGAACGCCGAATTTCCTCCGGAGAAGGTGCCAAACTTGCAATTTTGCCACGTTCGGGTGTGGAAACCCTGAATATGGGCAAAACCATGCAAGATGTATCGTCTGTGCTTCAAGAGGAATCGCGAACATTTGATTTATTCGTTTCTCCTAGAGAACGACTGGCTGTGATCAAAGTTGCTCGAATTGTGGATCATAGCTTTGTCAAACAAACCCAGGAGCTTATCCTAACGGTTGAGAATGCCGAAGGAGAACGATTGGCACTCATTCTCCCGTATTCATCGGACTGGCAGACGATGATTCAAAGACTGGAGTCCGGATATGGTTCCCAATCCCTTGAACACTTCTATGCGTTTGTGCGTGTGGAATCAAGACGGATTAGCCCAATCAGTTTCCTGAAGGGTCAAACGGTGCTCAGTCTGAAACTGGATATCGGCAATGGAAGGATGGGAAGACTTGGAAGAGCATAATCAGTTCATGCATAGAATCAGCAGCTGGTCTGAAGAGTTACTGCTGCGCGGGTTATCTCAGTTTGCGATCCGAGATATTGAAGTTCTTGAGCAGCTCGCAGCGGAATCCTCGCGGTTGCAGATGAGTTTCCTGCATGAGTTGTTGAATCACATTATTAAGGAAGGGCGTAGCGTGGCTCTGGGACAAGGTAATGAAGGGCTGCTGTTATTTCAGTATTGTCGTCTCACCCAATATGTACAGCTCAGTGTGCAAGAAGAGGCGTGATATTGGTTAGTTATCGAAGCTAAGGCACATGAAGCGATATGATGTAATAAATAAGATGTATTATAGAATATAAGAAGATTTGCAGAAGGCCCCAAGGTCACTGCAAATCTTTTTTTATCGTGGAGTAAGTAAAAGTTATTTGCCAAACGAATATAGGTAGGAATCAAGGATCAACACGAACATTCGTGACTCATATGAGCATGGAAGGGAGGAATATATAATCGTGGAAGAAGAACAAATACGAAAGGCAGTGGCGAATCGTGATCCGGAGGCTATGGAATGGGTGATGAATCATTACGCAGGTTTGTTATGGAAGATTGCTCATTCCATCCTACATCATGCATCTACAGAAGAGATTGAAGAATGCGTTGCAGATACATTTTTTGCTTTCTGGCAGAATCCGGATGCGTTCCAATCTGGGCGAAGTAGCCTGAAAAACTACCTTGCATTGATCACCAAACATAAAGCAATTGATCGCTACAGGAAACTTAAGCGAAGATCTGAGCTTACATATGAAGAAGAGATTCATTTGGTGCAAACGGAGGATTTGTTGGTTCAGATGATCAGTAAAGAGATGTATACGGAACTTAATCACATGATTGAATCTTTTCCAGAACCGGAACGGGAAATTATGAAGCGTCGGTTTTACGAAGGACAGAAACCACATGAAATATCAGAAGCATTGTCCCTTCACGTTAGGCAAGTCCATAACAAGCTTTATCGCTCCAGGCAACGATTGAGGACATGGTGGATGAACAGGAAATAAAGGAGGCGATTAAATGCGAAAATCCGAAAAAAAATTCACTGAGCAGAACCTCATAAATATTAAGAAGTTATTCTATGACAAATTGGCGCTAAATGAGCCAAGAACCACGACGAGATCAGGTTCATCTTTATATGCACCCATTTTATACCCATCCGCACAGACCGAGAAGTCCATAAATAGGAGGAGAAAGTATCGCAAAGCCATCTATATTCCTATAACCGGTGCGTTATCTTTATGTCTGGTTACAGGGGCAGCTGCATCAGTTGGAATCATTGATCTGTCTTCTGTTCTTCATTTTATAGGTGCAGATCGAATTGGCATTCTTCAGCCTGTTCACCAGGTGAGTGAAGATCAAGGGATTCGAATGGAGGTTATAGGTGCTGTCAGGGACGGAGATACAACGGAAATCTATGTTTCATTGTCGGATCTGACGGGTCATCGTATTGATGAGACACTGGATGTATATGATTACAGGGTAACCGGAGGTAATGCAAACAACGCTCAGATTATTCATTATGATGATGCGGAGAAAACGGCTATTGTTCGATTCCTCATTCAAGGAAAAGTCACCAAGAACCGAATTACAGTTCAGATTAATACACTGATGTCGGGTACATCTCTTCAAGATGGCTACAACGTACAGGTGGACTGGGAGCAGTTGCTACAAGAAAAGAAAATTAATAGCTATGATATCCTGGATCGAGATCGTATAAGTGGCTGGGGAGGTGAAACTGATATTCAAATGGAAACCGATCCAATTCCGGTATTGCATCAAGATGTAACGAATGTCCCTGTTTCCGGTATTGATTGGATGCATATTTCCAATATGGGTTTTGTGGAGGGCAAGTTACACATTCAGATTAATCCGGATAATGAGATTGGCGAATATAATCATGGATATTTCTACTTCACGGATGAGCAAGGTCAAAAGCTCGATATTCCCCAATATTCCATTAGCTACGGGAGATACATGAAAAATGGAGTAGACATTGGTGGGGATTACATTGAGTATGTGTATGATCTGTCCGCTGTTGACAAATTAGATACGCTGAGACTTCAAGGTAGCTTTACGAGCATTAGTGAAGTTGTACAAGGGAATTGGAAAACTACTTTCAACCTGGGTCAAAATGCTTTGAGTAAAAAAGGAAACATTCAGCTTGATGTGAATGGAGCCTCACAGGCAAATCTAACTCTTTCCTCGGTTGGCGTAACACTTACAGGTGAGGTACTGAGCAAGATTCGGGTGGAGAATCTGCGTATTGAAGTACATATGAAGGATGGTACTTCAATAAATGCTGCATCGGGTTTCATCCAGTTGGATCAGGATATCATCAAGTGGATATCGCCAAAAACCATTCCGGTGAATGATGTTAGCTACGTGCTAATCAATGGAGAAAAAGTGATTTTGCAAGATAAATAAGAAAAAGAGCAAATCAGTTAAACTTGAAATGAATTACATGTCATATCCCGATTTATGACGCATACCATTAGGCGAATGCGGTCATAAGGGAGGAAACTGAGATGTCCATGAGCGAACCGCTGTTAACGCAGATTGTGAATCAACATATTCCGGCTGGTGCAACGGTCGTCACTATCGATAAACCTGTTCAACATCCAGCGATCTATGCGGCAGATCTTACCGGTGACGGTATGCCAGAGATTGCTGCAGTCTATCAGTTGAATGGTGAGCTGTATTTGCTCATTCTGAAATTTGTTCAAGGGCATTGGATCAAGATGGCACTAATTAAGGGATTGGGGTATGGAGTGACTTTAATGACTGCAGCCCCTGTAACTTCAACGGCAAGGAACAATCTCATCATTGGTTGGCGGATTGGATCTATTTGGTCTAAGCTTGCCGTATATGATTGGACTGAATCAGGGCTCAAAGATCTGGCGCCTGACGATCTATATTATAGCTATGCGGAGATTATAGATATTCCTGGTCCGCATGGTCGAGATGGCAAGGTGGAGATTGCACTCTGGATACATGACACTGGTGAAGCCTATCGTGTAGAGATTATCCGATGGCAGAATGGGAAATGGGTTCCTGCACCGGACGTATATGCAGCCTATTATCCCAAAGTGGTGCAATATTACGAGCAACTAACCCAGCAATATCCTGATTATATCTTCTACTGGTATTACCTTGCGGATGCTCAGTACCATGCAGGTCAGTATCCGGCAGCACTCGTTTCAGTTCAGAAGGCACTCAGTTTCCCGGAAGCGTATCCTTCCAGAGAGGTACTACAGGAACTGGAAAAGAAAATTAAGCAGGCGATGGTTCCTATAAGCCATTCTCGGGTAACGACATGGTTATATCCCATCTCCGTTCGAACCACGAATGGGACGCGTTGGGGGTATATGGATGCCCAAGGTCACATTCGGCTTGAGCCGGTTCTGGATGACGCGCAAGAGTTTCAACCCAATGGATTGGCTGTAGTTGTGAAGGATGGTCATGCCGGTGTAATTAATCTTCAGGGGCAGTATGTTGTTCAACCTGTATACGATTCCATCAATTCCTTTTCTGAAGAACGGGCGATAACGATTGATTCTCAAGGATTTAAGATGATTAATGAACAAGGTACAGTCCTAACCAAACGGGCGTACCCGTATATCTCGAATATGAAGGACGGCCGCGCGTTGTTTTACGATTCAAACCCTGGTCAGACAGATGGATCAGTGAGTCGGTATGGTTATCTGGATGCCTCGGGTAATGAGGTGATTCCAGCACAGTTCGCTTCGGCGAACGATTTTCAAGATGGCAAAGCAGTTGTGCAGATCAAAGACAATGAATATGCGCTTATTAATCGCAATGGACATCGACTCGCGACTTATCCATATGCCTATGTGGGACCACTTGGGGATGGACTGCTTGCTTTTCAAAAAGAAGCCTCGGGTAAATACGGGTACATCGACGAACGGGGCAATATTCGCATTCAGCCCAAATTTTCATCGGCATTTCCTTTTAGCGGCGGGCAAGCGATTGTCAATACAGCGGAGGACTACAAATCGATCTATGGTGTCATTAATACGCAAGGATCATTTATCATTCAACCCGCGTATAATGACATCCGTGAACTAGGCGAACATCGTTATGCGTTGGGGCAAGCAATTAATCCGGAGCAGCCTTATATTGGCTCTGTATACGCGATTGCAGAAACTAACGGTAGGAGACTTACGGAGTTTGTATATCGCGATGTGGGCAATTATACAAACGGTCTGGCATCTGCATCGGACGGAAGACAGACCTATCTACTGGATCTGAGTGGAAGACCTGCCGCTGGGTATCCTCATGTAGAAGGTTCGGGTACGCTACAGGTTGTTGCACCAGATCTGATTAAGGCAAATGTAGACCAGCGTTTATCTTATGTGAACCGGGCAGGACAGATCATTTGGCGGCAGAATACAATCGTTCCACTTCATCCGCCGTACCGTGTTCGCGAAGAGAAGTACAAACCGAACAGGGACTATCTCGTATATTATCCGCAGGTGGAAGGATTAACGAACCAAGCGGAGCAGCTTGCGCTGAATGCCAAGTTGAAGGAACTCTCTCAGGTTAAACCGATTCCTGCAGATCAGCAGCTAGATTACACGTATACAGGAGATTTTGATATCACGTTCTATCAGCAGCAATTATTGCAACTGCAACTCACAGGTTATAACTACCCGGCTGGTGCAGCGCATGGTATGCCTACGATGATCTATGCGATTATTAATCTGACGAATGGTCAGTTGTATGAACTGAAGGATTTATTTAAGCCGAATAGTGACTATGTCAAAGTGTTAAGCCAGATTGTGGGGGATCAGATCAAAAATGATCCTCAATACTCATATGTGTTTCCAGACACTTATAAGGGGATTAGTGCGGATCAGCCGTTTTTTGTCACAGCGGATGCGTTGCATCTCTATTTCAATCCATATGATATCGCACCTTATGCGGCGGGATTTCCAACCTTTACAATTCCTTTTGTCCAGATCAAGGATATCATTGATACAGAAGGTTCGTTCTGGAAAGCTTTTCATGGTTGATTGAGGGTACAGCCAACATTTTAACGAAAATATACACTAAGGACGTTAAGGCGAAAGACAGCGAATTTTTCCTGCTTAAGCAAATGTCCGCTGATACTTAGCGTATAAAACAGTCAAAATGTTGGCGCTACCCCATATAGAACTACTATAAATCAATCATTCCATCCTTTACATACATCAATCCACTCTGAATAACTAGAGTATTTTTCTAATTGTTTTATTGTAAGTTCAATAGCACTATTGCTACTCCCGCAAGCTGGATAGATTGTCTCAAAACGTTTTAGAGATATGTCTAGATAAACAGAAACATCATTTTTGATAGCAAATGGACAAACACCTCCAATGGCATGACCAACCATATCAATGGCTTCATCAGGAGAAAGCATTTTTGCTTTTGTTTTGAAATACTCTTTGAATTTTTTGTTATCCACTTTTGCATCCCCGGCAGCAACTACTAAAACAGCTTGTTCATTCACCATAAAAGAAAGTGTTTTTGCGATTCTCTCTGGCTCACAACCTAATGCAGATGCAGCCAAATCCACGGTTGCACTAGATACTTCAAATTCGATAATTTGAGAATCCATACCATATTGTTTAAAAAAATCTTTTACTTTTTCAATTGCCATAATCAGCACACCTCATTTTAAATATTTTCTAGATGATCATAGATGAAACTTGCCTATGTTCTTGGGTAAAAAATCATGTTGTAAATGATACATGGTTCTTGATAGAGATTATTATAGGAATGAACAACATTAGCACGAAAGCGGAGTGCTTGATTTTCTTTTAAAACAATTTTCTTTTTGTTGACTACCATTTCTAACATACCTTGTACCACAAAAACATATTCTTCCACACCATCAAGGTGCCTTTCAGATGGATGGTGACATCCAGGATCAAATTCGATATAAAATATTTCAACGTTACGGGTAGGGTCAAAAGGAAAAACAGGAAATGCTCTCATTTTTCCATCATCTTCAATGATAGCGTCTTTGGACCGTGTATCAACCACACTGCACTGATCTTCTAGCTCTTCCAATAATAAAGATAAAGGGACTTTTAAGCCGACTGCGATTTTCCAAAGAGTTGTAATCGTTGGTGAAGACTGTCCTCTTTCAATTTGTCCAAGCATAGGCTTACTTACATCAGTAAGTTTAGAAACATCTTCAAGTGTAAGATTTCTAGTTGCTCGTATTTCTTTCAACCGTTCTCCAATAGTTAATACTGGCGATTGCATTGCATCACTCCTTTTGTATGTTATAACATTTAAAATATAATATAACATACTATCAGTTGGATTCAATAGGCGACAGTTTAATGATGTAAGTAACTCCTTCACATATTTATCCATACTAAATGGAAAATATTACGGTAATTACAGATCAAAGAAGTCATATTTGTCTATGCAATAAAAAACGAAAACTTTCTCCAACAACACTTCTTTTGCTTGGCGAGAATGTAAATACTTCACCATTCATTCTCAAGTTAAGCGACGAGGTCATATGTCAAATAGGGCTTATAATCTTGTTTGCATGGCTTCTGGTGGAGTATGCGGCTTATGCCTCACTCTATGACAAGACCTATCGGGCACCATACAGCCTCGCGGCAACAGGAAGGTTGAAGTTGGCCGAACATATTCGTCATCTGTCGTTAGGATTTTTCGGAAAACGTGATCCTGGGGATCTGACGAATCTGATCTTGAGTGATTACGGCCAGGTTGAGCATACGATCTCTCACAATCTGACGCAGCTGATCAGCGCGATTGTGCTTCCGGTACTCGCTTTTGTCGGACTTCTGTTGGTGGATTGGAGAATGGCCGTAGCTATGTTTATTGCGGTTCCCTTAGGCGTGGCTCTGTTATGGCTTACGGATTCGATTCAAGCACGACTGAGTGAGAACCATATTAGAGCCAAAAACGAAGCGACCAGTCGGCTGCAGGAATACTTGAGCGGTATTCGTGAGATCAAGACCCACAATATGGGGGGCAAACGTTTTGAACGGCTGCGTCGTTCTTTTGATGAATTGAAGTCAGCTTCCATTGGGTTGGAAGGCATCATGGGACCTACAATTGCATTGCCTTACTCTTACTATGATTGGAGAGATCACCTGACATTCTTGGCAGATTCGTTTGGAGAAGAAAGCAAGAAAGATGAATATCTTGCCAAATATGATGCGAAATCTGCAGAGTAGAAACAAAAGCTGGAGGCGGCTGTACATGGTGAATCCTTTGCCGTAATTGAGACATATCCAAACAACCTGGTCGTCTATTCATATAAAGGGGCAGCTGAGATGTTATACGGTGAATGGGGCCTGAAGCGCACAGAGGGGATCCCTGCTCCAGAGGGCTGGGCGGTAAACAGATTGCACTGGAGGCTCTGGCTACCGTTAATCCGGATCGTCTGCTATTGATGGAGAATAGCGAGAATAAGATGGTAGCCAGCAAGGTGTGGAATAACATGAATGCAGTGAAGAATGAAAAAATCTCTAATGTCGATAATTACAATTATTCGTACACAGCGATGGGGAGAATGGAGCTTATGGACCGCTTGGGTACGATGATTCTGGAAGGGCAAAAGTAGTCGTTGAGTTATAACAATTTACGATGGATTAACTTTAACATTTAACAGAACCTAATAACGCCTATGTGTAATTGTGTAATTTGTTCGAAATCATGTAACTTGAACGGTTCTGGCTGCGTTTAGATATTGGGGTGATCTGATGTTGGTGAACGCGGTTCAACGATACATGGTATTAGGAATAATATTTATCGGCGTTTTTTTAACAGCACTCATCGTTCTTGAAAGGATGGAAGGGTACCATATAACAACAACAGAGTATTACGGCTTACGTAATCTAGGGGGGCTGATATATATTTTGTCGCTCATCCTGGGATTCGGTCACTATTTACTGGCTTTTTATGTTGTTATTCTGAGCCCAATCTCATGGCTGCTGCGGAAATATGTATGTTTGCTTACAGTGAGAACTTTTATCTATATGGTTGGGTTTGGATGGGGCGGGCTGTGGGTTTTTGATCTCATGTACAATCCATATTTTGTAAATGGATATCAACTCAACCGAATGACATCGATATGGATATTTGCCATCGCCGGTTTAGTCTATGCCATTGTGGAGAATAAGATTTGGCGAAGAGAGCAGATGCAGAACGAACGAACAGAAGGCTACTTAACAGAAGTTGAGTAGCTTTTTTGTTTACATAATTATTATTTTGTTTACATATGAGACTAAGGAGCTGCATCTGATATTATGTTACAAAATTCACAAACGGTGCAAGAGAAAAGAAATAGGGAGTTATATCGTAAATAGGTAAAATTTTCTGTTATACTATTTGAGTTGTATACATAAAGTTAGTATTTTAATGAAGGGAGTTCAAGAAGTAATTTAGAAATTTAGTTTAAAATTGTAGTTTGGAGGAAAACATTTTGTATAAAGCAGGTTTTTGGATTAGATTAGGAGCAAGTGTGTTGGATAGTCTTATTATTTCAGTTCCGTTAGTGATTATTGCAGGTGTGCTTACGGGCAATTTTGATGCGGATGAGCCGATTGCCAAACTACTTAGTGCGTTATATTCAATTTTATTACCAGTTTACTGGTATGGTCGAACCATTGGAAAACGTATATGTGGAATTCGAATCCGTAACTACGATACACACGAACCGCCAAAAATTGGTACGATGCTAATGCGAGTTGTTGTGGCCGGACTTGTGTATGTAATAACTTTAGGCATCGGAGTTATCGTAAGTGCTTTTATGGTCGGTTTGCGTGAGGATCGACGTGCGATTCACGACTTCATTGCAGGAACAGAAGTAGTCTGGGATTAAACAATTAAACTCGGAGATTATAAAGAATTGGCTGTACAGGGGTAAAAATCACTGTGCAGCTTTTAAATCTTTAGTACTGTTTCACAAAACTCGTATTTTGTACATATGTGTGTAATGTTACTAGCACCTTACCGTTTTGCGGCAGGACTCCGTTGTCTTCCAGACGTTTAATGGATAAAGCGGCAGTAAATCCAGCAATTAGCGACTTCAATGGGACCATGTTCTTGTCCCTCGACACTTATCGTTATGATACCCAAAAGTTTCGTTTCGCATACATATTACCAAGTATAAACGGTAGAAACGGCTATTTAGAGGTAGTGCAGAACCATGCATGGTCTGCTCTCCCTTACCACCTTTCTAACACATTATTTGATTAAATATACATCTACAAAAAACAGCCGAGATCCGCGCATTATTTATACATAGTAGCCAACGGTGCAGCTCACACACCAAGGACGACGCAGGCTGTCCTTTTGTCCGGGCTTCTGTTTACCATTCATACTCACGCTTTAATGCTCATAAGTAACGAACCTGCTACAATTTTTCTGTTCATGAGTCCATCTGCTGAAACTACATCTGAGTAATTGAAGCTATTGGTCACAATGACTGGTGTGATCAGGGGAAATCCTCGCTCACGGATTTTGTCCAAATCCACTTCCATCAACACCTTGCCAGCTTTGACTACATCGCCTTCTTGCACTTTGGGGTCAAAACCGTCCCCCTTCATTTTAACGGTATCAAGTCCCACATGGATCAAAATTTCTTCGCCTTGTTCACCAATGATCGCAATGGCATGTTTCGATTTGGTCACCGTGGTAACTACCCCGTTTACTGGAGAAACCACTGTACCGTTCGAAGGGATGATAGCGAAGCCTTTCCCCATCGCTTCACTGGAAAACGCCTCATCTTCAACTTCGGACAGTTCCACAACTTCGCCAGTCAATGGGCTGTACACCGTAATCTCAGTTGCCCGCGATTGAACCTTTGAGACTACTTTCTGCCGATTCTCCTGCAAGCTTGCCGATGACTCGGTTGCACCTGTCGCCTTATCAGAACCTGCCGAATGCGAAGAATGGTCCTTTGTTTTTCTTTTGCTTCCCCAAAGATAAGTAAGGATAAAACCAACGATAAGGCCTACCCCCATCTGCAGCACATAACCGTAAAATCCGCCGTCGATGCCGTCAGGATTAATCGCACCCGGAATGCCAAATACGCCAGATGGCACGAAAGAATATACTTTGGAAAGGAAGATTCCGCCGAAGACTCCGCCCACGCTACCGCCGATAATAGCCATGATGAGCGGTTTTTTGTTGGGGAGCAGCACCGCATATAATGCAGGTTCGCTTACGCCGAGCAGCGTAGTGCCGCCCGTCGAGAAGCCCAAGGATTTTTGCTGTTTATCCAGCGCACGAAGTCCGTAAGCAAAGGCAGCTCCGGCCATCGCAAACTGGTTGGCTGCCAGCAATCCCATGAGCGAATCAAAGCCCGTTGTCGCCATGTTATTGATGAAAATCGGGATAAATGCCCAATGCAGGCCAAACATGACGATGAGAATCCAAGGCCCGCCAAGAACAAAGCCTGCCAGAGTTGGATTGAAGTTATAAATCGCTGTGGTGATGTCCGCAAGTCCGTTACTCAAATACGTAATGATCGGACCGATGACGAACAAGGTCAGTGGCACGGTGATCAGCACAACGATAAATGGTACCAGGAAATAACGGTACCCTTGCGGAATCCGCTTTTCGATCAACCTTTGAATCAACGAAGCGAACCATACAGCAACGATAACTGGAAAGACGGATGACGTATAATTCATCATATTGATCGGCATGCTCAAAAAGGTTAACTTCTCCTCTGCCCCCGCAAACGAGACCAAGGCTGGATAAACCATTGCCCCCCCGATCGTCATCCCTAAATACTGGTTCAATCCAAAGTATTTGGCCGCCGAGCTGCCAAGGAAAATCGGGAAGAAGTAGAACAACGCGTCGCCGATGGCGTTGAGGACAATATATGTGCCATCCGTGGCCGCCAAGACGCCAAACGCCGAAAGACAGGCGAGCAATCCCTTAATGACACCACTTGCTGCAAGCGCTCCCATGATTGGCGTAAAAACACCCGAGATCATCGAGGTAAACCGGTCAAGCAGTTTCTTTTTCTCTCCGCTGCTTTCATTTTCACCTGAAGCCGTAGAGTCCGACTGTGTATTTCCTCCCATTAAAGAAGACAACTCGTTAAACACGGGCACGACTTGATTGCCGATGACAACCTGATACTGCCCACCTTGTTGGATGACGGTCAACACTCCGTTCATTTTTTTGATCTCTTCCGTGTCGGAAAGTTTGCTGTCCTTCAACTCAAACCGCAACCGCGTGACGCAATGGGTTACTTTGTTGATGTTCGCTGTACCGCCGACGCTGCGCAGCACATCCTCTGCCAATTGACGATGATCCATCTGGGTTCACTCCTCTGCAAGCCGGCCATGAAGTGAGCAGCCTTGTCTTGCTTTGACACGATCTTGTGCCGCTGCTCACTTCCACAACCAATTTTAGTATTGTAAAAACACGCTGCCCACGATGCCCGTAGGCTCCTGAATCAGATACTGGGACAGGAAATCCTGCTGCTCTTTCACCAAGGTGTTGGTCACCTCGATCACCAGACGATTGGTACCTTCTTGCAAACATCCATGAACATCGTAAGCATACGGCGGGCAAATGCGGGTGCCGAGATCATGACCGTTAAGCCAGGCCTGGGCAATTTCGTAAGGCTCACCGATGACTAATCGTGCCTGCTTGGGAACATCGTTAATGTCAAATCCAATCTCGTACCGTACTGTGCCAGAGAAAGATGGCAGCTCGCCCGGCAATGCCAGTGATTGAAGCTCCGTGCATGTTCCGTGTTCCGAAAATTTCGGGTATTGCATCGCCGTAGCGACCGACACCTTCCACTCTCCCGTAATCTCGAACACGTCGTCGGCAGGATCCCGCAATCCTTCCGTTCTTTTCACAAGCCCGCCCGATAACTCGTGCCCCTGCACGATAATTGCAGACTCATACTTATCCAGCTTCAGCGAGAAGGAATGTTTCCCCTCATCGATCGATGTATCGAGCGAATTCAACGTATTCGTGAATGCGTTATAGATGAACAAATTCTGTACTCCCTCCACAGCCGGAACGCTAACTGTCGTATCCAACGCCTTGGCCGGGTCTTCATTGAAGAACATATATACATCCCCATCAGTATGACGGTAATGATAATATCTCAGGTACGGTTGCTGCTCCGACACCGAAATCTCATTCACACCCGCATCCATCAATGCTACGGCAAGCTTATCAAGCTCTAACACGGTTACGTTGTTGTGCGATTCCAAGTGCGCAAGGACGTCAGACAGTTCCTCCCCTTCGCTTCCCCGTTTTGGCAGGCTATCCACGAAATAAAGCGGGATACCCGCTTCAGCAAAAGCATGCAAGCGATCCATCAACTGATTCGGCAACGCCTCCGCGTACGGAATGACCAAAGCCGAGAACCGTTCGCCGTTGATGGCAAACCTCCCCATTTGTACCTCGGCCGAGAGAGCCAATTCTGCAGAAATTACGTCAAAATCGATCTGATGCTGCGTCAACGCTCTCGCCGGTTTCTGGAACAGCATGTAATCGCCGGACCATTCCGCTTCGGCATGATACAGAATTGCTGCCGGAGCGATGTGCTGCCCGTCGGACAAGAGATGGCTGACCCGGTTCATGTAATGCGTCAGCACAGGTAAATACCGATACTGTGGATCGTGACCGTCCGCATACAGATGCGGCGGGCAATCCGGGTCCGGATATTTCTTCGGCGAGAACGCATGCGGCACAAAGTGGTTCACTCCACGCACGAGCATGTGGTCCGTCAGCCACTTCATCAGCTTGAGCCCTTCACCGAAACCATAAGCTCCGTACACTTCGCACATGGTGCGTCCGTGCTTTTTCGGATCCAGGTGCCCCAGAGAAGCACCCATTTTAGCCAATCCATAATGGAAAAACTCGCCGTCCCAGCCAGTAGCCGTGAATGATTTGAAAAATCCGTCGTCCATGCCAGGCATGATTTGATGCAGCACGACGTCAATACCGGACATGTCTTGCCCCCATAAGCTGCGGTAAAAATGTCCTGGTCCGTACCCTAACCTGGCATGAGCATTGTTATCCTCGATGATGTGCCCGATGTACTCAACTTCATGATCCCGGCACCAGTCGCCAAGCTGTTTGGTGAAATGCTCCGCATATAACTTGGTAATCAGGTCCATGTACCGGTAGCGCATCCGATGTCCAGCCGTTCCGGCATCGACCCAAAGCAGCGGCAAATGGCGTATAACATCGCCAAGTAGATAATTTTTTTCCAACATCCCGGGCAGATCCTCGCGCCAAGGAAGTACCATTTCCAGTCGTCCAATTGAGGCCAATGGACCTTTCACGTTACCAAATCTCGGTTCATCCGAGAAAAATCCGGCAAACGTGTCACCAAAATCTTTTCGATAACGAGCATAATGAGCCTCGTATACAGTATCGATTAACACCCGCGTCGCTTCAGGCACAAGCGGGTTGAGATAACCTTCTGTTGCCTTTTCTCCGCCCTCGCTTGTCTGTACCAACGTGAAAAAGCGCCAGCGCCCCTCAGGCATATCCCAATATACAGTTCCCTCATGCAAATGTTCGGTAAGGTCAACCAGCGTTTCAGCATCAATTTCATCAGGTCCCGTTTTAAGTGCGGCAACAATGCCGATGATTCGATCTTTCGGAACAAACGCCTTTGCAAACTCAGCCTGACCGTTCTGTCCTGCTGCTTCCACCCCAACGCTGATGCCCCGCTCGCCTGGACGCTGGAGCGCCCATTTCACCATAATTCCAGCCTGCCGCTGCGGACCGACGAAATCCTGCTGGTGCACCTTCAGAAACAATTTCTGATATTGCGGAAAGTCGGATTTGATTTTCCCAGCCGCATATCCTGTAGGAAAATGAGAATCGTCCAAAATCCATACCTTCATGCCCCGTGCGCGGGCTTCGTCCATAATGATATCAAGATCATGCCACCACTGCGGACCGACGAAATCCGGATGCGGCCTAGATTCCACACAGACGGCCCGGATGCCGCTCTCATGGATGACTTGCATATGTTCACGCAGTACTGTCTCCTCTTCGCCATGCTGCCAGAAGAACGGCAAAATATAATTGTCCTCCCGTTGCTGCAGAACCTCGTTTATCTTTTTCATCAGGCAACCTTCCTTTCGGCAATCCAACATTCATGTTGTGTGAATCTGATCCAATGTTCTCCAATAACAAAATTACATATTGAAGATTACATGTAACCAGTATCTAGTAAAACAGATATAAACTGAGTTAAAATAATCATAATCGGATGGGTTTTGACATTCACACGTTTAATATAGCGCTTTCAGACTGAACGTGAAATATCAAAACCATGGATCTTGACTATCAAAAACTCACACAATATGTGTTATCCCTTACTTTGGATCACAATCGGAGGCAGGATCATGAATCATGAGCAATTAGACAAGCAACTCCACAAACTTACCGACCGTGAACTTTTTTACAGAGATAACCCTCATACACTGTCTTCCACGTATTCGCCATTGCAAAAAGCCGTTCTGGAGAACGGCGAGCACGTTTACGTTTTTGCGGATACGATCGAAGACAAAGAAAACATCACCATATCCAAACACACCCGCTTTGCGGAAGTGCCGCTGCACATCCATACGTATCTTGAGTTGAGCTTTATCTATTCGGGACAGTGTTCTCAGATCATCAACGGCAAACAAGTCACCTTGAAACAAGGACAAATATGTATCGTGGATACCGGCGTGCCCCATGCGATACTGCCAACCAGCGAAACGGATGTCATTATCAATATCTTGATCCGTAAACCCTACTTCACCTCGTCGTTTCTGAGCAAGCTCGCGAACAACGGCATTTTGTCGCACTTTCTGGCTGGAGCTATCTCGGATCGGCATAACCATAACCGTTACATCATTTTCCATAGCGAAAATAACAACAACCTGCCCATTTTGATTAAACAATTGCTTTGTGAATATTACGACAAATCGCTCGGGTCCTCCGAAATCATTGACTCCTACATGCTACTGATTTTTTATGAGTTGCTGCGTGTGTTTCAATTCGACACAAATCGTCCGGAAGCGCTGGTGAATAACAAAGTCACCATCATTGAAATTTTGAAATACATTGAAAATCACTATATGGAATGCACCCTTGCCTCCACGGCAGAACATTTCAATTTCAACCCTAACTACCTGTCCAGCCTGATCAAAAAAGCTACCGGGCACACCTTCAAGGAACTGGTTCTCAGCGAAAAACTGAGTTACGCCTCCTTCCTGCTGGCGAATACCGATCGTCCGATCTACGAAATTGCAAGTGTTACAGGAAACAGTAACCTCAGTTTTTTCTACAAGAAATTTCAGGAGAGATTTGGTCAAACACCTCAACAATTTCGCAAAAAATATATATCGGATAGGTAGGGGAGATAATTACCTAATCTGAAATGACACAATGTCTTTGTCTATTTCGGCAATGGTACAATGTTTTTGTCCTCAGCTTGGGACAAGAACTTGGTTCCTTAAATACAAAAAGGACGCTAAAATAGCGACTTTGAATGGAACAATGTTCTTGTCCCGCGACACAAACGGGCCCCCAGATTAAGAGCCTTGACCCGATCGTCAACTTCTTCCCTCGCGGTTAGCATAATGATTCCCATTTCTATGAATTTTCATAGTAGTGCAACATGGCTGCTATGAATCTGTAATGCTCCGTGTTACCGAAGAAAATGCTGTAAGCATCTTCTTCGGTTTGTTCGCCAGTTTTCACAACTTTTCTTGAATTGCTTTTAGCAACTTATCGGCTGCTGCCGATAAGACATGATGTTTTTTCCAAACGATATTCAAGCCGGATTCAAGTCGTGGCTCCAGCGGTCTGAAACACAGCTTGCTCTCATTGGACGTATTCACTATTTTATCAATGGCTATGGCGTAACCAATGCCTCCCTCAACCATAGCCCCCGCATTATAGGCTAGATTGTAGGTTGTTACGACATTTAATTTATTGAAATCCTCACCAAACCAATCAGCAAAATCATTTTTGGAAAAAGTTTGTTTGATCGCTTGTCGAGAACAGATTAATGGAGCTTGAATCAAATCCGAGGCTTGAATTGAGTCTTTGACAGCAAGGGGACTATCCTTCCTCATCACAACGCCCCACACATCCTTGGCCGGGATATTGATGTAGTTGTATTTGGATATATTAGCCGGTTGAATTAAAACCCCGAAGTCCAACAATCCTTTGTCAAGCCGTTCTGTCACATCATCTTCGTTTCCGCTGTAAAGGTGATATCGTATATTGGGATAACGTGATTGGAGGTCTCTTGCGACTCGCGCGATCTGTTTCATAGCATCTGTTTCTCCACCACCCAAATAGATATCTCCGCCTACCGTTTCCTCCATTGATTTAAACTCGTCTTCCAGTTTGTCGACCATATCTAGGATTTCTTCTGCCCTGTTCCTTAAAAGCATGCCTTCATCGGTGAGAATGATGCTGTGGCTGCTGCGAATAAACAGTTTTTTTCCCAATTCTTGTTCAAGATCCTTCAATTGTCTGGAAAGCGTGGGTTGTGTCACATGTAAAAAATCTGCGGCACCGGTTATGCTTCCTTCCCTTGCGACCGTAACGAAATAACGCAAAACTCTAATTTCCATCTGCATCCCTCCCCTTCTATTGTACCCATTTGGAAATGCTCATCAAGCATATCATGTTATAAGATATGAGTATTTGTTATGTTGAAAGAAATGGGGATAGAATAAATAACAAGATAAAGTTCGTTTATAGGTGGTTTACAGATTAGCAGAAAAGGATGTGTACACAATGAACCTCAAAGAATTTTTAGATCATGTAAATAGCGGATTGCCGCTACCTGGTGGTTCAGAAATCCACACCTATATGGTTGGACTTAGTCATGAGGCGATGCGAATTACGAGTGAGTTAAACTGCTCCTATCACGAACCGGAAGAAATCCGCGCCTTGATCACCAAGCTGATCGGCAAACCGGTAGATGACTCCTTTAGTATGTTCCCGCCTTTTTACACGGACTGCGGTAAGAACATAACCATTGGCAAAAATGTGTTCATTAATTCCGGCTGTCATTTCCA
>Ga0209437_100637_pt1 | contig 20495 bp, 20 predicted proteins | sample AraplaL_Cvi_mTSA_FD_184266 | JGI IMG/M metagenome (GOLD analysis project Ga0209437, IMG submission 184266) | Arabidopsis root microbial communities from the University of North Carolina, USA - plate scrape CL_Cvi_mTSA (SPAdes) (version 2) | ecosystem: Host-associated > Plants > Roots > Endosphere...
CAGCCACGATGCAGACAGGTTCCGCCGAGCTTGTCCTTCTCAATAATAACGACCTGTTTTCCCAGCTGTGCAGCCCGGATTGCGGCTACATATCCACCGGTTCCTCCTCCAAGAATTGCAACATCACATGTAATTGGCATCTCTCATGCTCTCCTCTATGAATCAAATTTCAATATCATTTATGATGGCTTGAATCATGGTTTGGCTTATACCCTCTATATGCCATTGTACTCTCCTTGAGCGGTCAACTCAAAGTTTGAAGCAATCACACATGGACAGCCTATGCATTCCAAGCTATGATGGAATCAGGTATGATCTGTAAGCGTAACCTTTATTTAATGTCGACTTTGGCAGAAAGGGTATAATGCTCATGAATACAAGATTGGTATTTGCGCGTTTTTTGGCGATTGTTGTTCTGGTCATTCCCGGTTTAATGGCAATGAAGGGTTTTCTGATGATGAAAGATGCCCTGTTCCTATATTATGCCGAGCACGGGAACGAACTGATTTCACCAGGATTCCAGTGGCTTTCCTTTGGCGGTGGACTTGTCCTTTTTGCCGCAGGTATGAGTTTTCTGGGAGGCTGGATCCTGTTCCGTGACCGCAAGCGTAATTATGTAGGTCCCCGTTTCCGGTCCAAAAGTGTACCCGAAAAAGCAGAGACGCCCGGAAGGACTCCTTGAGTCCGGGCTTTTTGCGTTTATACAACACACCGCCTACTTTACATAGACAGGATGGATCAACATGGTATCATTTATAATCACGTTAAAACGACTGCTCAAAGGCATTTTCCATGCGTTCAAGGACCCCAAGTTTCTAGCTTTGTTCGCGTTAACGGCAGCAACGTTGCTCTCAGGCACTTTGTTTTACACTCGTGTTGAAGGTTTGCACTGGATCGATGCGTTATACTTCTGTGCGGTTACCCTGACTACGGTGGGACATCCTGAATTTGTGCCATCTACCGGATTCAGCAAAGCCTTTACCGTCATCTACATGTTTGCAGGCATTGGTCTCACCTTTGCCATGATTGCCAGAATTACAGCAGGTATTCTATTCCCTCGCAAATTAAAGACAGAAGAGGACCCGGAGTAATCTCCGGGTCATTCGTATAAAGCATCCCGCAGTTTGGTAGACATACGCGATTCTTTGGAAGAAGACTTCAAGATCGTTCTGCGCAACGTCAGGTTACTTGCCTGCAGTCGCTCCGCTTCTGCGAACAGTTCTGCAAATAAGGCCTGCGCCGCTTCATCCAGGGATGCCTGCTCTTTCAAGCTTTCATATCGTTCTTGAAGTGATGTTAATACTTCACTCATCGTAAACACCTCTTTTCCATAACTCCTAGTAACAGCTGCCGGAACCAACGGCTTAACATTCCATATAGTAACACAAAGCTGCACAGATTAGTTCTGGCTCTTACCAAAGATTTTGTGGTACTCTGTAATGGTCGCTTTTTTTGTTGAATCCCGTATGTGAGAGGAGTAGCAGCACCGTGCAAACAGGACGTATTACCGTAATTACTGGACCCATGTTCAGTGAAAAATCCGGTGAACTCATTCGCCGTTGTCAGAAATTAATTCAATTTGGCCGTAAAAAGGTTGTGGCCTACAAACCAGCCGAGGATGATCGGTTTGCCCAGGATGAGATCGTGAGCCGAATTGGTTATCGACTCCCTGCCCATTCCATTCCCCGGCAATTAACCCCGGAATCCGTAGAAATGATCCTGAATCAAACCATAGATGCTGATGTTGTTGCATTTGATGAAGTACAATTTTTCAGCAGTGCCATTATGGAACTGGTCTCGGAGCTAGCCTATTGTGGCAAACATGTTATTGTGGACGGACTTAATATGGATTACCGTGGTAAGGAATTCGGATATGTCGGCGGTTTGCTTGCCATGGCAGATGACATTGAGAAACTCTCGGCTTTCTGTGCCGTATGTGGCAGCCCGGATGCTGCCTTTACGCAACGTATCGTCAATGGGGAGCCCGTTACATTGGGTCCGGTTGTCATGATTGGCGATTCAGAAGCTTACGAGCCACGCTGTCGTTGCTGCTTCATTCCTCCTCACAAAGTTGAATGCTCCTCATAATTTCTAAGTGATCTCTGAGATCCTCCAAAAAGCCCTTTTGGGCTTTTTTTGTTTGTCGCGGCGAACATTTGCACAAAAAAGCATCGCTTTGCAGCGATGCTTACAGGATCACTTCCCGCTAGTCCCGGGAAACAAAATATTTGTTGGTCATGTAGTAAGCGTCACCACGCGACGTTTCCACCATTCCTTTTTTAGCATCCAAAAATACAATCTCTTTACACTTCGTGCAGTACCATTTCGTGCGCTTGTATGGAGATTCCGTCACGTAAGCCGTGCCGCATTTACAATCAATCTTCATTAATAACTCCGTTGATTTATAAGCACTGGACAGGCGTTCCAGGTTATCCTGTTGCTGTGTAGGCATAATGGTCTGCTGATAATCCGATAAATGATTCTGAACCTTAAAGTCTGCTACCAATCCTGCATTCAATCCAAAAAACTCCTTGCCGATTTCGGTCACGAAGCGCTTCTCATTTCTGTAGCAATCCAGCCACTCAATAATCTGCTTATTAGACAGTGGAACCGTACCCTTGATACCGCTGTTTAAGGTGTAGGTCATGATGTATAAAGTATCGTCTTGTCTACCTGAGTACATTAGAATCCTCCTTCGAATACATTTGCTAATGTACTACAAAAACGCGCATAAATCAAAAAATTCTTATTTCCTGAGCGCATCTCTTCTTATTAAATGGGAAACATTCCTCTTTCATCCGCCAAAGACTTACAAGAACTGCATACACCTGAAACATTTCCCTGTGGTGCCGCATAATGCACGACCGATTTGACGTTTTTCTTACATATGGAACAGTAGTGCCTCCTTTCCTTTTTTGGGGTATAGTCCGATAGCTTCACTACATTTTGGTTCAGTCGGAATCGGTGTAAGAAGCCCGGCCATTTCATCTCGCTTCACTCTCTCTTGTTCGCCTACTTCGTAGTCGTTTTTTCGCTTTTGGCTAAAAATCATCGCGCCTTCTGTTATGTATACGATTCCAAGTTGTGCATGCCTATCTCATAATCTATTCGACGTTTTGGGCGTTTTTCCTGTTTTTAATCTCTACACATATAAAAAAAACCGACATAACCTGCTTTCCTTCCTTTCGGAAGAACAGCATTTCAGTCGGTTCCTACCTTATTTATAAAAAGTTCCCAGAACGTCCAGCTCTGGTGAGCGCTCAATTCGAAATGGGTAGATATACCCCTGATTCATTCGGGTAAATTTGCGACTCCACAGATCCAGTCCGGATGTGAACTGATAGGCCTGATATATAAACTTGGAACAGTAATTACGCTCAATACTGCGAAGATTGGTCTGCAATCGGTAGAATTTCACCTGCTTGTAATGGTCCTGTACCCAACCGGCTGCTTTCATTCCTGCCTCACTCAGTCTGGAACGGAATACAATGAAGCGATCCCCTTCATAAAACCGTGTGAGATACCACTCTAATGAATCAGCAAATACAGGCCCATAAGGGTGTACATGATACACTTTGCCGTCGAGACCGATAATGCCCATATGCCCGGCGTAATACGTTGATTCCGAGCTTGGCGTGTACACAATATCCCCTGGCTCTAGCTTCATCTCACCCAACGCGTTAATGTGCAAGTCCTGATGCAGCCGTTTGGCTGCTGAACGTTCACGCCTCCCTTCAACCAACAAGCGATGGAGCGCACCGGCAAGTGCGAGATACATTTCTGACCATTTGATCTTTTTTTTATCAGATCGTTTGAACCACCGCTGGATGAAGGTGAAACCTCGTTGTGACTGCGATCCCTTTTTCATACGCTGCACTCCACTCTGATCTATTTATGGTATCTATATAAGTTGAATTAAAGTTTATTTACACTGGCACTACGATGACAGAACAATCTTCCAATCGCTGTTATCACCAGATTTTTTCGATTCCCTTTTTCTCAAGGGAAAATCCGGGGATAGCGTATGCTTCCGATGTAGCTTTCTTTCAGAAAGCTTTTAGGCGCCCGCTACGCTTTTTCAGATTTTTTCTGTCCTCTCCGTTATCGTGTAAATGTTTATTTCAATTTATATAGTTGTTATTCTAATGTTTCTCTGGCTTATTATAGACAATTGGTAGTACATGTTCAATTCGTGGCCTGCTCTATCTTGTGCCATTATGCCTTCTTATTACCCATTTTATGCAAAAAAGATGACTTCGGGATTAACCCGAAGTCACCTTACTTGTATCCAAATGTAACCATTTATTCTTCTACTACACCAAGAGCTTTATTTTTCTCCTTAAAGCGACTGTTATGGGAGGAAACATAAGCCACTTTTTCCGCTTCAGGGTCCATGTAAAGCTTGGCACTATTCACTGCAAGAGCAGCATCAGTGAAGGTACCCGCAATCAGATACAGTTTGCTACCATAATCTACAAAATCACCTGCGGCAAATACACCAGGAATATTGGTTTGCAATCTCTCCGTTGTGGTAACGTGCCATTCGCCAAGATCAAGTCCCCAATCCCGAATTGGACCAAAGTCACTCTTCATGCCATGGTTCACAATGACAGCATCTACTTCAAGCATTTCAGTTTCGCCTGTGTCCACATGTGAGATGGTCACCTGTTCAATCACATCACCACTCATACTATGCAAGGTCTCTACGGCGTATGGTGTACGGACATCGACAGAGGATTCTCTCATGCGCAGAACATTACGTTCCAGCCCGCCAAAGCGGTCACGACGATGCACAACCGTAACTTGCTCCGCCAGTGCTTCCAATTCATTCGCCCAGTCCACAGCAGAGTCGCCTCCACCCGAGATCAGTACGTGTTTACCGCGGAATGGCTCCAGTTCTTGCACGGTGTAGTGTAGATTACTAACCTCATAACGGTCTGCACCTTCAAGCTCCAGCTTGGCCATTTTATATATACCATATCCGATTGCCATAATGACGGTACGTGTCCAGTGTTGTTCGCCTGTTGCAGATGTTAACAGAATTGTGCCATCAGGTTGACGCTCGAATCCTTCGATCTGTTGTTCAAATACAAGCGTCGGCTCGAAAGTGCGTGCCTGTTCTTCCAATTGTTTGATCAGATCCTCACACAGGATTGGCGTCACACCCCCGACATCCCAGATCATTTTCTCCGGATAAAATAACATGCGACCGCCCAATCTGTCACGTGCCTCAATTAACTTGGTCTTCATGTCCCGCATGCCGCTATAAAAGGCAGAGTACATGCCCGCAGGGCCACCGCCGATAATGGTTACATCATAGAGTTCCAACTGCTGATTCATATTAAAAATACCTCCGTTAATTCGATCCAGAACATCGAGTATTTGATATCGATTCTCATTATCACTTAAATCCTAGTGTAATGGTAATCTTATCAAAATACAATGGCTAAAAAACAAACATTTCTTGTACAAAACATTTACGAACTACTCTGCACTTTACTATTTCGCTCTTGGAGCCGCCAACAGCTTTTCCACGACAAAATCAAGTTGTTTATTGACTGAATAGATATCTGAATAATAGAAGAAATCGAAATCAATCTCAATTAGGCGACCTTCTTTCACAGCCGGTATGCTACTCCATATTGGATCATTCGTAAGGTTATCTGCCCCTTCATACACCGAACGAAACACGTAGTCCCCTATATATTCAGGCAGTACTTCCATGGAAAGATTGGAGCCTCCCGCTTCCGATACTACATCAATTTTTTTTTGTACCACTTCAGGTGCTTTCATCCCCAAGTATTCATATAGCGCCTGAGATCCTCGGCCATATTGCTTGCTCTCTACAACAACCATACCTTTCAAACCGCCCTCCACAATGGATACCGTTTTGTCCAATATGCCTGCATCTGCAAGAGTCTTCTTACTCTCTTCGACTTTGTTGTTGAGATTGGTGATTAACGTCTCGGCTTCCTGCTCTTTGCCAAAAATACTCGCTATACTCTGGAGTCTTTCTTCTGTTGTCATTTTCTCATACGGAATATATACCGTAGGTGCGATATCCTTTAACAACGTATACGTCTCTTCGGAAGGAACAATGATCAGATCCGGGTCAAGGTCAATGACAGCTTCAGGATTCGGTTCGAACCAGGTGCCTAGTGAATTAACACCTTCAAGCTCACTCTTGTAGGCAGCCCCGTTGAATACTTCAGATGTAGCAATGGGCTTAATTCCAAGCGCAACGACATCTCCCTGGAGATATAGTACAACAACCCGTTTAGGATTCGCTGGAACAACCACATCACCCTTAACCGTTGAGACCGTCCGTGTTTCACTGTCTTTGTTCGCTTGGCTTCCTGTGTCTGATGAGACTGACGTACTACTGTTATTGGAATTGGCACCCGTTCCTTCGCCAGCTATTGGTGTTGTTGCTGTACCTGAAGAGCAGGCTGCGAGCAGCATCGTTATGCTCAATAATGCAACCATAATCATACTGGAACTTGTTTTTCTTCTTTTCATCGGTGTAGACCCTCCGTCTATATATTGATAATGATTATCATAATCAATATATCCCGACTTCCACTTCCGGCCAATGGACGATTCAGAGATATGCAATGGACAATCCTCTGTTCGCCCCTCTTCTCTCATCTTCCGTTGATATAATATCGGAGAGATTCCCACATGTTTTTTGAAGATGCGACTAAAATAATACACATCCGAATAACCCACTTCTGCTGCAATTTCACTCAGCGTTGCATCAGATCGCATAAGCAGATGATGAGCCTTGGCGATTCGAGTCTGAATTAGATAATCAATCGGACTGTAACCCGTTTTTCGTTTGAATTGCATGGATAAATGACGAGAGCTGTAGTTGAATTGTTCAGCCAGAGAATCAAGCGTGACTTGTTCCCTGTAATGGGTCTGTATGTAACGAAGAGTTTGTTTCACCGGGTCAGCAAGCTCTGTTTTGATCTCTTGCTCCGTTAGCTGAACCATCATTTCATGAATGAATTGGTAAAATAAACTTTTCGTATGAAGCAGATCCAGACTGCCGGACTGTGCCCATGCATCCTCAAGCTCATCGAGGTAACGTAACAGTCCAAGCGGACTATTTGGCGTAAATCCATATTGCAAAGAAAACGGGGCAACCTCAGGCTGTGCCAATAACCACTTTTTGCGATAATTAGGAAAGGCAAGGAATGCTCTGTAATAGAGCAGAATATATTCCAGATCTTCGTTGGTTTGGATATCCAGTGAAGATCCTTTTGCCCCATGAAGCATGTGAAATCGCTCTGCCTTGTATGTTTGTCCATCCAACTGAAGCACAGCCGATCCTCGAATCGTATATATATAACCATTTGCCGGAAGTGTATAGGAACTCAGTTGTTCCCCTGCCCCCATAACGATCCGGCGTATATCCAGAACCTTAACAGCGGCAAGATTCCAGCATTTCATCTGTTCATCTAATTGCATTGAATACTCTCCAATCCCAGCCTCATCCGGACCAAAGGCCTTACAAGGTCATCGTTCTGCCACACGTCCGATAACATATACATAGCCGAGGTTCACTAATATACCTACATTATAAATGATAATAATTTTCATTATCAACTGAAATCTAGAGTGGAATTGGATTTCATCTCATTAAACACTTGTTACGTTTATTTTAGTTCAGAGATCTTCGTAAACCACGCGGCCAATTCCTCTGTTTGATCCAATGTTGCAATCGGGTCAAAGTACCATGAACGATCCTTGCTCCAGATAAACACTCGATCATTCTTAACCGCATCCAGTGAACTCCAGACTGGTTTCAATTTCAACTCTTCCAGGGTCAGATTATCTGCTGTTAGAATAATGTAATCTCCAGCAAACTCAGGAATCGCTTCCGATGATACTTCAACAAGTTGATCTTTCATTAAGATCTCTTTTTTATCTGCAGGAGGATTCAAACCAAGGGCGTTGTAGACTGCCTGACCTCCCCGACCAAAATTATCACCAAAGGCCAACGGTGCTTTATCATAGAACTGCATAACCGACACCTCGGCTGTTGGATCAATCGCCTCACTGACACGCTTCTTGGCATCTGCAATTCTTGCGTCATAATCGGTTAACCAAGCCTCGGATTCTTTTTCTTTATTCAGCACTTCTCCAAAGTAAGCGATCTCTTCGTGGGTGTTCTTCAATTCGCCATAAGGAACAACCAGGGTAGGTGCAATTTTGCTAAAGGAATCAAACAAATCAGGATTACCTGTCACAATCAAATCCGGTTCAAGTTCCAACACCTTCTCGAGAGAAATGGTTTCATATTCACCAATATTTTGCACACCCTCAAGTGATTCGATAAAATAAGGATTCTTCAGATTCATCTCCGGTGTACCCACAGGCTTGGAACCCAGAGCAATCAGGCTTCCCAGGTACAAGTCAACGACAATCCGTTTAGGTTCAGCGGGGATTGTAATATCTCCTTTAACTGTTGAGATTGTACGTGGTTCCGATGTTTTGCTTTGATTCTCCGCTGTTACTGTCTTCGTGGAACTTGACGTACGATTGCTGCCGGATGCATCCCTGCTCGAATTACTGGCAGCACCTGTAGTGCAGGCACTTAGCAGTAACGTAAGACTTAGTAGAATACTCAGCAGCATTCCCGTTCTTGTCTGTCTGTTCATATTTATTGACCCTCCATGCTTATATTGATAATGATTATCACCATCAGTATAAACATACCTTCCACTTCCACCTCTGAAAATGTCATTTCGCGCCATGTCTGATGTCAGATCAGGCCAATATAGGGGTGCTGAGCTCTTTTCTTTGAATTGCAAAGGAGAAAGACCTGTATGTTTCTTGAACATACGTCCCAAATAATATCCATCCGGATAACCGATGCCGGCTGCAATCTCCTCCAACGTGGCGTCCGTTTGCAGCAACATCTCCTTGGCTTTGAACAACCGAAACTGAATCAGATAATCGATGGGACTGGTTCCCGTCGACTGCTTGAACTTGCGTGACAAACTTCTTGGGCTGGTGCCGATCATGTCTGCCAAAACATGAAGCGTAAGTGGCTGGGTATAGGAAGACTCTACAATTTCAATGACTTTGCTGACCTGATCCATAATACTTGGATAGCGATTGGACACAAGAGGAACCTGTGACGATATCTGCTCCACAAATGCATAGAACAAACTCTTGACCTGAAAGTGCTGAATGGGGTTCTTTTGATCCCACAAAAAGTGCATCTGTTTCAATTGCTCATATAGAATGGTTGGCATATCGGGGGTAAAGCCATAGTTCAATTGGAACGGATTGATACGCTCCATTAACCTTCCCAGATCGTTTCTCCCTCCACGAGGCAGGTTTGCTTTGTACATCAAGTAATATAAGCGCAATCCGGATTCGCCTGCTTGAATCACCAACTTACTCCCTTTTCCCCCATGGAGAATATAAAAACGACTCACTTCATACGTTTGGTTTGCAATCGTTACGCCAGCATCACCCTGAATGGTGAGTACAAAGGTACTTGTTGGAAATTTGTAATTCATCTCTTCATAGGCCTCTAATTCCATGTAACGTATATCTGCTATACTCACCGCAGCATAGTTCCAGAGGATATAATAATCGTTCCACATTTTGCTAACCCAACTCCGTCTGCATGTATTATTTTCTAGACTTCCACCCACTTATTGATAACCATTATCAATTATTATGATGAAGTACGCAATACAACCGATGTAAATGAAACCATCCTGACGACAAAAAAAAGCTATTCAAATCCTTCTCTTAACAACCGATATATGTAAATAGAACCATGATTAAGAGTAGAAGGAGCACAGAGGATATGAATTCAATCTCATCTGCAACCAAAAGCAGTTTCACTCCCGGGAATCAAGTCTCCAGTCGGGATAAAGAAATTCAGGGACTCATGCAGCAGAAGATCCGGCTCAATGAAGAAATGCAAGGGGTAAAAACCAATGATGAGTTGGATACCAAAACCAAAGCTCAGCGGATTAAATCCTTAACGAGCTCCATTTCCCAGATCGATAGCCAGATCGCTCAAATTAAATCAGAGGAATTGCAGGAAAAGAACAAATTAAGACAGCCCGAAAAAACTCAACAGCAACCACCCAAACCTTCCGAAGAGACACAAGCCCCTTCACTGGATCATCTAATTAAACATAGTCAGACTTATGATCAATTGGGTAAGCTGGTCGGTTTGCGTGATCGCATGCAGGGCTCCATTCAGACCACTGAAGGAGAGACCCGCTTCGACCGACTCGTTCTGGAGATTAATCCTCCGGGAAACGCTCTCGATCTGGGCAAATCCATGATGTTGGAAAATTCAGAGCGCACCGTCTTTCAGGCAAAGCGAGAGGTTGTTCAAGACATCAATTCTCAGCTCAGCAAGGTCAATCAAAAGATTGGGGATCTAGTGAAAGAGATCCATCAGCCGGCACCTAAAGAAACATCACAACCACCTATCTCTGCAACATCTGGAGAAGAAGATCAGGAAGTAAATGAAGGAAAGAAAACGGAAAGTAAGGAGCCATCAGATGGGGGCGCCACGAATCAGGAATCCGGAAACGGCCCGCAAACTCCGGCTTCCGCCTCTCAGGCTACGTCATATCCATCCGTCGATATTCGAATCTGAGTACTTTTGCTCAAACATACTTATATGTATACATATTGAGGTTGAGGTGTTTTCTTTTCACAACACAGTTCTCAACTCGCATGATAGAAAAACCACTATTACAGGTGACTATCTCCTGATAAGTAGTGGTTTTTCTGCATTTCTGCATTTTACTGTTTTGGGTATAAAGGCGAACGCTCCACTTCTTAAGGTTCATTCTCTCCTCTACGTTTCTCGTATAGTTGTATATTTCCATTTATATCGTATGTGTACTTTTTATTTCTAACATGGATTGCTGGCGGTATCATTTGCACAGATGATGCTGCCGGCAATCGCTTTACAACCTTTTTTGATGCGTGTGGCCTCATCAATGATCTGATCTATATTTTCATATTTTTGCTTGCTATTGGTCACAACGGCGATCGATACCGACACGAGAGGGATGGGTCGATTCAGCCCGGAGCGTCCTTCCCCCAGAACATATTGGTGATGCCAATCATGTTCGTTGTAGAACGTCTTTTTCATTTTCTCAAAACCCGAGATGACTTCCTCACTAATGTGCTTGTAGTCATGGTGATTGAGAATCGCAATAAAATCATCACCACCGATATGTCCAAGAAAAGCTTCAGGAAGAACAAAAAGCTTGCGAAGCAAATTAGCTGTCGCCTGAATAAGCTGATCCCCCATTTTGAAGCCGTAGCTATCATTGTAGGATTTGAATTGATCGAGATCAACGTACAATACGCTAAAATGGTCCATCTGAAGAGCCTGAGATAGCCTTTCATCTATGATATGGTTACCTGGAAGGCCTGTCAGGGGGTTCATAAAAATCGCCATTTCAGCCCGTACATCAGCAACAGCTAGCAGCAAACGGCGAATACTCACAGCTCCAAAGAAACTTTCCCCTGAAGTGACCAGCACAAGGTCATATATTTCCCCTTCATCTCGGTCCATGGCGAGAACACTGACATCCGTAATCTGTTCCGAATAATCCACGACCAGTGCCTGCGTGTTCATCACTAATTCTACAGGACGTCCCATATACAGATTGTAGCCATACTGGGTGCCAATCTGCTGAAAGAATTGAGGGCGCATCATCAATGACACCCCCTTCTCCCCCATAACAGCTATACCTTCCAGACTGGGATTGGACTTGAAAAGATGATAGACGATATCACATTTTGTATCAGATTGTACTACAGGAATTGGTTCAGCAATCTCGCCTATTTGCGTAAACATACGATTCTACTCCTCTGTTCGTAGCATCTAATCCGAACTTTCCAAAATATATATGTAGGTCTTTGTCAATGGTCACATCGTACCACTTTCTACTTGAAAAAGCGTTAACTGAAGGTAAAAGTTTATGGAATATTTCCTTTTACTAAATCTAACTAAATCGCATTACTCTAATGCTCAATCTAAAATGTTGGAAATAATTCGTACACAGATCAATTTCATCCTCTTGATTCATATAGTCGTAAAGCAAAAACACCGTCATTTACTGGATGTACTAAATCCAATAAATGACGGTATTCGTTAGCATACATCCCAGCGGTTTATCGCCAAGATATGTGCTAATTCAGGTTGTTTATCGCCAAATTCATCTGGCTGGAAACTATTCTGAATACAAGTTTTGTAGCGGATCACTACTCCTGACCCTTTCAGCTCACCTTATGCTCAATTCTCAGCTTGTCAGCAACCATCGCGATGAACTCGCTATTTGTTGGTTTCGACTTGCTGATGTTGATCGTGTAGCCAAACAGGTGGCTGATGCTGTCGATGTTACCACGCGTCCATGCCACTTCAATCGCATGACGGATGGCACGTTCGACGCGGGACGGCGTGGTTTTGAATTTTTCGGCAATGGCCGGATACAATGTTTTGGTGATAGCTCCCAAAATTTCGATATTGTTATACACCATCGTAATGGCTTCGCGCAAATATTGATATCCCTTAATATGCGCAGGTACACCGATTTCATGTATGATGGACGTAATGCTAGCATCCAGATTTTTGTGTTTGCCCATTGGCACGACATTGGATTTCATGAACATGGATGATCCGCTGCTTGTGGACATCGCCGTCTGTGTTCCCACCAGTTGACGCACACGATTCGCAAGCACTTCCATGTCAAACGGCTTGAGAATGTAATAGGAAGCTCCGAGTTGCACGGCACGCTGTGTGATATTCTCTTGTCCGAATGCCGTAAGCATAATGACTTTAGGCTGTGGAGACAGGTTCAGGTCGCGCAAGCGCTCAAGCACACCCAGACCGTCCAGATGAGGCATGATAATATCCAGAATCAATACATCCGGCACATCCCGAGTTTGCTCCAGCAATTGCAGTACTTCTTCTCCATTGTATGCAATACCGGTTACTTCCATATCTTCCTGCTCAGATATATATTCGGCAAGCAAATTCGTAAATTCACGATTATCATCGGCCAGCAATACCTCAATTTTTTGCAAAACGGTATCCTCCTTTAAATTAAACATCGTTTCGTACATTTCCTTACAGGTTAAATTTTCGACACAGCAAGTTAAATTCCTCCTGTCGAAAATTATTTTTCTTTATTTTTTTTTCTCAATCCTATATAATAAATAATTTATTTCATTATCCGATATATTATGTTTCCTTTCGACAAAAAAGAACCTCAGGGCTGTTTATCCAGCCTTGAGGTTCTTCGTGTTTTCCTTTTTCATCATAACGCCAGCATCTTGTAACATCCATTCGATGAAGCAACCATAACCCGATTTAGGATCATTGACGAATACATGAGTAACTGCACCGATCAACTTACCATTTTGTACGATGGGGCTGCCACTCATACCTTGAACGATGCCTCCGGTCTTATCCAGCAGTTTCGGGTCCGTGATGCGAAGTACTAGACCTTTCGTTGCTGGCTCCGTTTGATCTGCCACATGGACAATGTCAATGGAGAAGCGTTCAACTTGTTGACCGTCAACCACGGTAAGTATTTCGGCCGGTCCTTCTTTGACTTCATGTGAGAAAGCGACGGGAATTCCTTTTGAATACAAACTGTGCTCAGGATTTCGGGACATTTTACCAAAGATACCAAAATCCGTATTGCGTTCAATATTGCCCAAAATTTTGCTTTCCTTGAGGAAATGAGCACGTTTTTCACCCGGATCACCGGTCTCACTTTTCGAAATGGACGTCACATTGGACTGAACGATCTGACCACTACCCACAACAATAGATGTTTGTGTATTCATATCTGTAATGACATGGCCCAGTGCGCCGTATACGCCCTGATCGGGAGCATAGAAGGTAAGTGTGCCAACGCCGGCTGCAGAATCACGAATGTATAAACCAAGCCTCCACGCTTGATCCTCGGAGTCATAAGCCGGAGTCAATCGAGTCTTGACCGTTTCCTTACCACGCTTCAACACAACATCAATACCTTTTTTACTTTTGCCTGCAAGTTCAACGGCTTCAGAGACACCTGCCACGCCATCCAGGCGTTTACCATCCATATGCGTGATCAGATCTCCGAGCTTAATGCCTGCGTTTTCTCCTGGCGATACACGCTCATCCTGCCCAGAATGGACTAGATGATGGCCAACCACCAGAATGCCCGCCGATTTAACTTTGACGCCAATCGTTTGACCCCCGGGTACAACACGCAAATCCGGTATCACATTCACATGGACTGTTTTGACCGGAATTTTACCCCACAACTTCAACGTTAATTTGGCATGTCCCGTCTGTTGAGGGTTAAGATGCAAAGGTTGTTGACTCGTAACATGCATCGCTGCCTGATCATCCAAGCCAACAATATCAGGACGATCTACAACGGCGCTTGAAGCAGCAGGTACAGCGAGCCGGACATCTGCTTGCCTGCCAGCAAACACCTGCAATTCATCCGGCAGTGAAGCATAACTTTGCACAGGCTGAATGGCCTGGCTAATCACACAAAGAAAGAAGGCAAATAAAAGACCTAGCAATTTCTTCCTGAGGGGGGAATTCAATGGCTGTCACACTCCCTTTGCTTCTTTCGCTTGACGAAAGGTGGTCGCCAATTGCGTACCTTTAAGATAACCTTGCCCCCAGGCTTTTATTACTGTCAATCATTACGCCAGCCGTTCGTTTCACCCTTTTTTGGCTTCCGCCAAATTCAGCATTTCCTGTGCGTGATGCAGTGTTTTTTCTGTAATTTCCACGCCGCCCAACATACGTGCCAATTCCTTCACTCTGCCTTCGTCTGACAGCGATTCCACTTGCGTCATCGTCCGTCCATCGTAGACATGTTTCTCAATGAGATACTGATGATCTGCCATACAAGCCACTTGTGGCAAGTGAGTTATTGAGAAAACCTGACAAGTCGAAGACAGGCGGAACAATTTTTCAGCGATGGATTGTGCCGCTCTACCGCTAACACCTGTATCAACCTCATCAAAAATCAACACAGGTATCCGGTCATGCCGTGCAAAGATACTCTTCATCGCCAGCATCATTCTCGACAACTCACCACCTGAAGCAATCTTGCCAAGTGGTCTTAATGGCTCACCCGGGTTCGGTGAGATTAAGAATTCTGCATTGTCCGCACCCTGACGATTCAGACGAATACGGCGTCCATTCCATTCAATGCCCTTCGGATCTTCAAATGGGGTAATCTGAACACGCAGTGTGGTCCGCTCCATCTGCAGATCTTTGAGCTCACTTTCCACCTGTGCAGCAAGTTCCTCGGCGCATTGTTTACGGACCTTGCTGAGTTCTTCAGCAGACTCCATTACAAGGTTAAGCATTTTGTCGCGTTCAGCTCGCAATTTCTCCAGCCGTTCGTCCTTGTTCTCCAGTTGGTCGGTTTCATGGCTAATCTGATCATAATAACTCAGAATAAGTTCAACACTGTCCCCGTATTTCCGTCTGAGGCCAGAAATCAGATTCAGCCTTTGCTCCACTTCTTCCAGTCTCCCCGGATTAAATTCAATCTTCTCCCGATAATCCCTTAACTGGAATGTCGCATCTTCCAATTGATAAAATGCGGATTGCAGCTGCTCCACAATGGGTTGTAGTCCTTTGCTGTCATATCCAGAAATGTCTTCAATTCTTGAAAGAGCAATGCTCACAGCTTCAAGCCCGCGTTGACCACTGAGTAGATCATATGCACCAGCAACACTGTCCATCATTTTCTCACTATGGGATAGTTTGACCCGTTCTTCCCCGAGTAATTCATCCTCGCCACGTGTAAGGCTTGCCGCTGCGATCTCCTCAAGCTGAAAGCGATACATGTCCAAGAGTTGATATGCCCGCTGACTCGACTCCTGAAGCGCACGCAGTTCTTTTTCCGCCGTGATAAACTTGCTGTAGCGCTCTTGGTACTTTGCTTTGACAGGTCCGATTACTTCCGAGCCATAGGTATCGAGAAGCCCCAGATGGCTCTCTGCACGCAGCAAACTCTGATGTTCATGTTGACCATGGATATTGATTAATTTCTCGCCTACTTCACGTAGCATGGTCAGATTGACCAATTGCCCGTTAATGCGGGACGTACTTTTCCCCTGAGTATTCAACTCACGCCGAATAACCAAATGCTCTTCAGGCTCACAATGGATACCAAGCTTCTCTAACGTCTGCCAGACCGGATGACTTGGTTCCATCTCAAAGAGGGCTTCCATCTCTGCCTTTTCACATCCGTACCGGATCAGATCAGCTGAACTTCGTCCACCTGCAATTAAGCCAAGAGCATCTATAATAATCGACTTCCCTGCACCCGTTTCCCCTGAAAGTACATGGAATCCCGGATGAAATACAACGTCCACTTCTTCCACCACAGCCAGATTGCGAATCGATAACGTAACTAACATCTGCAAAAACACCTCCGGATGACTAACTCAGATATTATGTTTTTGAACCATTGATTCAAGAGGTTGTTCAAAAAATCCGCTTTTGATTACGAAGGATGCCCGGTGGCATCATCAGCATCGAAGTTGGAATTCAGCCGAAATAAGTGGAATGCTTACGAAGGTTGTTTCCTTCGGAAACATTGCAGTTGCTCACGTAGTTTCCCTACGCTCCGCTACTCCATTTCTAGCTTCATCACATCTTCTCGGTACTGAAAATCAATCTTTTTGAACACGCACTTTAAGCAATGTAACCCATGATGCGTTCAATAACGGTCACACTGTTACCCTCAGTCCGGCAGATAATCAGAATGGTGTCATCTCCACAGATTGTGCCCATGACTTCATTCCACTCAATATTATCAAGCAAAGCTGCAATGGAGTTGGCTGTTCCTGGCAGACATTTCATCACAACCAGATTGTTCGTGTGATCAATGTGCAAGAAATTATCAACGAGTGCACGCTTCAACTTTTGAATCGGATTATATCGTTGATCTGTCGGCAGAGAATATTTATACCGTCCGTCATCCATCGGAATCTTGATTAACAGCAGTTCCTTGATATCCCGGGATACCGTCGCCTGAGTCACCTGAAAACCTGATTTGCGCAGTGCTTCAACCAGATCATCCTGGGTCTCAATTTCATTTTGACTAATAATTTCACGAATCTTGATGTGCCTTTGTCCTTTCATACATGCCTCCAGTTAAATGTATTGCAATAAAGCAGCAATTGTAAATCCGCCGCAGACTTTGCCCTGCAATGTTCATTCTTTTATATTAGTCAAGATCATCCCCATCATAAACATCTTCCTGATAGTCCATGAGCCTGATTAACTTAATATCGGAATCCTCCAAATCAACATACAGCAATCCTTCACAGCCAGGATATAACAACAGATAATTGAGGAAGCGATCCCTTAGCGCAGGGCCGGTCATTTCAAGTGGCTGTCTGCGACGTGATGTTTTCACCAGGTATCTGAGATCCTCACGTTCTGCAACATAATCAATAAATAATCTGCTGTAATAAACGGATTCATTGGCCTCAAAAGCCAGAGGGACTTTCATTTTGCCACCGATGACTTCGTAACCCTGTGCTTCAAGCAAATCCAAGGCAGGGGAATCCTGAATCTTCACGTTCAGTTGCATTCCAGACAAGCTTACCGGCATCGGTCGGTTCACCCAATTACGCAAGCCGAAGAACAGCCACAAGATCAAACAGACAGCAAGTACACCTATAACGATTGTGTCATATTGACCATCCATTATCGCTCACCTCGAAGACATATTCGAGGTTCATTCACGATTTCCCTTTACACCAATCATCTTTCCAGCGAAAAGAAACCCATCTTATGATGAGTTTCCCGTAAATGTATGAGCTGCTTCCTTGGCAACTTGCTCCGCAAGTGCATCAAGTGAAGCTGGATCGTTCTCTGGTTGTGATGCCTCTGGTTCTTCCAGACGCCAATGTGCGAGAAATTCTATATTACCTTCTCCACCGGTTATCGGGGAAAAAGTTAAACTCTGCAGATGCAAACCAAGTTGACTGGCAAAATGAAGCATCATCTGCAAAACATCCTTGTGAACCTTCGTATCACGTACCACACCGGACTTGCCTACTTTTTCACGCCCTGCCTCAAATTGAGGTTTAATCAATGCAACGATATCTGCAGGTTGTTTCAAAAGAGCCAGAAGCGGCGGTAATATGATTCGCAGTGAAATGAAAGACACATCAATGCTCGCAAAGTTCGGCACTGGTCCCGTCAGATCTTCAGGCGTCACATAGCGAAAGTTGGTTCGTTCCATAACAGTAACCCGCTCATCATTACGCAAAGACCAGTCAAGCTGATTATAACCCACATCAATAGCGTAAACGTGAGACGCACCATGCTGTAGTGCACAATCCGTAAATCCACCAGTGGAGGAACCAATGTCGAGCATGACAAGTCCATTCATATCAAGGCCGAAATGACGGATCGCTTTTTCGAGCTTCAATCCGCCTCTGCCGACGTAGGGATGTACCGAGCCTTTAACTTTCAGCTCGGCTTCCCTTGGAATTTTCATGCCCGCCTTTTCGATCGGCTCATTATTGGCGTACACCAGTCCAGCCATGATTGCAGCTTTTGCCTTCTCACGACTTTCATAATAGCCCTGCTCAACCAGCAGAACATCAATTCGTTCTTTCGGGAGTGACATGTATTTCTCCTATCATGTAGATTTACGAAGGAAAACGTGTTTTGGGTATGCCGTAAGATGATTGAACAGCCATCTTGCGCAGCTCAGCACATACATTCTCAACGGTAAGCCCCACTTCCTCACGTTGTTCCTTAATACTGCCATGCTCAATGAAGCGATCCGGAATCCCCATTAATTGTACATGAACATCATGCAATCCCTGTTCGGCATAAAACTCTAGTACTGCACTACCCATGCTACCTGCTTGGGATGCTTCTTCAAGTACAATCAATTTGGTTCCACGAACAGCCAGATCACGCAGCATCTGCTCGTCAAGAGGTTTGAGGAAGCGAGCGTTGATTACGCCTGCTGTGATACCTTCCCGCTTCACCAACTCCGCTGCTTCTTCAGCGAGCTGTACCATCGATCCTGAAGCGATGACAGCATATCCCTCCGATGGACGCAGTTGCTCCCATGATCCGATTGGAATCGGAACAAGTACGTCATCCAGAGGTACACCGACCACATTGTTTCGTGGATAACGGTAAGCAATTGGACCTTCATTATAATCAAGCGCCGTTTTCATCATATGGCGCAATTCATTTTCGTCTTTTGGCATCATCAGAACGATATTTGGAATATGGCGCATAAATGCCACATCGTATACCCCTTGATGTGTTTCCCCGTCCGGTCCAACAAACCCGGCACGGTCAATGGCAAACATCACGTTGGCGTTATGTCGGCAAATATCATGTACAATCTGATCATATGCACGTTGCATGAATGTGGAATACACCGCGAAGACCGGTTTCAAGCCTTCCATAGCGAGTGCAGCACACATGGTGGCCGCATGCTGTTCTGCTATCCCTACGTCAATCATGCGATCAGGAAATTCCTTACTAAAAGGAATGAGACCTGATCCCGTAGGCATTGCAGGTGTTACCGCTACAATCCGCTTATCCTGCTTCGCAAGATCAATCAACGTTTGACCGAACACTTCCGTGTACATCGGTTTTCCGACTGCTTTCAGCACTTGCCCGGATTCAATTTTGTACGGAGAAATTCCGTGCCACTTGTGCGAATCGGCTTCTGCTGGCTGATAGCCTTTGCCTTTGGTTGTAAGTACATGGACCATGACTGGACCATCCACATTATCCGCCTGTTTGAATGTTTCAATCAATTTGGGAATATCGTGCCCATCAATCGGTCCCAAATATGTGAAGCCCAGTTCTTCAAAAAGAACGCCTGGTACCATCATATATTTGACACTGTCTTTGATCCAGCTTGCCGATTTCGCCAAACGATCTCCAATAGCAGGAATTTTTTTAAGCATCCCCTCGACATCATCTTTTGCTTTCAGATAATGACGATCCGAACGAATTTTGCTCAAATATTTATGCATGGCCCCAACGTTTGGAGCAATGGACATTTCATTATCATTCAGAATAACCATCAGTTTTCTCTGCTCATGACCGATATGATTGAGAGCCTCAAAAGCCATACCACCTGTAAGCGCTCCATCACCAATCATCGCGATAACTTGGTTGTCCTCACCCTTCAGATCACGTGCAAGGGCCATCCCCATCGCAGCGGACAATGAAGTACTGCTGTGTCCAGCTTCCCATACATCATGTTCACTTTCGTTGCGTTTGACAAACCCGCATAGGCCGTTATGTTGACGCAATGTATCAAATCGGTCCATACGTCCTGTCAGAACTTTGTGCACATAAGCCTGATGCCCTACATCAAAAATCATTTTGTCTGCCGGACTGTTATAGCAGTAATGCAGGGCTACCGTGAGCTCAACCACGCCTAAGTTAGGTGCGAGATGCCCCC
>Ga0209437_100640_pt1 | contig 20466 bp, 15 predicted proteins | sample AraplaL_Cvi_mTSA_FD_184266 | JGI IMG/M metagenome (GOLD analysis project Ga0209437, IMG submission 184266) | Arabidopsis root microbial communities from the University of North Carolina, USA - plate scrape CL_Cvi_mTSA (SPAdes) (version 2) | ecosystem: Host-associated > Plants > Roots > Endosphere...
CCGTTCGCCGGTATGCCGCTGCAAGCGAATCCGCTCGCCGTCCTTCGTGGTGACCATGGCGAGCGAGCGGTCATAGGTGCCACGCCAGCGACTGCCGAGGCGAGCCGTGGCCGGCAACGTCTGTTTCTTGTCGTCACCGACGATACCGCTGTTGTAATAGCGCGACCAGCGAAGCGACGAGCCGTCGGTGGCGGCGACGTCTTCGACTTCCTGGTACTTGTTATTGAGGCCGACGTTGATGGGGTTGCCGGCGGTGGGACGCGTTTCGCAGTCGCCGGGGCCGAGATCGGATTGGTGGGTCATCTCTGCCTCAGGACCGGGATTCTCCGGCTGAGTCGCATGACGGCATATAACGTCGCCACCTGCAGTACCTACAACGATGTATCTATTCGGATACGGACCGTTAGAACCGAAGTTTGTGACGATGTAGAGCGCAGGGGGGTTGGGGCAGGAATAAAACTTGTTGCCGACAGTGAGCCGCGTGTATGTATTGCCACTAGGCAATGTCGCGAGATAGTACGCAGAGTACGAATGCGCACCATCGCCAAAGGATGTCAACTTGCAGCCGCTATAGTGGTGTTCGCGACATTCACTTTTTATCTGCGCGTCAGCGGCTTCGGGAATAGTCATCGAATAGACGTCAGGTCCGTCGAATACCTTGCCCCGGTACTCGACAAAGGGCTCGACATCTTGTGCCCAGACTGACAATGGCATGCTAGCGATAGCGCAAAAAATTGCGGCGGCCACCACGCATTGTTTGGACCACGTCGCGGGCTGGACCACAGAGGCAGCGAATGCGCGACGACCCAACACCAGATACGTATGCATGGGCTCGCTCGCGCCTGTAGGTAAGAGGGCGCGAGTCTATGCAGGGCGAATCTGACCGTCTGTCATCCCGAGACAGATAATCAGCTTTTTCAGAAAACTTCGAAGCCGAACTTATTTGGGGCGCGGGCAAACTATGCCGAAGCTCGACATGGCGAAGGAGTCGCTACGGAGCGCATGCGGGAGCCCCCCTGGTGGCGAAAAGCCAACGAAGCGGTGTAGCGGTGAGGCAAGCTCCCATCGCCAGCAGGCTGGCTCCCACCGGCAAGTGGCTCCCACCGGCAAGTGGTTTCCCCGGCAAGTGGCCTCCACCTGCAAGTGGCTTCTACCGGCGGGCTTACCTCGCCGCCATGGCGGCTCCCACAAGGGTGTCGGCGTGCCGTCAGGCCACCGCCAGCATCTCGACCAACGTGTTTTCCAGCGCTTCCAAATCGGGAATGACTGCCGTGTCGTCGCGGACCAGTACGCGAGCGCGCACGCCGAATGGCAGGTCGTGGCCGTCGTGGGTGGGCAGCAGGAGTTCGGCGTTGAGCGTTGCGAGGCGCGGGAAGCCGTGGATGAGCACGGCGAGATACGGCATGTCCGGATGCCGGCCCACGGCCTTGAGCACGGCCACGCGTGTGGCCTGCACTGGCGCATCGTCGGCGGGGCTCGCTACGTGATCGAAACTCACCAGTGGAATGCTCCAGCCGCGCCATGCGATGCGGCCGAGCAACCACGACGGTGCGTCCGCCACGGGCTCGACACCGGCCAAGGTGATGACTTCGGCCACCGCGGCATTGGGGAGCAGCAGGCGCACGCCGGCACTGGGAATCAGGACGCAGCGAATTTCGCGCGGTAACGGCTCGCTCATGGGAATTCCTCGACAAGTTTCTGGGCCAGGGCGTGCGCGTCGCCAGCGAAATCGGCCACGCGCTCCTCGCGGATACCCGTGACGATGTGCCCTGCTTCGTGCTCCACGGCGACCGTTTCGACCCACACGCGACCGCCAGCGTCGTACACGGCCTGCGCACCGGCAATGCCGTCGCTACCGTGGCCGGCGAAGACAATCGCCAGGGCATCGGCACCGAAGCCACCGGCAAGCGTGCTCAGGATGCCGTCGATGGAGGGACCCGTCGAGGCCATCGCACTGCCGTCCTCACGCACGGTCACGCTGCCGTCGCGGCGAATCTGCACGTGCGAACCGCGCGGTACGACCAGGCACTCGCCGTGCGCCGTATGCGCGCGGTCGGCAGCAACGCGTGCACGCGGCCCGAGACGCTGTGCGAAAGCCGTCGGATCGTCGGCATGGTGTGCCGCCACCAGCAATACGCCAGGCACACGTTCCGGCAGCGCGGCAAGAAAATTCGCGATCGCCGTCTCACTCTCGCGCGCGCCGCCCAAGGCGATCACGCGACGCACCGCGCGAGCGTTCGCTTCCAGGAACATCTCGTGAGCGAAGTCGCCATCGGTGCGAGGCGCCACGGCTTCTTCCATGGACACCAGCTCCAGGGTCAGCCCCGCTTCGAGCCCGTGGGTACCGTCGTCGACGACATCCTGCGCAAGGTATTCCGCTGCGCTGATCGTCTCGATGCCGAACGCCGCCGGGTCCGGCTTGTTGACGGGTTCGACGACTACCGTATCGTGATCGACGAGATCCCATTCCGGAACGGGCGGAGGCACGTATTCCGTGGCACGTCCCTCGATTTCGATGGGAGGCGTCGCGACGTTGGCAGCGGCATCATCATCGAGCGAGGCGAGGCTGAAGTCGGCGGCATTGAAACCGGGCTCCGGCTCGGGTGTCGGTGCAGGTGCTTCTTCGACCAGTTCGAACCCGGACAGATCGAGCGACGCGAGTTCCGTCAGCTCCACCGGCGACGACGGCACCATGTCGATGCCGTCGGTATCGAGCGGTCCTTCCGGCGTCTCTGCGAGCAAGGCTTCGAGCTCCGCGGCCAGATCGGCGGGCGGCACGTCGTCTTCATCGCCCGCGCCATCAAGCTGCGGCGTGGAGAACGCAAGTTCATCGAGCGCTTCGCCCGCCCTATCGGGGACGTCGTCAAGTACAAACGCCGTTTCGTCGGTGGATGAGGGCTCGTCGGCGGAAAACGCGAATGCCTCGAACGTCTCCGTCTCCGTGCCTGCATCGTCGTGGAGTTCGCCGTCGAGGTCGTTCGCAGACGACGGCGTTTCGGCGTAGTCATGGCTGCCGATAAGGGAAAGATCCTCGCTCAGCGGCTCGTCAAGCGGAACCTCCACAGGGGCCGCCGCACTCGCCAGCGGCGCGATGCGCGGCTCGATGGCGCGAGCGTCTTCGGGACGCGGCGGATCGAGCGCGATTTCGCCGACCAGCTTGGCGGCGAGATGACGGGCCCAGCGCGCACGATCCCAGCCTTCGAGCTTGCGACTGGCGTCGGCATCGTTGAACACGAGGCGCGGATGACCGCCCTCGACGGTGTCGTAAAGACGATCGAGATCGTCGTCGCTCGGATCGTCAAGATCGACCACTACCACGTCGGCCGACGATCCGACGAGTTCGGCGGGCGCGAACGAACGCAGATCCGATTCGTAGACGATGCGCGCACCCTGCGCCACGAGAGCGTCGCGCAGGTGGGCGGAGAGGCTGGCGTCGTCGAACAGCAGCGCGACCGTCGCCTCGCGATCAACCATGGTGGACTCCGAGCACGTCGTTGATCTGCACGATGAGATCGTTCTCCTGGTACGGCTTGCCGATGTAGCGATCCACGCCGATGTCGAAGGCACGCTGCCTGTGCTTGTCGCCGGTACGCGAGGTGATCATGATGATCGGCACGCCTGCCAGACGCTCGTCGGCCTTCATCTGCGTGGCCAGCTCGTAGCCGTCCATGCGCGGCATCTCGATGTCCAGCAACATCAGGTCGGGCACGCGCTCGTTGAGTTTCTCCAATGCGTCGATGCCGTCCTTCGCCGTCATCACCTCGAACTCGTGACGTTCCAGGACGCGGCCGGTGACCTTGCGCATGGTGATCGAATCGTCCACCACCATCACCAGTGGCTTGACGCGCACTTCGTCCTGCGCGCGCGGAGCGTGCGGCACGCTGGCGTCCGCCTCGAACGCGCGACGGGCCACGCCGTGGCGAACCAGCGGCGCGAGGTCGAGAATCATCAGCACCGAACCATCGCCCATGATCGTCGCGCCGAGGATGCCCGGTACCGAACTCACCTGCGGGCCGACCGGCTTGACCACGATTTCGCGCGAACCGAGTACGGCGTCGACGCGGATCGCCGCACGCAGATCGCCCGAACGGGCGAGCAGCAGCGGGATATCGCCTTCTTCGAGAGACGACACCACATGCACGCCGAGCAACTGCGGCAGGTCGTGGATGCCGTATTCCTCACCCATGTAGTCGAAACTCGGCGAGGCGTCCGCCATGCGATGGGCCAGCTCGTTCGGCGCGACGCGAGCCACGCCGTGCACCGACGTCATCGGAATCGCGAAGTTGGTCTCGCCGATGCGCACGATCAGGGCCTGGGTCACCGCGAGGGTGAACGGCAGACGCATCACGAAGGTCGTGCCGCTGCCCTTCTGCGATTCGATCGCCAGCGTACCGCCGAGCTGCTTGATCTCGTTCGCCACGACGTCCATGCCGACGCCGCGACCCGCCACCTGGGTAACCTTCTCGGCCGTGGAGAAGCCGGGAACCTGGGTGAGCTGGAAGATCTGCTCGTCCGACACGCGCGCGTCCGGACGCAGCAAGCCGCGCTCGATGGCCTTGGCGCGAATGGCGTCGCGATCCATACCGCCGCCGTCATCGGATAGCCGCACGACGACCTCGGTAGCCTCGCGAGCCACCTGGATGCGCACGGTGCCTTCGGGGTTCTTGCCCACGGCCTCGCGCTGCTCGGGCGGCTCGATGCCATGCGCCACCGCGTTGCGCAGCATGTGCTCGAACGGCGCCTTGATGCGGTCGAGCATGTTGCGGTCCATTTCGCCGTTGGCACCTTCCACCACCAACTGCGCGCGCTTGCCGACGTCGGACGCCGCCTGGCGCAGCGTGCGGCGCAGGTTCGGTACCATGGCGTCGAACGGCAGCATGCGCGTCTGCATCAGGCCTTCCTGCAGTTCCGCGTTCACCTTCTGCTGCTGGAGCAGGAGGGCTTCGGACTGGCGGGTCAACTCGTCGAGGATCGTCTGCAGCGACACAAGGTCGGATACCGACTCGGCCAGTGCTCGCGAGTACTGCTGCAACTGCGAGAAGCGATCGAGTTCCAGCGGATCGAAGTTCGATACGCCGTTGTCGCGGTGTTCCTGGTGATAGCGAGCGATGATCTGCGCTTCGGTCTCGATTTCCAGCATGCGCAACTGGCTACGCAGACGACTGACCGTCTGTTCGTGCTCAGTGAGCGCCGAGCGGAAGCTCGCCGTCTGCTGCTCCAGGCGCGAGCGGTAGATCGACACCTCGCCCGCGTGATTCACCAGCGTGTCGAGCATGTCGGCGCGAACGCGGATCTGCTCCTGCGACGCGCGCTGGATTTCCTCTTCCTCGAACTCCGGCAAAAGATCCGGCAGATCGCGATCGAGGACGGGTGGCGGCGCCACTTCCGGCAACGGCGCGAATGGCATGGCCAATTCGACCACGGCAGCCTCGCGCTCTTCGCGATAGGCCTCGGCAGTCACGGTGTCGGGCGCGATCGGCGCACCGGCGAGGCGCGCGAACGGTTCGATATCGGCGTCGGTAAGCGCGATCGGCTTCCCTTGAGCCACGCTCTGAATCATGCCGTGCAGGCGGTCGAAACCCTTCTCTGTCGCTTCGATGGCCGGACGGTCGCTTGCACGTTGACCACCGGCCACCGCGTCGAGCAAGGCTTCCATCGCGTGCGAGAGATCGCCCACGGCGGCCACGCCGGCCATGCGTGCACTGCCCTTGAGCGTGTGCAGGTCGCGTTGCAGGGCAGCGACGTGCTCCGCCTGCTCCGGCTCGGCACGCCACGAAGCGAGCGCCGCATCGGCGTGATCGAGAATCTCGCGCCCTTCCTCCACGAATACTTCGAGAAGGTCCGGATCGATGTCCGCATACGGCGACAGGTCCGGGACCAGCGCGGGGGCCGGCTCGTCGTCGGGCGTGTGCACCGGCGGCGCAACGGGCTCGTGCGACTGATCCTCGATGACCACCGGCGCTTCCGCGTCGGCAAATGCCGGTGTGGATTCCTCGGCGTCGTCGAGGACTGGCTCCTCGACGGTCGGCTCATCGAACGACACCGCATCGTGCGACGGTTCGGCGGCGACCTCTATGTCGTGCGACGGCACATCGGACGATGCTTCGTCGAGCGACGCCTCGAAAGCATGCGGTTCGGAGACCGGAGCGGCTTCGTCCTGGGTTTCGTCGGACGGTGCGTCCAGCGTAAGGTCCTGCGGCAGATCGAGGCGGAAGTCGTCGGCCAGGTGGGGCATTTCGAAGGCCGGTGCCGCCGTGTCGGCCAGCGGCTCGATCTGGCCGTCGTCGGTGTGCAGCACCTCGCCGTCGTGCGACATGGGCTGCGGCAGCGACGGCTCGTCGGACGGACGCGACGTCACGCCTTCGAGCTCGTTCATCAACGAGCGCCACGCCGCATCTTCCTCGGCATCGTAAGCCTGAATCGGCTTTATCTCGCCTTCCGGCTTCTCGATCTCGAAGGTTTCGAACGACGCCAGCACTTCGCTGGTCAATGCATCGCTTTCGCTCACCGGTTCCAACGGTGCCAGTTCGATACCCGGCAGGTCGTCCTCGGTCTCGCCATCTTCTTCGCTCTGCTCGCCAACGTTTTCCTCGGCGGACGCTTCGGCCAGCTCGTCGGCAAGCAAGCCTTCATCCAGGGTCGGCACGAGGTCTTCGGGGAGCTGCTCAGGCAGATAGGCTTCCGCTTCGTCGCGGGACGGCTCGGCAACGAGCGACGGTTCCTCCGCCACAGCCTCGGTCGCCTCGTCGTCCTGCGGCAACTCGGCAGCGACGAACGATTCGTCCGCCAGATCCTCAAGCGCGTCATCGTCGAGCGAGAGCGGATCGGGCTCGTAGAGAACGTGCGCGATGGTGGCTTCCGGCTGTTCGTCGCGAAGCGCACCGATGCGGGCGGCAAGGGCCGCCACGTTCGGCACGCGCGGTTCTGGTGTGTCGAACAGGTCCATCACGTGATCGACCAGGTCGGCGGCCTCCGTCAGCACCGCGATGCCTTCCGGACGCAGCGGCAGGCCGGTCGCGCGCACGCGCTTGATCAGGCCTTCCAGCGGCGCCAGCACCTGGATCAACACCGGGATGTCCACCATGCCGATGGCGCCGTGCAGCGTATGCACCGCGCGCAGCAGCGCGTCGTCCACCGGCAGTTCGCCCTCTTCGGCGCGTGCCAGGTGACCACGGATCACATGCAGGTACTGCGCGACTTCGGTGCGCAGGATATCCAGCAGTACCGCGTCGACGGGCGGCAGCGAAGGCGCGCTGTAGATCGGCTCGGCGGGGATATCATCCATGTCGGCCATGTCGGCCATGTCGGGCAACGTCGCGAACGCATCCGCGCTGACGGGATCGGTCGATGCCGTCGTGCCGGCTTGTGGATGGCCGTACGAAGCGAACGCCGCGGTCGGTACGGCGGCAATGGTGTCGCGCGGGACGCGACGCTTGACCTTGCTGCGCACGCGCTGCACGGCGTTCCGCGCCACGTCTTCCACGAAAGCGACATCGCCCATGGCGAGGCGATCGGCGGTTTCCATGATTGCGGCGATCGGCGCGGCCGGCGTGGCGTCGCCTTCGAGGGCGGCCTTGAGCTGCGGAAGCGCGTCGACGGCGTGGCGCACCAGCGCCTGCACGCCTTCGTGGGGGCCGATCGTGCCGTCGAGCACGCGGTTGAGCATGTTTTCCACCTTCCAGGCGAACTCGCCCAGCAGGCGTGCGCCGACCAGGCGGCCGGAGCCCTTCAAGGTGTGGAACGAACGGCGGATCGGTACCAGAGCGTCGGAGCGTTCGGGGTCGGCCAGCCAGTGACCCAACGCAGCGCGCAGGTTGCCGATCTCTTCCTCGGTTTCTTCGAGGAAGATTTCGCGAATTTCGTCGTCGATACCATCGACCGTGATCTGGAAACCGGCGAACTCGGCCATGCCGGGACCACCGACTTCCTGTTCGACTTCTTCCTCGATCTCCACCCAGTCTTCTTCGCCGACAGCAGCGGCGACGGGCGGCTCGGCATGCACGTCCGGCGTGGTCGCGGCGGCGGCGGCGACGGCCGACGTGTCCTCGTCCGCGGGCGGTTCGTCGAGCAAGTCGAACGTATCGGCGAAGCTGGACACGGTCTCGCCTGTGTCCTCGCTGCTCTCGGGCACGGCGATGTGTTCGATCGCCTCGGCCTCGATCGTCTCGATGGCTTCCTCGCCGAGCGCCTCGGGCTCGGCGACATCCTGCGGCACCGGCCAATAGCCAAGCTGAGCGAGGCTCTGCTGGGTGACGTCCAGAATATGTTCCAGGCCGCCCCGGTGTTCGCGTGCGGCTTCGAGGTAGTACTCCAACGCGGCCAGCGCGTCGGCGAGGCGATCCATCTGCGCGCCGTTCGGCACACGACGGTCGCCCAGCAACTCGCGATGGATGAACAAGCCGATGCCATCGGCAAGTGCCGCCGGACGTGCGGCGCCAAGCATGCGCATCGCACCGCCGATCTCGCCCATCAACTCGGGGGTACCGGCAAGCTGTTCGTGATCCCACGACGATTCGACGAAGCCGACGATCGCGTCCTTCACCCTGGAGGTGTTGGTCGTGGCCTCACGCATCAGCGTGGAAAGAATGTGCCGTGCCTCGCTGCGCGGCAGCATCGACGGACCGACGTCGCCCGACGACGGATGCTGGTCGCCTTCGGCGCCCAGCCGCTCGATGTGATCGTCGAGGGACGCTTCGACATAAAGCAGCGCACCGGCCACGTCGAGCAGGGCTTCCTCGTCGGCCTCGCGCGCACCCGTGGCGATCTCGCCGAGAATCCGGCGCTGTTCGCCCACGACGCGGCGCGGCACACCAAGCGCCAGCATACCCAGCGTGTCACCTACGCGATCGAGCACGTCGGTCTGCTGACCGAGCTGCGCCGGATCGCCGTCAGGACGGCGCAGGAAAAGATCGAGCGATTCCTTCACCCGGAGCAGGTCGTCCTTGATCGCCGCGGACACGGTGTCCAGCAGCGCGCGATTGTGGCCCGACATCGAGCCGCGCGCATGTTCCACCTCGGCTTCGCGCGGCAGGAGGCCGTCGAGCCGATAGGTCTGTCGCAGTTCTTCGATCCGGTCGCTGCCCGGCTTGGCCTGCGCCACGTAGTACAGGAGCTTGCGCGCCAGTTCGTCGGCGTCGCCGCCCAGCAGCGCTTCCTCGCCTCCGTCGAGCAGTTCGCGGATCGAACGGTCGACGCGGCCGATGAGCTGGCGCACGTCCTTCTCGTGCGCACGCAGGACGCCGCGCTCGAGACCTTCCAGCACGCCGGCTGCGATCCACCACAGGCGACGGCCGGCGATCGTGTAGCAACGCGCAGCGATGCCATCGAGGGTGGCACGCATACCCAGAAGTTGACGCTCGTTGCCCTGCCCGCGAAACCACGCCAGCAACTGCTGCTGGAAACGCGCGCGCAATTCGGCCAGCTCGCCGCGCCCTGCTTCTGCGGTAGCGGGATCGCCGGCACCCGGTGCGCCTGGCGGCAGCATCGCGTCGAGATTCGGCGTGAACAGCGCGGACTCGTGCAGCGACTGCTCGCCGCGGCTGGCACGCAGGTCGTTCAGCAACGGCAGCAGCACGATCGGCACGTCGCGATGGCCGCTCTGCAGGCGCTCCAGGTAATCGGGCATCTGCATCATGCCGCGCATCAGCGCGGCATAGGCATCGTCGCGGTGGGCGACGCGGTTGTCGATCAGTGCGGCGACCAGTTGCTCCATTTCGCCGACGACCATCGCGGCGCCGTAGAGCTCGACCATACGCAACGTGCCGTGGACCTGATGCAGGTCCGCGGCGCAGGTGTGCATGACGTAGGCGTCGCGCGAGTCCTCGACGTACGACTCGAGGGCCTGGCGTGCCTTGGACAAGGCGTCGTCGAGCTCGGCCTTGACCCAATGCAGCGTGGTGAAATCGGTATGGTCTTGAAGTCTCACTGCATTAGCCCGGCAGCTTGAAGTTCGCGACGGACAGGCGCAAGTCGTTCGCGAGCTGGGCCAGGTTACCGATCGACTCGGCCGTCTGGCTTGCGCCGAGCGACGTCTGCGAGGTGATCTCCTGGATGACGTTCATGGTCGCCGAGGTGTCCGTCGCCGCGGCCGACTGCTGGCGAGCAGCGGCCGAGATGTTCTGAATGAGTGCCGACAGGTCGTTCGACACGCGCTCGATGTCGCCCAGTGCCGTGCCGGCGTCCTCGGCCAGACGCGCACCGGCCACCACTTCCGCAGTGGTCTGTTCCATCGAACTCACCGCTTCGTTGGTATCGGACTGAATCGTCTGCACCAGCGTCTCAATGCGCTTGGTCGCGCTCGCGGAGCGTTCCGCGAGGCGCTGCACTTCGTCCGCCACCACCGCGAAACCGCGACCCGCCTCACCTGCCGAGGCCGCCTGAATGGCGGCGTTCAAGGCGAGGATGTTGGTCTGCTCGGCAATGTCGTTGATGAGTTCCACGATCGAGCCGATTTCCTGCGACGACTCGCCCAGCCGTTTGATGCGCTTGGAGGTTTCCTGGATCTGGTCGCGGATCGAATCCATGCCCTGAATCGTCTCGCGCACCACTTCGGCGCCGCGCGAAGCGATCTGCACCGAGCGCTGGGCCACGTCGGCCGATTCGGCGGAGTCCTTCGACACCGTATCCATCGAGGTCGCGATCTGGTTGATGGCCGAGGTCGCGGACGTGATCTGCTGCGCCTGTTGCTCCGCCGCGTCGGCGAGGTGCATGGCGGTGGCCTGGGTTTCCTGCGCCGCGGCGGAGACGCGCACCGCGGTCTCGTTGATCGTGGTGACGAGGTTGCGCATCTCGTCCACCGCGGAGTTCATGGCGTCCGCGATGGCGCCCGTGATGTCCTCGGTCACCGTGGCCTTGATGGTGAGATCGCCTTCGGCGAGCGTGCCCATCTCGTCCAGCAACCGCATGATCGCGGTCTGGTTACGCTGGTTGAGTTCAGAGGTGGTCTCGAAACGGCGGCGCTGGTCACGCACGAGGTTGTAGACCAGCAGCAGCGCGAACAGCACGGCGCCGATCGCACCGAGCAGACCCCACCAGACGTTCGGGAAGAGACGGGTCAGCGGCAGCTTGGCGATCTGGTCGGCGGACTCGTTCGCGCGCAGCAGCACGGTCTGCGAATCCAGCGAGGCCTGGTTGCCTGCGCGCTTCACGTCCTGGAGATTCGGCGACGCGGCGACCAACTGGTTCACAGGGTCCACGAGGTCGCCCCAGGAACTCTGCATGCCTTCGAGAATCTTCCGCGCATTCGCGTCGCTGATCGCACGAACGCCGCCTTCGGCGTTGCCGTCCACCAGGCCCTTGAGCACGGCGCCGTAGAGCTGCGCATCGCGGGAGAGACCGTCGGCGGCAGACTGCGCACCATCGCCGCCCTGCAGGATTTCCTGCACGCGACGGATCATGCGGTCAGCCATCAACATCCAGCGGGCGAGCGTGAAGGTCTGATCCACCGAGGCATTCTTCTGCTGGACGATGTTCATCACTTCGTCCGTGCGTGCGTTCAGCAGCGGCATCTGCTTGGCGAACAGGTCGGCCCGCTCGCCCGAGGACAGCACCAGGTCCTTGTTCGAAAGGATCTTGCCGATGTCCGCGTCGAGCTGATGCCAGGCGTTCGCCAGAGCGCCGATGGAGCGTCCGGCCTGGTTGCCGTCGCCCGCATAGGCAGGCATGCCGGTCTTGGCATCGCCGTTCACGAGGCGCTGCACCGCCGAATCGATGGTGTTGCGTGTGGCAGACAATTCACGGAACGAGTCGCGATTGCCGTCGGACGCCTCCAGCGCGTACTTCGCGGTCTGCTGCGAAAGCACCTGCACCTGCGTCGTGAGCGCGATGGCTTCGCGGTCCTCGCCGTTCTTGTTGTTCAGCCACCAGAAGTCGACCGACGCCAATCCGATCGCCAGGAGCAGGAACACGATGACGATCGTGTAGCCACGTTCCCGGCCTGCGCCGCCTGCTGTCGTGCTCATATCCACCTCACCCAAACCTGGCAAAGCTAGCCGCCGACGCCTCAGTGGCCACCGGCATGACGAAGCGGTCCGCGGACCGCCCCTCCGTTCCCATCGCAGCATCGGCCGAAGCCGTTGCCGCCCATCCTGTAAAGGGTCGGCCTTCCGGCCGTCCCCTCCCCCATGGAGGCGTTGTTACAACGCCGCCTGCCGGAAGTCCGGCGCACGAACCAGACGGCTCATGCTGAAAAGCCCATACGTCTGCTCGCCGAGCTGGACGTTCTCGCTGACGAACCGCGTCAGGCGCGGGTCGTTCTCTTGCTCACCCGTGTCGCGCTGTCCCTCGTCCATCGTGCGCTGGCCAAACACTTCGTCCACCAGCAGCCCGACCGTACCGCCGTGCTGGCGAACCAGCAGAAGCCGCGCGCGTTCCGACGCGGGTGTGCGCTCGTCGAACAGAAAGCGCCCGAGATCGATCGCCGGCACGAGATTGCCGCGCACGTTCGCCACGCCCATCAGCCAGGGCTGCGCGCCCGGCACGTGGGTCAACGGTGGGACGGCCAGCAGTTCGTTGATTTCTTCGATGCCGCTGACGAAGGCGCGGCGCCCCACGCGAAAGCCGATGCCGCGCCACAGACCCAGCGACTCCACGCTCTCGGGTGCGTCGGCGGAGTGCGCGAGGCATGCCCGCTCGTAGTGGGCGAGCAGTTCGAAAGGCGTGAGTGCCGCGTTCTCGCTCATGGCGTCCTCAATGCGTCGTGTTCGGCAGGAGGCTGGCGATGGTCGAAAGCAGCTCCTTCTCGTTCACCGGCTTGGTGATGAAGGCCTTGGCACCCTGTCGCAGGCCCCAGACGCGATCGGTCTCCATCGACTTGGTGGTGATCATCACCACCGGCACGTCGGCCGTCTTAGGATCGCGGCTCAGCGTGCGCGTGGCCTGGAAGCCGTTCATGCCGGGCATGATCACGTCCATGATCACGAGGTCGGGCTTGTTCGCGCGGATACGGTCGAGTCCCGCTTCGGCGTTATCGACGCTGGAAACGGAGAAGCCCGCCTTTTCGAGCAGCGTGGTGAACACGCGAACGTCGGTGGGCGAGTCGTCGATGATGAGAATGTTTGCCACACGTCCCCCTGGACGTCGTCATACGGTGGAATGCGGTCAACTGGCCGTCGCGTAGCGATGGATCGCGCCGAGAAGCTCGTCGCGTGTGAACGGTTTGGTGAGGTATTGCTCGGCCCCGACGATGCGTCCGCGGGCCTTGTCGAACAGACCGTCCTTGGAGGACAGCATGATCACCGGCGTACCGCGGAACTGCGCGTTGTTCTTGATCAGCGCGCAGGTCTGGTAGCCGTCGAGGCGCGGCATCATGATGTCGACGAAGATGATGTTCGGCTTCTGGTCGGAGATCTTTGCCAGTGCCTCGAACCCGTCGACGGCGGTCAGTACGTCGCAGCCTTCCTTCTTCAGCAGGGTCTCGGCCGTGCGTCGGATGGTTTTCGAATCGTCGATGACCATGACCCGCAATCCGGCCAGGTCGTTACCGCGTCCGTTTTCGTTCACTGCGCCCCCGGTGCCACGCAAAAAACCGCAAATACTGTCGCAGGATAGCCGGTTCTTGCCGACTATTCCGTGCGCCAGGTCGATGTCCGGAACCCCACGGTCCCGACGGCCCGCTCTTTCGGCGTTCCTCCCGATCGCTGTTTAATGGTTGGCTGGGGTCCCGTCAAGATGAATTCTTCTTAAAGGCCGCCATCGGCGGTTTCCCGCAGCACCTGACGTCCCCTGACGCCGGCCCGTGCCAACGGACGCCGCTCTTCACTAGACTTGGCGTTTTCCTGCTCCCGGGATATTCCCATGCCGCTTTCCGTCGCCGTCCTGATGGACCCGATCCGCGCCATCAAGATCGCCAAGGACACCACCTTCGCCATGTTGCTCGAGGCTTCGCGGCGTGGGCACGCCCTGCTCTACATGGAACAGGGCGACCTCGCGCTTCGCAATGGCGAGGCCTGGGCCAGGCTGCGGCCCCTGACCGTCAAGGAAGACCCCGCCGGCTGGTTCACTCTGGGCGAGCCCCAGTGGCGACCGCTGGCCGAGGTGGACATCGTGCTGGCCCGCAAGGATCCGCCGGTGGATGCGCAGTTCATCTACGACACGATGGTGCTCGAACGTGCCCAGCGGGCGGGCTGCAAGGTGGTGAACGATCCCCGCTCGCTCCGCGACTGCAACGAGAAGGTGTTCTCCCTGGACTTCCCGCAGTGCATCGTGCCGACGCTGGTCTCGCGCGACGCCGCCGAGCTGAAAGCCTTCGTGGCGGAGCACGGCGAGGTGGTCCTCAAGCCGTTGGACGGCATGGGCGGTCGCGGCATCTTCCGGGTGAAGAAAGGCGATACCAACCTGAACTCCATGCTGGAGACGATGCTCAACGGCGGGCGCAACTTCACGGTGGTCCAGAAGTACATCCCCGAAATCACCGCGGGCGACAAGCGCATCCTGCTGATCGATGGCGAACCGGTGCCTTATGCGCTCGCCCGCATTCCGCAGGGCGACGAGTTCCGCGGCAATCTGGCGGCAGGCGGACGCGGAGAAGGCATCGCCCTTTCCGAGCGCGATCGCTGGATTGCCGCCCAGGTCGCCCCGGAACTGGTCCGCCGAGGCCTGCGCTTCGTCGGCCTCGACGTCATCGGCGACTATCTGACCGAGATCAACGTCACATCTCCGACCGGCGTGCGTGAACTCGACGCCCAGTTCGGCATTAACATCGCAGGGCTGATGTTCGACGCGATCGAGGCCCGATGACGACCCGTCCCACCGGCGCCGACCTGATCGGCGCCACCCTGCTGTTCTCGCTCCTGCTGCATGGCATCGTCATCCTCGGCATCACCTTCCGGGCAGAGCCGCCGCGTCCGAGCGTCCCGACCCTCGACGTGACCCTGGTGGACGTGGCGAACCAGGAGCCGCCGGACAAGGCCGACTTCCTCGCCCAGGCGAACAACTCGGGCGGTGGCGATCAGGACAAGGCAGCGCGCCCGTCGGAGCGCGTCTCCGGCCCGCTGCCGACGCCGCAGCGCAGCGATGCCGTGGAACCGAAAGAAGCCCGGGCGCCTGCACCGCAGGAAGCCCAGCCCGACACACTGCTGACGACGTCGGGACAGACGGCCTTCACCGTGAACACCGACAGGCAGCAGGTCGAGCGAAAGTCGCAGCCCCTGCCCGAGGCCGACGAGGACACCCAGCGCCAGACCGAAATGGCCAAGCTGGCGGCGGAAGTGCGGGACCAGTCGCAGGCGTATGCAAAGCGCCCGAAAAAGAAATACATCTCATCGAACACCCGCGAGTACGCGTATGCGGCGTACATGAAGGGCTGGGTGGGCCGGGTCGAACGCGTCGGTAACCTGAATTACCCGGACGAGGCGCGCCGCCAGGGCCTCTACGGCGAACTGGTCCTCACGGTGGGTCTGAACCGCGACGGCTCGATCAAGAGCATCGACGTCATCAAGAGTTCGGGACATCCGCTGCTGGACGAGGCCGCGCAGCGCATCGTGCGGCTGGCGGCCCCGTTCCCCGCCCTGCCCGCCGACAAGACGCGGGTGGACGAGCTCTACATCACCCGGACATGGCAGTTCCTGCCCGGTAACGTGCTGCGCAATTACTGAGCGCCGCGCTACTTCGGCAGCAACTGATCCGCCTCGCTGACGTAAGCCTTTTCCGCCTTGCGATCCCATACGCACAGCTCGCGACCGGGGCGATTCTTCATATGCGTCTGTGGATAACGGCCCGCCAATACCAGGGCCGTGACCGGTACCCGGTCGTCGTACTGGATGGGACCGCCCACCGGCGTCGCTCCCTTGAGGCCGCTGGCCGCGACGCAGGCCTTCACCAGTCGTTGGTTGTAGTCCTTCCAGGCATCGGGCGCCGAGGCGGCCGCGGCTCCTGAAACCAGCAGCGCAACAACGGCAAAACCCTTTGTAAACATAGGCTTCCTCATGGGAATAGCTCCTTGCAGTGGAGCCACACGGTAAGCGCTTCGAGCTTAACCTTCGCACACGGCTCATGGTCGTAGCGGCTACAATGCGGCCATGACGATCGCCAATACCTTCGCCGGGCAATTCCTCATAGCGATGCCCTCGCTTGCCGAGCCGCCTTTCGCGCGCGGGGTAGCCTTCCTTTGCCAGCATGGCGAAGACGGCGCGGTCGGGCTGCTGATCAACCAGATTTCCGAATACCGTTTGGGTGACGTGCTCGCCCAGATGAAACTGTCCTGCGACGATCCCGAGATCGCGGATCATCCGGTCCTGATCGGCGGACCGGTACAGCAGGAGCGTGGCTTCGTGCTGCATCGCGAGCCCGGCAACTGGGATTCCAGCTACCGCGTCAACGAGGACTGGTCCGTCACCACGTCGCGCGACATCCTCGTCGCCATGGCCGCAGGGGAAGGCCCTCGCCGCGCCGTCGTCACCCTTGGCTATGCGGGCTGGGAAGCCGGCCAGCTCGAGCAGGAAGTGATGGACAACGCCTGGCTCACCATCCCGGCCGACGAACGTATCGTCTTCGACACGCCCCTCGACGAGCGCTGGATCGCCGCCGCGCGCAAACTCGGCGTACATGACCCATCCCAATTGGCCGGCTACGCCGGTCACGCCTGATCACCCCAGCACGATGAGCTGCCTGTTCGGCTTCGACGTCGGGACGAAGATCGTCGGCGTCGCCGTCGGCAATCGTCTCACCGGCACCGCGCGCGCCCTCGCGGCCCTCCCCGTGCGCGATGGCGAGCCCGATTGGCAAGCGCTCGACACATTGCGGCGCGAATGGCTGCCAGCCGAACTCGTGGTGGGTCTGCCGCTCGACAACGACGGCAAGGAACAACCCATGTCGCGCACCGCGCGCCGCTTCGCCGAGCGCATCGGCGAGCGCTACGGCCTTCCCGTTGCCCTGACCGACGAACGCATGAGCTCGCAGGAAGCCGCACGGCGCTTCGCCGCCGCGCGCGCCGCGGGCACGCGCAAGCGTTCGGACGCGAAGTCGATCGATGCCGAGGCCGCCGCGGTGATCCTGGAGTCGTACCTGGTCCAGGCATGAAACGCGCCGCCGCAGATCTTCCGTATCCATCACCTTGAGGACGTCATGTCACAACGCCTGCGCCATTTGACCACCCTCGACAACGTCCCGCGCGAGACGATCGAACGCCTGCTAGACCGCGCCAACAGCATGCGCGAAGCGACCGCGCACGGTACCCGCAAGCTCGAACTGCTCGCCGGCCGGACGGTACTCAACCTGTTCTTCGAGCCGTCCACGCGCACGCGCACGTCGTTCGAACTCGCCGCGCGCCGCCTCGGTGCCGACGTCGTCAATTTCGACATCGGGTTTTCCTCCACCGCCAAAGGCGAGGAACTGTTCGACACGCTGCATACGCTCGAGGCGATGCATCTCGACACCATCGTGGTGCGGCACAAGGAGTCGGGCACGCCGGAGTCGCTGGTCCGCCACGCGATGAGCGGCGTCGCGGTGGTCAATGCCGGCGACGGCAATCGCGCGCATCCCACCCAGGGCCTGCTCGATGCGCTGACCATCCGCAACCACCATCCGGATTTCCGCAAGCTGCGCATCGTCGTCTGCGGCGACGTGCGCCACTCGCGCGTGGCGCGCTCCGACGTGCATGCCTTTACCGCGCTGGGCGCCCGCGACATCCGCATCGTCGGCCCGGCAGCGCTGCTCCCGTCCGAGGGCGAGCTGAGCAACGTGAGCTACCACGACGACTTCGACGAAGCCATCGAGGGCGCGAACGCCGTCATCATGCTTCGCTTGCAGAAGGAGCGCATGGCCGCCACGGACCTGCCGGACGAAGCGGCGTACTTCGAGCGCTTCGGTCTCGACACCCGCCGCCTCGCCCGCGCCGCCAAGGGCTGTCTCGTGATGCACCCGGGCCCGATCAATCGCGGCATCGAGATCGCCCCCGAGGTCGCCGACGGCGCCCAGTCGCGCATCCTCGAACAGGTCGGCAACGGCGTCTTCGTGCGTATGGCGGTCCTGGCCGAGGTCATGGGCCGATAGCCCGCGTAAGAATTTGCGCCGAGGGGGCGCGTCGGACGTCTTACCGTCCGACGCTTCCGGCATAATGGCCGGACCAAGGGACCAACTATATGGGATACAGAATGCGACCGACGAAGCGACTCATCGCGCTCGGCCTCGCCAGCGTGCTGCTGGCGGCCTGCGGCCACAAGGACAAGGACGCGCCTCTGGCTTTCGTGCCAGCGGACACGCCCTACGTCGTGGCGAACCTCGACAAACTCGACGACGACGCCTATGAGGCCATCGTCTCGCAGGCCAATACCGAACTTCCCGGTCAGGTCGCGCAGATGAAGTCCCTCGCCCAGGATCTCGAAGCCAAGGGCAACGTGGACGGTGCGCGCCTGCTCAAGGCCTTCGCCGCGGAGTTCGACGGCAAGACGGCCGAGGCCGCGCTGAAGAACATGGGCCTCGACATCAAGACGGGCTCGGCCATTTACGGCCTGGGCCTCAGCCCGGTCGCTCGCGTGGCGCTGGCCGATCCCGCTGCGTGGGACGCCTTCGTCGGCCGCCTCGAAACTGCCTACGGCAAGAAGCTCGACAGCGCAGACGCCGGTGGCCAGGCCTACCGTCACGTGGCCCTGTCCGATTCCGGTCTGCAGCTGGTGATTGCCACCGTGGGCAAACAGGCCGTGGTTTCGCTGCTGCCGGCCGACGCCGCGCAGCCGATGATCCGCCAGGCGCTCGGTGCGGATCGTCCGGAGAAGAACCTGCAGGACGACGGTCGCCTCGCCGACCTCGCCAAGGACAAGGGCTATAAGGATTACGCCGGCCAGCTCGATCTCGTTCGCCTGCTACCGCTCGTGGCCGCCGGCAAGGACCCGCTGTTCTCGACCTTCCTGAAGCACCAGGCGCAGCAGACTGGCGAGCCGGTACCGGCACTGCCGCCGAGCTGCACCACCGAGGCCAGCCGCATCGCCGCGCGTGTGCCGTCGATCAGCTTCGGCTACACGCGACTGGACATGCACCATCAGGAACAGCGCGTCGACGTGGCACTGGCCGACGACATCACCAAGGCCTTCTCGGGTCTCAAGGTGGAAGTCCCGGGGCTGGGCAAGGAAGCGGACGGTCCGTTCGACGTCTCTCTCGCACTGCCGATGGAACAGATCCGCACGTTCTTCACGGCGCAGGCCGAAGCCGTCGCCGCCAAGCCGTTCGAATGCCCGGCCTTCGCCAGCATGAACGACAGCTTCGCCAAGCTCGGCTCGACGATGCAGCAGGCGGCCATCCCGCCGATCGGCGACATCCGCGGTCTGCGCGTGGTGCTCGACTCGTTTACGCCGGCCGCCGCAGGTCAGCAGATGCCGAAGTTCACTGGCCGCGTACTGCTCGGCACGCGCAATCCGGCGGGCCTCGTCGCGATGGGTCAGGCCATGCTCGGTGGTGACTTCAAGCTCACCGGCGACGGTAAGCCGACGGCGCTTCCGCAGAACATCACCGGCATGCTGGGCATGCCCGGCTGGGCTGCGATGAACGGTCAGGCCATCGTGATCGGCGTGGGCGATGGCGAGGACGCCAAGCTCGACGACATGTTGATGGCCTCCACGGGCGACGCCGGTCGCCTGAGCCGCATGCATCTCAACGGCGACATGTATCGCAACTGGGTGGACCTGATGGCCGACAAGGCACAGTCCTATGCCGATGCGATGAGCCAGGCCGCTGGTGCGGACGGCACCGATGGCGCCGATGGCGCGACCGACGACTCGGCCAAGCAGGCCTCCGCGGCGGATCGCTCCAAGGCGCAATTCGAAGCGATGAAGGCACAGGCTGCCCGCATCGTGCAGGTCTCCGGCGAATCTCACATGGACGAGAAAGGCCTCGTGATTTCCGGCGCGGTCGAATACAAGTAATCCATCGCTACACGTGACAGAAAAAGGCGCTCTTCGGAGCGCCTTTTTCGTTGTATAGCGACCCACGTGCGCACTCGAGGAGGCGTGTACCGCCCTCCCCTGCACAAAGCTGAACAGCCCGAGCGGGCCGGCACGGATCGTTCACGGATGCGCTGTTTCCATAGGCCTCGCGAAACGGCAGCCACAGCGCGTGGCGCCATCGCCATCCATTTTTCAGTGCGAGAAAGGAGTTATCCATGAGCCATGCCAACCTTCGTAAGGCCCTGTTTGCCGCTGCCCTCGTTGCCGGTCTCGGCACGGTTCCCTTCGCGCAGGTCCATGCCCAGGACTCGGCTGCTGCCATGTCGAAGGGTGACAACCAGACGGTCGCCGGCAAGGCCGATGACACCTGGATCACCACCAAGGTGAAGTCCGAGTTCGCTGCCAACAAGTCGGTCAAGGCGACCGATATCTCGGTCAGCACCACCGAAGGTGTCGTTACCCTGACCGGTACGGTCGCCACGGCGAAGGAAAAGAGCCACGCTGAAGCGATCGCCAAGAAGATCAAGGGCGTGAAGAGCGTCGATGCGAGCGGCCTGACCGTCTCCGCCGCTGCCAAGTAAAAAAGAGTAAA
>Ga0209437_100643_pt1 | contig 20413 bp, 20 predicted proteins | sample AraplaL_Cvi_mTSA_FD_184266 | JGI IMG/M metagenome (GOLD analysis project Ga0209437, IMG submission 184266) | Arabidopsis root microbial communities from the University of North Carolina, USA - plate scrape CL_Cvi_mTSA (SPAdes) (version 2) | ecosystem: Host-associated > Plants > Roots > Endosphere...
ACGCGCATGCGCCGATGGTAGTGTGGCTTTGCCATGCAAGAGTAGGTCACCGCCAGGGGCTTTATCCAAGAAGGCCTCCCCATCCGGGGAGGCCTTCGTCTTTAGGGCGTTTGAGAACGCTTGCTGCGAACTCGCTCAACAACGTCGGCAGTCCATCATCGCCTATGATGACGAGTGCGCTGCAATAGTCGGCGTCTGAGGGAGCCGCTCTTGTTTGTTCACGTCGAAACGCGTCGTCGACCCCGATGGCACTGGGCTACCTTGCTGGTGGTGACTGTCTGCGTGTTGTGCTTTGTCGGCCTGGCATTGACCCCTCCGCCACAACGGATTTCACTGTTGCTGGAATGGGGCACGGTACCAGCAAACATCTTCGACCCGCATGAAGCATTGTTGCCGCAGCTGACCGACCCAGCCTTGCTGCGGTTGTTCACGGCGTTGTTCATCCATGTGACCTGGCTGCACTTGCTCAGCAACTTGCTGTTTCTGGTGATCTTTGGATTGCCAGGCGAACGCGCGTTGGGTTCGTTGCGGTTCTTGCTGTTGTTCGTGATCGGCGGAATCGTGGCGAATCTGATCGGAGCGCTGTCGCTGGCGGGAGTACGGTTGCCGATCATCGGCTGCAGCGGTGCGGTATCGGCGGTGGTGGGTACGTATGTGGCGCTGTTTCCGCGCGCAAAGCTTGGCCTGGTCTTGCCGCTGGGGCTGTATCTGGAGTTTGTTCGGGTGCCGGCGTTCCTGCTGATAGGAATCTGGGTGCTGCTGCAATTGCTGTTCAGTTACGCCGGCCCGAGCTATGGCGCCTATGTCTGGTGGGCGCACATCGGTGGCTTTCTGTTTGGTCTGGTATTTGCGCTGTTTTCACGTGAAGCGATTGCCCGTCGCTTACGCGGCTGAGTGCGAAAGTCTCACCCGTCGGCAACGCTCCAGCCATGCCGACGAGAAAACCGGCGCAACAACCGGCGGGCGAATGGCGTGGCTGCCACCGCGCTGAATATCTGTTGCGGATCCGCACCTTCACGCTGCATATCGGCATGCTTGCGCTTGATGTAGGCACGCATCACGTCGGCATTGAATTCCGGATGGAACTGCGCGCTGACGGCGTTTGGTCCGTAACGCAACAGTTGATGCGGATCTCGCGCCGAACGGGCCAGTATGGCGGACCCGGGCGGGGGTTCGAGCACGCTTTGTTCGTGCGTGGTGTGTGCACGAAAGCTGGCTGGCAGCGCGCTGGCCAGCGGATCGTGAGCGACATCGGACGACAGTTCGATCGACTGGGTGCCGATTTCGCGGCCACCAGGCAGGTAATCGACCCGTCCGCCCAGCGCGTGCGCCATCAATTGATGGCCATAGCAGACGCCGAACAGTGGCAGCTCAACGTCCATCGCATCACGAATCCAGCCGGCAGTGCGCTCGCTCCATGTCGCGCGCTCGGTGACCATGGCTGCCGAGCCGGTGATCATGGCGCCGGCGACCTCCTGTGGTGGCGGTAGAGCTTCGCCAGCCGCGACATCGACAATGCGCAACTGTCGCGCGTGCAACCCTGCACCAAGCCGGAACCAGTGGGGGAAGTCGCCGTGGCGGGCACGAATGGCATTCGGCGCGCGGCCGGTGCGGATGATCAATACGGGCTTCATGCAGGGAGTTGGCAGTAGATGGTTTGGACGTCTTTACGGCTGGACATCGTCGATTGCGTCAATCGGCGGCAATACGGTGAGGACTTCCTGCACGGTAGTCAATCCGGCAGCCACCTGATCGGCAGCGGAAATGCGTAACGGGCGCATACCCTCGGACAGCGCGGCCTGACCGAAGCCGCTCAAATCGAGCTGGGCTGAGATCAGTCCGCGCAGCCGCGGTGAAAGCTTCATCATCTCGTAGATGCCGGTGCGCCCCATGAAGCCGGTGTTGCGGCACTCCAGGCAGCCGACCGGCTCGAACACTTGCTCCGGCACCGGGATTGTCCAGCCGTGGGTGAGTACGATCCATGCTTGTGGATCCTGTGTTGTCGCCCGCTTGCAGTGCGGGCACAGCGTGCGTACCAATCGTTGTGCGACCACGCCGGTCAGAGTGGACTGGATCAGGTAGTGTGGTACGCCCAGATCGAGCAGTCGTGTGACTGCGCTGGGTGCGTCATTGGTATGCAAGGTGGACAACACCAGATGGCCGGTGAGCGAGGCCTGCACCGCCATTTGCGCGGTTTCCAGGTCGCGGATCTCGCCGACCATGATGATGTCCGGATCCTGCCGCAGCAGCGTGCGCACGCCGGCAGCGAAATCGAGATCGATCGCCGCATGTACCTGCATCTGGTTGAATTCGGGCGAGACCATCTCGATCGGATCTTCCACCGTGCACACGTTGAGCTCCGGCGTGGCCAGATGCTTCAGCGTGGAATACAACGTGGTGGTCTTGCCCGAGCCGGTCGGGCCGGTGACCAGCACGATGCCGTGCGGACGCTCGACCATGCTGCGCCAGTTGGCGCTCTCGCCCGGGGAAAAACCGAGCTGGGCAAAGTCCTTGACCACCAGATCCGGATCGAAGATGCGCATCACCACCTTTTCGCCAAACGCGGTGGGCATGTTCGAGATGCGCAATTCAACCTCACGGCCGGAAGCCGAGCGCGTCTTGATGCGGCCGTCCTGCGGTCGGCGCTTCTCGGCCACGTCCATGCGCGCGAGGATCTTGATGCGAGCAGTCACTGCCGTCATCACCGGTGCCGGCAGCTCGAACACCTTCTGCATGATGCCGTCGATGCGGAAGCGGATGTGGCCGGTGTCACGACGTGGCTCCAGATGGATGTCCGACGCGCGTTGCTCGAACGCGTATTGCAGCAGCCAGTCGACGATATGCACCACGTGGCGGTCGTCAGCGCCGACTTCGCCGCTCTTCCCAAGTTCGACCAGCTGCTCGAAGTTGAGGATGGCCGCGGAGCTGTCGTTGCCGGTCTTGGCATCCTGTGCCAGCTGGATCGAGCGCTGGACGCCGTAGAACTCCTGCAAGTAGCGATTGATGTCGACCGGACTGGCCACGACCCGCTTGATATCCCGACGCAGCATCTGCGCCAGATCGGGAGCCCAGCCCGCATCAAACGGTTCACAGGTGGCAAACGTCACCTCGCCCGGTGCGACCGCGATCGGCAGGATCCGGTGACGCTTGGCGTAGGCGTGACTCACCGACTGGGTCACCGAGGCGACATTGATCTTCATCGGGTCGATTTTCAGGTAGGGCAGTCCGGCATGACCGGCCAGCCATTCGGTCAGGATTTCCAGACTCAATGGACGGCCCGTGCCGTGCTGGTTCGTCAGCTTGGCGTTGGCGATCAATACCAATGGATGCAACTCCACCATGCTGCGACCGGCGCGTGCGCCCATGCGCACTTGCTTGGCGTCGTCGGCCAGAAGGTAACCGTCGACCACCAGCGCGGCCAGCAGATCGTCCAGTTCCAGTCGACCACGTCGGCCCAGCAAGGATGCGATTTGTGGTGATGCGGCCATTTGGGTGTGCCCCCGTAATGCTTTTGCCGGCCCGAAGCCCAGTGGGAAAGCAAGCTGCCGTTATACTAACGCGCTTTACCCAAGGTCACGGAAAGCCATGTCCGCGCGCACCTTCCAGGATGTGATCCAGACCCTCAACCGCTATTGGGCGGCGCAGGGTTGTGTGTTGCTGCAGCCGCTCGATACCGAGGTCGGCGCAGGCACGTTCCACCCCGCCACCTTCCTGCGCGCACTCGGCCCCGAGCCATGGGCGGCGGCGTATGTGCAGCCCTCGCGCCGACCAACCGACGGCCGTTATGGCGAGAATCCGAACCGTCTGCAGCATTACTACCAGTACCAGGTGGTGATGAAGCCGAACCCGGAGAACATCCTCGAGCTGTACATCGGTTCGTTGAAGGAACTCGGTCTCGACCCGCTGGTGCACGACCTGCGCTTCGTCGAGGACAACTGGGAATCGCCGACGCTTGGCGCGTGGGGTCTCGGCTGGGAGGTCTGGTTGAACGGGATGGAAGTGACCCAGTTCACCTACTTCCAGCAGGCTGGCGGCCTGGAATGCCGCCCGGTGACCGGCGAGATCACGTATGGTCTGGAGCGGCTGGCGATGTATCTGCAGAACGTGGACAACGTCTACGACCTGGTTTGGACCGACGGTCCGCGCGGCAAGGTGACTTACGGCGACGTGTTCCACCAGAACGAGGTGGAGCAGAGCACCTACAACTTCGAACACGCCAATGTGGCCGATCTGTTGTATTGGTTCGACGCGTGCGAAGCGACGGCCAATCGGCTGATTGCCGCGAACCTGCCGCTGCCGGCCTACGAGCAGGTGATGAAGGCCAGCCATACCTTCAACCTGCTCGATGCGCGTCGCGCAATCGGCGTCACCGAGCGCCAGCGTTACATCCTGCGCGTGCGCACGCTGTCGCGCAGCGTCGCCGAAACCTATGTGGCACAGCGCGAAAAACTCGGTTTCCCCGGTCTGAAGCAAGTGAAGGAGCAGGCCCATGGCTGAGCACAAGCCGCTGTTGATCGAGCTGGGCACCGAGGAGCTGCCGCCGAAGGCGCTGGATGAACTTTCCGCAGCCTTCCTGCGCGGCATCTGCGATGGTCTGGCCAAGCGCGGGGTCGTCGCCGGGCTCGATCTGGCGCAGGCCTATGCATCGCCGCGTCGTCTGGCCGTCTATATCCCCGCTGTCGCGGCAACCCAGCCCGAACAGGCGATCGAGCGGCGTGGCCCGGCACTGACTGCCGCGCTAGATGCCGAGGGTCAGCCTTCCAAGGCGTTGCTCGGTTTTGCACAGTCCTGTGGCGTCGAGGTCGGGCAGCTGGAAAAGCTGGAAACCGACAAGGGCGCCTGGTTCGTCTGGCGCACGCTCAAGCCCGGCCAGACAGTGGCGTCGCTGCTGCCGGAAGTCATCGATGAAGCGCTGAAGGCGTTGCCGATTCCCCGACCGATGCGCTGGGCCGATCACGACTACAGTTTCGTGCGTCCGGTGCACTGGCTGGTGATCCTGCACGGCGCCGAGATCATCGATGGCGAAGTGTTGGGTCTGCACAGCGGCCGCAAATCGCGCGGCCATCGTTTCATGCACCCGCAGCCAGTGCATGTGGCCGATGCGGACGGTTGGCTGGACGCGATGCGCGCGGCCAACGTGGTGGCCGACCCACAGGAGCGACGCCAGCGCATTCGTGCGCAGGTTGCCCAGGCGGCCGAACAGACTGGCGGCGTGCCGCGACTGGATGATGCGCTGCTGAGTGAACTGGCCAACCTCACTGAATGGCCGGTGGCGATTGCCTGCACGTTCGAGCGCGAGTTCCTCAGCGTGCCGCCCGAAGCCCTGGTCACCACCATGGTGACGAACCAGAAATTCGTGCCGGTATTCGATGCGGATGGCAAGTTGACCGAGCACTTCATCGGCATCGCCAACATTTACAGCACGGATCCGGTCGAGATCCGCAAAGGTTACGAGCGGGTCATCCGGCCGCGCTTCGCCGATGCCAAGTTCTTCTGGGACGAGGATCTGAAGACACCGCTGGCCAGCTATCAGGAACAGCTCAAGAATGTCACCTACCAGCAGGCGCTGGGCAGCTTGTGGGACAAGAGCGTGCGCGTGGCCGAGCTGGCGCGGATCATCGCCAACCGGGTCGGCGCCGATGCCGCTGCGGCCACCCGCGCGGCAAGCCTGAGCAAGTGCGACCTGCTGACCCGCATGGTCGGCGAGTTTCCCGAGCTGCAAGGCGTGATGGGGCGCTACTACGCCAGCCATCACGGTGAATCGGCCGAAGTCGCCGAGGCACTCGACAGTTATTACCAGCCACGCTTCGGCGGTGATGCGATCGCCGCCGGCAAGCTCGGTCAGGTACTGGCCGTGGCCGAACGGCTGGATACCCTGGCCGGCATTTTCGCCGTCGGCATGAAGCCAGGTGGCAACAAGGATCCGTTCGCCCTCCGCCGTGCTGCGCTGGGTCTGGCGCGTACGTTGATCGAAGCTGGCATGGAGCTGGATCTGCGCGGCAGCTTGGTCGAGGCGCTGGAGCTAGTGTCCGACAGCGCGCTGGCAGCGGGGCTGAAACCCGGCAAGGACGGCAAGCCGGCAGCCCTGAATGCGGGTCAGCGACGGGCGATCCTGGTCGACGAGTTGTATGACTTCGTGCTCGATCGCCTGCGTGGTTACTACGCCGAACAGGGTTTCGACAACGCCCAATTCGAAGCGGTGCTGGCGGTGCAGCCGGGCAGCCTGGCCGATTTCGACCGACGCCTGCGCGCGGTGGTCGAGTTCGGCCGCCGCCCGGAAGCGGTCAGCTTGGCGGCTGCCAACAAGCGTGTCGCAAACATCCTGCGCAAGCAGGCGGAAGAGGCCGGCGCACCAGCCATCGGCCGCGTCGTCAATCCTGCGCATTTCGAAGTGGATGCCGAACGCGAACTGGCCGATGCGTTGGCTTCCGCCCAGCGGGATACCGCCGAAGCCCTGGGTGCGGGCGACTACACCGCTGTACTGGCACGCCTGTCGCAACTGCAGGCGCCGGTGGATACGTTCTTCGACAGCGTGCTGGTGAATGCCGATGATCCGGCCGTACGCGCAAACCGGCTTGCTCTGCTCGGCCAGCTGAAGGCCCAATTCAGCGCGGTTGCCGATATTGCCCTGCTCTGAAAACGAGTCACAAAAACGCGGCAGCCTGAGGGCTGCCGCGTTTTTGTGACACAGAGACGCGCATAGGGTCACGCGTTGCCGGACTCCTTGCGCATCCGCTCAGCCAGCCGGTGATTGAACGTCACCATGGCAATCGGATCCACATGGGAACCGCCCGGGCTGAGGATTTCGTAGAGCTGGGTCAACAGATCCGTATTCTCTGACAATCGCAGCTGACTGCCGGCCAGATTCAGTTCCGACTGCAGGATTTGCACGGCGGCATTCAGCCGCTGGGCGTCGACGCCCGCGCCTGCAGCATGGCCATCCGTACCCGTTCGACTATGTGATCGGTTCGGGGTCACCTTTTCCGAACTGTACTGGTCATCCAGCGTGGGAACCGTGGGATCGGCCTGCAGCGTACCCTCGCCCGCCACCAACCAGACCAGTGAAATACCCAATGTGCGCGCCAGCGTGACGCAACGTGCGCGCGATGGATCGGTATTGCCATCGCGCCAACTGCGCACAACGCCTTCGGAAAAGCCACACATCCTGGCGATCTCCGTGGCGCTGCCAACGCGCTGGATCAGCAGCTTGATGCGTTCCGCGAAGCTTCCCGTGGCTGGTGGATTCGTGACATTTTGCGTGTTCATGGTCTTGGCCGGAAGGTTTTGGTGGCGTTATTGACATACCGCAAGATGATGCGATAAGTCAAGTGGAATATGCGTGAAAAAAAGTTACGAAAGTGTTGACGTGCGCACTTCCCTGAATTAACGTCGTAATAACTTGCGTTAAAAATTGCGCAAGAATGTACGTTTAATCGCGCGGATTGGCATGGGCTGGGCACTTTGCTTGGGATGTCGTCCTTGGATGTTACGCACACACAAAAGTTTCATGCGCCCGGATCGCTCGGGCCGAACCATGGGGAGTTATCGTTAAATGAATTCACGCAAAAATTTTAGCAGCAGGCAGCTGCAGCGAACTGCACTTGTCTTGGCACTCGGTATGGGTCTCGCTGGTGTTGCCTTTGCACAGTCCACCAGCGGCACCATTTTTGGCCAGGCACCGGCCACTTCTGGTGAAACGATCACGGTGAAGGGTTCGACTGGCATTACCCGTGAAGTTCCGGTTGACAGCAGTGGGCGTTACTCGATCAGCAATCTGCCGCTCGGTAGCTACACCGTCATCCTCAAGAAGGACGGTGCGGTTGTAGACTCCCGCAGCAATGTGAACATCGCGGTGGGTGCTGGTACGACAGTCTCCTTCGTGGGTTCGCAGAACGCCCAGGATCTGGCTGCAGTGACGGTGCAGGCAAATGCGCTCCCCGTGATCGATGTTTCTACGGTTGATTCGCGGACAGTCATCACGGCTCAGGAGCTCGCCAAACTGCCTCTCGGTCGCAATGCTGAGGCGATTGCTCTGTTGACTCCTGGCGCAGTCGCTGGCAACGGTGCGTTTGGTCGAACGGTTTCGTTCGGCGGCGCTGGTGTCACCGAGAATGCTTACTATATTAACGGCTTCAACACGACGGAGCCGTTGAAGGCTCTCGGCGGCGTTGGTCTGCCGTATGGCTCGATTGATCAGCAGGAAACCTACACCGGCGGCTATAGTGCGATGTACGGTCGCTCCGACGGTGGCGTGATCAGTCAGGTTGGCAAGCGTGGCACCAACGAGTGGCACTTTGGTGCCCAGGTTTCGTGGGCGCCAAAATCCTTGGCCAACGATCCGGAGAATATCTACTACCCGAACCAAAGATTGCCGTCGGGCTATGCGTACTCCAATCCGGCGCAGCCAGGGACGCTCTACCGCAACCGTAAGGGTAATGCCAGCTGGGATACGACGTACTCGGCCTATGTCGGTGGTCCGCTGATCCAGGATCGCTTGTACATGTTCCTGTCTGCCGAGTCCGAAAAGCAGCAGGGTGCAAGCACCACGACCTCGGCAGCTGGTGCACCCAACATCAACCAGTACAAATACAGCCTACCCAAGCTGTACACGAAGTTCGACTGGAACATCAACGACAGCAACATCCTTGAATATACGCACATCCAAAGCAACTCATCCTACAGCGGTGACCTGTATGCATATGACTATGCGACGGGCACACATGGCACCGCCATCTCGGGGCATGACACTTCGAGCAAGGGTGCGAACAAATACGATATCGCCAAATACACCGGCTATCTCACCGATGATTTGACGCTGTCAGTGACCTATGGCAAGAGCAAAACAGAGCACTTCACCACGACGCCGGGTCTCAGCACCACGCTGCCGTTCCTCTCGGGTGTGACCAATCAGAACCCGGCCATTACCGGCGGCACTCCGATCCGCAACGGTGTTGCGTCCTACATAACCACCACGCCGGACGCAGGCAGCAAGACGCACGGTCTTCGCGCCGACTTGGAATACAAGTTGGGTGACCATCGCCTTGCCGTGGGCATCGACAACCAGACCTATGCCGCCCATAACGAAGGCCAAGACATGGGTGGCCCGGGCTACATCTGGATCTACAGCAAGGCCGGTAACCCGGCCAAGCCGATCAATCCCGCTCTCGGCGTTGGTGCCCCGGGTGGCAATGGTTACTATGTTCAGAAATACATCTTCAAGACGACGACCAGCATGTCGGTGAAGCAGAAGGCGTTCTATCTTGAAGATCGTTGGCAGCTCAATGACAAGGTGTTGCTGAGCCTGGGTCTACGTAACGATCACTTCACCAACTACAACAGCGCAGCCAAGCCGTACGTCGACCAGAAGAATCAGTGGGCGCCGCGACTGGGTGCCAGCTGGGATGTGCTTGGGGATTCGACGTTCAAGGTCTACGGCAACTTGGGTCGTTACTTCCTCGCGTTGCCCAACAGTGTGGCGATCCGTGGCGCGTCTGCGTCCACCTTTACCCGCGAATACTTCACCTACACAGGTATCAACCCGGTGACAGGCGCTCCGACTGGTCTGACCACATTCAGCCCGGGTCCGGTCTCCGCCAATGGCGAGTACGGCATTGCACCGGACAACAAGACTTTCGCTCCGACCGACCTGAAGTCGCAGTATCAGGATGAGGCGATTCTCGGCTTCGACAAAACCTGGGGCGCAGATTGGGCTTATGGTGCGAAGGCGACTTTCCGCCAGTTGCAGTCCGCTATCGATGACGTCTGCGATGGTGGCAAGATCGACGACAAGCTGACAGCTCAGGGCGTCGACACCTCGACGCTCGATATCCACAGCTGCTATATCTTCAATCCGGGCAAGACCAACACCTTCCTGCTCAACGACTCGAACGGCGGTTACAAGAGCGTCCAGATGTCCCAGGCTGATTGGGGCTTCAACCAAGGTGCCAAGCGCAAGTACTACGCTCTCGACATGTATCTTGAGCACCCGTTTAACGGCAAGTGGCAGGCACGCGTTGATTACACCTTCTCACGCAGCTGGGGCAATACCGAGGGTCAAGTTCGCTCGGATCTCGGCCAGGACGACGTGTCCAAGACGGAAGATTGGGATGCAGCTGAACTGATGATTGCCAGTGGCGGTTTGCTGGCAAACAATCGCCGACACCAGCTCAAGGTCTACGGCAGCTACCAGATCACCCCGGAGTGGCTGGTATCCGCCGCGGCTCGTATCCAGTCGGGTTCGCCGAAGAACTGCTTGGGCTATTTCGGTCCCAATCAAACTGATCCGATCGGCTACGGTGGTGACTATCACTTCTGCTTCGGGAAGGCCAGTGGTCCGGGAGCCGCGGGTAACACGCCATGGACGGAGAAGGTCGACCTTGGCGTAACCTACCGACCGGCTTTCGTGGATCACAAATTGGCCTTTGGGCTCAACGTGTTCAACGTGCTCAACCAGCGCAAGGTCACCAACACGGATCCTCGCTCTGTGACCAACGTGTCCACGGTCTCGAACACCTATGGCATTGGTACCTACTATATGGCACCGCGTTATGTCCGTCTTTCGATGTCGTACGATTACTAATAGTCACGTCCAAGGGAATGAGCGTCTTGCTCTGACCTTGTCTTGAAGAAACGCCACTCTTGATCGGGTGGCGTTTTTTTATATCTTCGAGTTGTGTCAGGAGCTCGCTGGCGGCAATACTTCCCGAATCCGCCATATCTCCAGCGCAGTATGGATGGACCAACATCAGGACATCGCATGAGCCAATTCGCACTGCTGGGTAAACGGCGGTTTGCACCGTTCTTCTGGACCCAGGGGCTGGGCGCGTTCAACGACAACGCGTTCCGCAATGCGCTGGTGATGCTGGTGGCGTACCAGATGGGCTTGAGCGATCACGCGGCATCGTTGTACACGAACCTGGCGCCGGCGCTGTTCATCATCCCGTTCTTCCTGTTCTCGGCCACCGCCGGACAACTGGCGGAGAAGTTCGAGAAGACACGCATCATTCGTTGGGTGAAGCTGTTCGAGATCGCGGCGATGGCGGTCGCTGCGGTCGGTTTCTACACGCACCATCTCGTACTGCTGCTGATGGTGCTGTTCATGATGGGCATCCACTCGACGGTGTTCGGGCCGATCAAGTACGCGATCTTGCCGCAGGCGCTGAAGCCCGCCGAACTGGTTGGTGGCAACGGGCTGGTGGAGATGGGTACGCAACTGGCGATGCTGGTTGGCATGATCGCCGGCAACGAGTTGATGCGGGTGGTGGGCATGGGGCCGCTGCTGGCGTCGGGGCTGACGATCATGGTGGCGGTGATCGGTTATCTGGCAAGTCGGGAGATTCCACAGGCGCCAGCTACCGCGCCCGAGCTGAAGTTCAACTGGAACCCATTCAGCGAGACGGCGCGGGTGATCGGCATCACGCACGCGGACCGCGCGGTGTGGAACGCGGTGCTGGGCATCTCGTGGTTCTGGTTTTTCGGGACGGTCCTGATCGCGCAGTTGCCGATCTACGCGCGCGCCACATTGGGTGGCGACAGTTCGGTGTACACGCTGGTGCTCACGCTATTCTCCATCGGCAGCGGCATCGGCGCGCTGCTGTGCGAACGGATGTCGGGCAAGCGGGTGGAGATCGGTCTTGTGCCGCTGGGTGCATTCGGGCTCACTGCGTTCGGCGTGGACCTATACTTCGCGCGGCACGGCGCTGCGGTGATGCCCGGGCTGGACTGGCTGGCGTTCCTGCACGGCGCGGGCAGTTGGCGCATCGTGCTCGACCTTTCCCTGATCGGCGTGTTCGCCGGCTTCTACGTGGTGCCGCTGTTCGCCTTCGTGCAGGCGCGCGCGCCGCGCGCGAAGCTGTCGCGCATCATTGCTGGCAACAACATCATGAATGCGCTGTTGATCGTGCTGGCGGCCGGCTTCGGGCTGGGGCTGGGCGCGCTCGGCTTCGATGCGTCGCAGATATTTCTTGCCGCGGCGCTGCTCAACATCGTGGTGGCCGTGTACATCTTCACCCTGGTGCCCGAGTTCGTGATGCGCTTCATCACGTGGATGCTGGTGAACACGCTGTATCGCGTGCGCGCCGACGGCATCCAGCACATTCCTGAAGAAGGCGCCGCCTTGCTGGTGTGCAACCACGTCAGCTTTATGGATCCGCTGCTGCTGATGGCGAATCTGCGGCGACCGGTACGCTTCGTGATGTATTACAAGATCTTCAACATCCCGCTGCTGCGCTTCGTGTTCCGTACGGCCAAGGCGATCCCGATCGCCGGTTACAAGGAAGATCCCGCCGTGCTGCAACAGGCTTATGACGCGATCGACGATGCGCTGGCCGCTGGTGAGGTGGTGTGCATCTTTCCCGAGGGCGGGTTGACCGGCGATGGTGAGATCGCGGCATTCCGTCCGGGCGTGGAAAAAATCCTGGCGCGCCGCCCGGTGCCGGTGGTGCCGATGGCGCTGCGCGGCCTGTGGGGCAGCGTGTGGAGTCGGCGCGACTCGATGTTGCGCCGGGCACGCCTGCCACGGCGTTTTCGCGCTCGGGTGGAGTTGGTGGTCGATGCGCCGCTGGCGCCAGAGCAGGTCATCGCGGCGATGCTGGAGGCGCGGGTACGCGAACTGCGTGGTGAGTTCGCCTAGCCGGGGTCAGCTCACCCAGCCGCCAATCACGATCAGCGCCGCCACGCTCAACCACGCCAGCAGCGCGCGCAGCAAGGCGCTGCGCAGGCGTACCAGTTCGGCCAGTGGGTCGCTGTGTTCCTCGGCGTAACCGTCGCCGGCCTCGATGTCGATCAGTACATCGGCTTGCGCCGCGGCGCCCAGAAAGCCCGGCTCGCTGCTGTACCAGCTGGTAGGCGCGGCCTGACTGTGCCAGCGTCGCCAGGCGCCGATCACGGCGTCCCAGTGGCCGACGAAGGCCAGCGTGAAAGTCAGCAACTGGGCCGGCAGCCAGTCCAGCGCATTGGCTACATAGCGGGCAGCGCTGCGGCTGCTCGAGTCAAGTTGCAGCGAGTCACTGCGTGCCAGCGTCTGCGCCAGCCGGTACAGGAGTGCGCCGGCCGGTCCGAGCAGGAAGAACCACAGCAGCACGGCGAAACGACGGCGCAATACGGCGTAGGCGATCGCCACGCCCAAGGCAGGTGCGTTCCAGGCGATCGGAGCGCCATCGTCAGCCATCGTCTGCGCCGCGGCCTCGCGGCTGGCACCATCCGGCGCGTCCAGGATCGCTTCCAGGTCGGCCTCGAATTCACGCGGGCCGAAGCAGTAGAGCAGCACGGTCAGCGAAAACAGCAGTTGCAGCAATCCGCCCAGCGGGGTGTGGCCGAGCAACCACCATAGCAGCGCGCACAATACGGTCGGCAGCAGCAGGGCCAGCGCGACACGACCACCGCCGCTGGTGTCCGCCAGCTGCGTTACCCAGTGACGAAACAGACCATCGCCGCGCCAGCGTGCGAGCTGCGGCATGACATGCAGCAGGCCAAGAGCGATGAGGGCAACAAGCAGACTGATGGCCATGACGGAATGAACTCGCAAGCAGTCGTTGCATTGTATGCGAGGGATCGCTTATTCCACAGATCGGCGTCGGATGGTGTTGCGCGAGGGGCAGCCATTCCGGGCCGGATCAACCCGAGGGAATGGTTGCGGCCAACCTGTCCAGATCCAGTCCGGCGCGCTGCTGCAGCCAGTACGCCAGCAACCGGTACGACACTGACAGTGCGGTGGACGGCACAAAGCTGCCATCGGCGATGCCGTCGACGATCTGCTGCGGCGTGAACCAGCGTGCGTCTTCCAGTTCATGGTCGCGCATGTCGATCCGGCGCGACACCGCGGTGGCGATGAAGCCGACCATCAGCGAGGCAGGCATCGGCCATGGTTGCGAGGAGTGATAGTGCACCTCGTCGACGATGACGCCGGCTTCCTCGGCCACTTCGCGGCGCACCGCGTCCTCCAGCGATTCACCCGGCTCGACGAAACCGGCCAACGTCGAATAGCGGCCTGACGGCCAGCTGGCCTGGCGGCCGAGCAGACAGGAGCCGTCGTGCTCGACCAGCATGATGACGGCGGCATCGGTGCGCGGGAAGTGCAGGCGTGCGCAGTCCGGATTGGTGCATTGCGCGCGATGACCGGCGGCAACCAGTTGCAGCGGTGCGCCGCAACGTGCGCAGTGGCGTGTCTCGCGTTGCCAGTGCGCAAGGCCCTTGGCGTAGGCGAACAGGCCCGCCTCGTCAGCCGCCAGCTGCAGGCCGGCGCTGCGCAGATTCAAGCGGCGTGCACCGAGAGCGCTCTCCAGTTCGTCGATGCGCTGGGTATCGTCCAGCACCAGCAGAAAATGCGGCCGCTGGTCGGCGATGCCGAGCAGGGTTGTGGGTACGTCGCCGAGCCATTGCGCACGCTCATGGATGTCAAGCCAGCGCAGTGCCTCACGATCGCATCGCATGAAGGCTTCGCCGGCCGCATCCAGCAACAGATAGCGCGCTTCGGACGAGCTTGCCTGTTCGGCGATCCACGCGGATTCATCGCGCCGCTCGGCGGTCCGGTCGAGGATCAGGCTGAGCCCGGCGAAAGTATTGGGACGCGGCAGCTTGGCCCGATCCATGGAACGATCCGCTCAGGTGGAGAACGAGGACCCGCAGCCGCAGGTAGTCTTGGCGTTCGGATTGCTGATGACGAACTGCGAGCCGCTGAGGTTCTCGGCGTAGTCGATCTGCGCGCCGGTGAGGTACTGCAGCGACAGCGGATCGCACAGCAGGGTCACGCCCTCGCGCTCGACCGCAAAGTCGTCCTCGGCCTGGGCTTCGTCGAAGGTGAAGCCGTACTGGAATCCCGAGCAACCGCCACCGCTGATATACACGCGCAATTTCAATGCCGGATTGCCTTCTTCGGCAATCAGCTCATGCACCTTGTGCGCGGCAGCAGCCGTGAACAGCAGTGGCGCGCCGCTGCTGCGGTAATCGGGGATCGCGACGAGAGTTTCCATGGTCATCTAGATGGGGGCGGGACGGGCAAGCGCAAGCATACCGCCTCAGGCCGGCACGGCCTCGTCGAGCTCGGCATCCGGTGCCGGCAATTCACGCTGTACTTCCTCGGCCTGGCGCGAGATGCGCCCGTTGACCTGGGCGCCGGCGGCCATTTCCAGCGTGTGATAACGCAGGTCGCCGTCGATGCGCGCCTGCGGCGCCAGTTCCAGCCGGGCGCTGACATAGACATCACCAGTCACTTGGCCGTTGATCAGCGCCTGCGGCACGCGGATCTCGCCGTGCACCTGGCCATGCTCGCTGAGCGTGAACATGGCACCGTCACCTTCGCCCAGCACGGTGCCTTCGATGCGGCCATCCAGGTGCAGCGCACCACTGAAGCGCAGGTCGCCGCGGATCAGCGTGCCGCGGGCAATCAGGCTGGTCTCGTGACTGCTGTGATTGCGATCGTTGCGTTTACGGTTGAGCATCGTGATCCCCCTCGGCGGTAGTGATATTGCCGCTCAGTGCGGCGCCCCATGCGACGGTACGGTCAACCGGATCGCCGCTGGCAGGCTGAATGAGAATGCGCAGTCGCGTGGGGCGGAAATCCGCCGGCAGCACGATGGTGCCGTGCAACTGCTGGAAATACATGAAACGGAACGGCAGACCATCTTTCTGCGTGGCATCGCCCAGCGCCAGCCAAGCCAGGGTGACCACCTTGTCGCCGCGCAAACCCTCCACACTGATGGTAGCGTTGCCGGTGGTTTCTTCGCCGCGCTTGGCGTTCTGAGTGAGGCTCAAGGTCAGATTCCAGCCGCGCGAACCGGTGATCGGCTGCAGTTTCACCTCCTGCAACTTCAGGCCCTGCCGCTGGGCATCGCCACCGACCAGTCGTGCATAGAAACCCAGGTCGGCACGCAGGCCGCTGAGTTCTTCCTCGCGTTGGGCCAAGGTGCCGCGCAACGAACGAGTGGCGACCTCGTTGACCTGGGCGGCGCGCTGCAGGTTTGCGATTTGCTGTTCGAGATCACCGATTCGCGCCTGCAGTGCGCGTTGCTGGCGCAGGTCGATGGCGGCGGGCGTGGCACGCCGACTCAAACTGCCGACGATCAGGCCGACCAGCAACAGGCTGACCAGCCAGGCCAGACCAAGCCACCACCAGCGCCGTCGATGGTCGACGTCATCATGCCGGCGCACGACGAAGCGTGGCGGTGGTCGTGAAGCCATGAAGGCCATTCCGGGGAAAACTGAAGGTATAGCCCCGCTGCGCTGAAAGCGTCAAGGAACCGGTACACGCTTCAATGCGGCAACGCCACCCCGGCGCAGCCGCGCATGGCGTGGTTCAGCTCTGCATCTTGCTCTGCAGGTAACGCTCCGCGCCGATGTCCTTGATCAGGCTGAACTGGGTTTCCAGCCAGTCGATGTGTTCCTCCTCGTCGTACAGGATGTCCTTGAACAGGTCGCGGCTGATGTAGTCGGCAATGCCTTCGCTGTGCGCAATCGCGGCGCGCAGATCGACCACGGCGGCCAGTTCCAGGTCCAAGTCGCCCTGCAGCGACTCCAGCACGTTCTCGCCGATGCGCAGCTTGCCGAGGTGCTGCAGGTTTGGCAGGCCATCGAGGAACAGGATGCGCTCGATCAGATGATCGGCATGCTTCATCTCCTCGATCGACTCCTTGTACTCGTGCTCGGCCAGTTCGGTGTAACCCCAGTCCTTGAGCATGCGGTAATGCAGGAAATACTGGTTGATCGCGGTCAGTTCGTTGTAGAGCACCTTGTTGAGGAACTCGATGACCTTGGCATCACCTTTCATGGCCTTTCTCCGCGCGACAGACTGTGTCGACTATACAAAGTCCGCACAGGCACGGACGAAATGCGAATGGCAATGGTCAGCCCGGACATCGAATGTGTACGGACTGGGCGGCGACTGATTGGAGATGTAGCGGGAAGGCTCAGGCTGCAGCGAGCGGCAGCTGGCACATCACCTGCGAAACCGCTTTGTCGAGCGTGGCGCGGGCTTCCTGCTCGCAGCAGCCGCAGCAGTCGGAGCAGCCGGTGCGCGCCTGCAATTCGGCAAACGAATGCACGCCATCAGCCGCTTCGCGGAGGATGTCGTGATCGGTAACGGCATTGCACAGACATATATACATGGCGCGTATAAGAACGCGAATGCGAATGATTGTCAACAATCCGGTTGTCGATCGTTGTTGAATCCGTTCAGGCCGCCTCGCGGCCGTCACGCGGTCCGGTCGGCGGCGTTTCCGCGGTATCCCGTGGCGGCAGCGTGCCGAGTTCGACGCTGCACAGGCTCTCCACCAGGGGCGCGAAGTGGCGTAGTGCCCGCTCATAAACCTGTCGCTTGAAATTGACGACGTGTGCGGCCGGGTACCAGAAATCGACCCAGCGCCACAGGTCGAACTCCGGCTTGTCGCAGGCATCCAGCTTCAACGCATCCTCGCCGCCGACCAGCTTGAGCAGAAACCACACCTGTTTCTGACCGATGCAGGTAGGGCGCTGGTGATGGCGCACATAGCGATTGGGCAGGCGGTAGCGCAGCCAGCCATGGGTCGCGCTGATGACCTCCACGTGATGTGCGGCCAGCCCGGTTTCTTCTTCCAGCTCGCGGTACATCGCCTCCAGCGGGGTTTCGTCCGAGCGCATGCCGCCCTGCGGAAACTGCCAGCCATCACGATTGATCCGGCGCGCCCAGAACAGCTGGCCGGCTGCATTCAGCAGCACGATGCCGACATTCGGACGGTAGCCATCTACATCAATCATGTCGCCTCCTGGAGTCGTACGGCGCGGGTTGCCGCGCGAGACCGCATCCAGTCCTGCAGACGATTCAACCACAGCGCACGAAGCAGCGGCAAGCGGCAGACTTGAACCGACCGGGCTTCACGACTACACTGCCGCGCCCCGCCCGTATCGTTCTGATCCGGCATGGCGGGATTCCTCAAGGCTATGTAGCTCAGCTGGTTAGAGCACAGCACTCATAATGCTGGGGTCGGTGGTTCGAGTCCACCCATAGCCACCAAACGCGTCGCGCGTGTTTTCTGCCGCCGGCTCATCAATTTGTACGCAGGCGTTCGCCATGCATATCTTCAAAGTGTTTCAGCTCGAGGCGGCGCATCGGCTGCCCCATGTGCCGGCCGGGCACAAATGCGCGCGGCTGCATGGGCATTCGTTCCGCATCGAGATCCATGTGGCGGGCGAGCCGGATCCGCAGCTGGGCTGGGTGATGGACTTTGCCGATCTGAAGACGGCATTCGCGCCGCTGTATGACCAGCTTGACCACCACTACCTCAACGACATCGAGGGGCTGGAGAATCCAACCAGCGAGATGTTGGCACGCTGGATCTGGCAACGGTTGTTGCCGCGTCTGCCGGGGCTGGACAAGGTGGTTGTGCATGAGACCTGCACGTCGGGTGCAAGCTGCAGTCGGGATAGTTTTTGACGCGACGCGATATTTTTCAAATTGTCATAAACAGCCGTTTTGCATGAAATTTCCCTTAGCATTGCCGTCCAGGACGAAAAATATATTGCACTGCACAAAATTTGCTGTTAGTGTGCGTCCCACTACCCAATCCTCCGTGAGGACAAGATCATGACGCAGCAGATCAATAACCAGCTTTTCGCTTTCACCAAGCAGTTCACCGACAGCGCCTTCAAGGCGCAGTCGCTGGCCCTGAAGGGTCTGGAGACGGTCGCCGAGCTGCAGCTCAAGGCGCTCGAGGAGCAGTCCAAGATCTCCGCCGAGTTCGTCGCCGAGGCGCTGGAAACGCGTGACGTGAACGGCCTGCGCAGCCTGTGGGAAAAGGGCACCAGTCTGAATCGTGACAACGCCGAGCGTTCGGTGGCCGTCTCGCAGGAAATCCTCGCGATTACCCAGAAGACCGCCGAGTCGCTGAATGCGCTCGTGCAGGAACAGCGTCAGGCCGCCAACGACGCAGTCACTGTGCCGGTTGTCGCTGCCGCCAAGAAGGCTGCCAAGTAATACAGCGGGATCATCGCGGCGTCTGCCGCGACAAACAGGGCCGGACATTCGTGTTCGGCCCTGTTTGCATGTGCCCCCACAAAAACGTGCGATCACGGTGTTGAGGGTTTCGAATCCAGCGTCAGCTTGAATTTTCGGACAACGGGACAGGATGTCGCAGGCCGCACAGCTTGTCGCTGCGTTCGCCGCACTGATATACTTTTACGGATTGGATCGTGGCCCGTAGCTGTATCGGTGCCGCCTGGTGTAAACCGCGCGGAGACGTTACGTGCTCAATAGTCTTGCCTCTGGTCGACGTCTCGCCTTGCGCATCATGCTGCTGCAGCTTGCTGTGGCGATGTTGGCTGGCCTTGCTTTCCTGGCGCTGGGGCGCCGCGAAGCGGTGTCGGCGGCTGCAGGTGCGGCGATTGTGGCGCTGGGTACCGCGCTGCTGTCGGCGCGTTTCTTCAGCGGGCTGAGCGGGGCTGGCATGGCGTTGAGCCGTTTGCTGACGGGCATGATCCTGAAATGGATCGTGATTGTCGGGGGGCTGCTCATGATCCTGATTCAATTCAAGTTGCCGCCACTGGCCGCCATCACGGGGTTGGTGGCTGCCTACGCGGTTTATCTGCTGGCGTTCAGATTCAAGGGTTGAGACATGGCAAGCGAGCCACAAGGCGGACTCACCGAATACATCCAGCACCACCTCACCCACCTCACGCCGCATGCGAGCAACGGTGGTTTCTGGGCGGTGCATATCGACTCGATCACCGTATCGCTGGTACTGGGTGCGCTGTTCTGCCTGCTGTTCTGGTTGAAAGCACGCAAGGCCACGGCGGGCGTGCCCGGTCGTGGTCAGGCATTCGTGGAAATCGTGCTCGAATTCGTCGATGGTCAAGTCAAGGACGTGTTCCATGGCGACCGTCGCATCCTCGGACCGCTGGCGCTGACCGTATTCCTCTGGGTCTTCCTGATGAATGCGATGGATCTGCTGCCGGTTGACCTGTTGCCGTGGATCACCGAGAAATTCGGTGTCGGCCACTTCCGTGCCGTGCCCACCGCCGACATCAACATGACATTCGCGATGTCGTTGACGGTGTTCGCGCTGATCATCTTCTACAGCTTCAAGGCGAAGGGTGCCAGCGGCTACATGCACGAGCTGTTCACCGCTCCGTTCGGCGCGCACCCCTTGTTGTGGATTCCCAACTTCCTGCTCAACGTGGTCGAACTGTTGTCCAAACCGGTGAGTCTGGCGATGCGACTGTTCGGCAACATGTACGCCGGTGAGCTGGTCTTCATGCTGATCGCGGGTTTGTTCAGTGCTGGCGCTGGCGTGGCAGGCTGGGCGCTGTATGGCGCTGGCATCATCGGTTACACGGTGTGGGGTCTCTTCCACATCCTGATCATCGGCATCCAGGCCTTCATCTTCATGGTGCTGACGATCGTGTACATCTCGATGGCACACGATCACCACTGATCACGCTTATCGAA
>Ga0209437_100644_pt1 | contig 20406 bp, 15 predicted proteins | sample AraplaL_Cvi_mTSA_FD_184266 | JGI IMG/M metagenome (GOLD analysis project Ga0209437, IMG submission 184266) | Arabidopsis root microbial communities from the University of North Carolina, USA - plate scrape CL_Cvi_mTSA (SPAdes) (version 2) | ecosystem: Host-associated > Plants > Roots > Endosphere...
GCCCTACGTATGCATGGTATCTTCCTCAAGAGCAGATGCCTGGGACCATGAAAGTCAGAGGCGCAAACTGAGGGAGATTCAGAATAGGCTTCAGGATCATCCCAAAACGTCCTCCTTGGAATCCCATCATTTTTATGTGATGAACCGCATATATTCACTCTTCCCCCTTCTAGAAGTAGAGGCCAAGGATCGAAGGAAGTATGAGGATTCGGTACGTTTGTATGCGGATTTGATGCATTCATGGGACCACGGAACAAGGACATGTTTTATCAGTAAAGTAAGAACGGGAATGGAGGAGTTCATCGATGGCTTCCGGGAGTGCGGGGATGCTGAGAGAATCAGTACGGAGCTTGGTTTAAGCGAACCGGTTGTCATGTTTGCTGACCTGGAATTTATTTATCTCTTCAAGCATATTCCACAGGAGGTCATGGTCAGGTATTGCTCTTATTTATTCCGTCCACTGCTGGACAAAGAAGAGGAATACACCAGCGAGATGATGCACACACTTGAAGCCTATTTCGCCAACAACGGCCAAGTGAATGAAACTGCACGTGAGCTATATATCCATCGCAACACAGTGCTGTACAGGCTGGAGAAAATTTCGGGGCTGCTGAACCTGGATTTGAAGAATACCGATCATCTGCTGCTCTTAAAGCTGGGACTGATGTTTAGGCATTTAATGTCTCCAGAGAGACAAATTTAAAAAAGGTCTAGGGTATATACTTAATTCCAAATGTTTTTAAACGGCAAAGTCTTATATTAATGTGCTTTTTCCCGCCACACTCCGGGGTTAACAATCACATGGTGAACCCTGAGGACCTTAACATTAGTTCTGTCATGATAATATTTAGATAACAATCTAATCCGCATGACCAATTGATTACGTATCAGGGCATGCTTACCCTGGTATGGTTGTCCTTGTAACATCTAAGCATGAAGATAAACATAATATAATGGCTGCTGGCTTTCATACAACGATAGGTTATGCTCCTTTAATCTATGGTGTCTCGTTACGAAAAGAAGCCTTTTCATACGATTTGATTATGAACAGTGGTAATTTTGGTATCAATTTTGTTCCGGCAGACTATGCTGAACTAATTCAGATTGTAGGAACTAGAAGTGGCAGAGAGATGGATAAATTCTCGGAGTATAACATTGAGTATGATCATGGTATAAACCTTAACGTTCCGATTTTAAAAGAAGCTTATTTTGCTTATGAGTGCAAGGTAATAGATTCAAGAAATTATGGAAGCCATGAGTTTGTAGCAGGAGAAATCAAGACGATTTACAAAGATGAAGATAAATTCATAGAAATTGATGGATGGACTATGCCAGATATGAACAAGTTAGAAGTCCCACTTTATTTAGGACGTTCCATCTATGCTACTTTTAATGCTAGCTCGGAGCAGAAAGATTATGTAAAGTATCGTTTTCAATAAAGAAGGCCCCTTCATCATTCTATAGTACAAATAAACTCGCAGAAGCCCGTTTATGCACCATTCTAACCGGAGAGTGACCTACCCTGTTCCTATAGTCTGTATGCTGTAAATACAGGCTCCTGCGAGTTTTTCTCATAACTGTAGATAATTCTACTTTCGTCCCTTTAAGAGACGGTCTTTTGATTGTTATTCAAAATCAGCGTTGAGCGTGATTTCTTTCCATTCTTCTATGTCTGAAAGCATACCTGTGAATTTATGTGTTGCTGCTTGATATGCAGCTTTACCAAGAAGTAAACGAAGTGGTGGGCTTGGTGTCTCAACTACCTTGATTACAGCTGCCGCTGCTTTCACTGGATCGCCTGACTCTTGTCCACCATTCTGCTGAACACCTTGCAGCATCTGTCCTACAAACGAATCCTTCAATTCAGAAATTTGAGTATCCGTCTTAACGGACGATCTGCCGCCCCAATCCGTTCGGAAACCGCTTGGTTCAATTAATGTTACTGCAATGTTAAATGGAGTCAGTTCTTTCGCCAAGCTTTCTGATATCCCTTCAACTGCATATTTGGTTGCATGATAGTAACCTAGTGTTGGAAATGAAGTTAAACCACCGATAGAGGAGAAATTAATGATATGACCGGACTTCTGAGCTCTCATATGCGGGAGAACAGCATTGGTCATATGCATAAGCCCCCAGAAGTTAATTTCGAACATTCGGCGTGTCTCTTCTTCTAGGCTTTCTTCCACTGAACTAAAGTATCCAATCCCAGCATTGTTCACTAGAACATCGATACGGCCGAATTTGTCAATGGTTTGCTGAACTGCATCTTTAATTTGATCATCGTTAGTTACATCCAATGGCAACGCAAGCGTGTTCTCTTCATGTCCTGATACGATATCTTGAATCTGCTCGACTCTACGAGCAGTCACGACTACCTTATAACCAGCTTCAATTGCTTGTACCGCTATTTGGCGGCCAAATCCAGTAGAGCAGCCCGTAATAAACCAAACTTTTTTTTCTAGAGACATTCTAATCACTCCTTTTAGATGATATCTCTACCTTACATCTTCAAGTATACTTTAAGTCAAATAAGCAAATCACCGGAGCTTTCTCTTTTCTTATATAGCAACACGTCATAAACAGCTATCTTACGAATAATTTTTTCAAGATGATACTGTTTTTTAGCCAAGGTGATCTCTACATTTTTTTTGTGTTCAGTTAAAAAATCTCTTCTGACATCCAACGTGTCATCCCCTTGTAGGATAAGCTCTGTATACGATTTTATTTCTTCTATCGTCATCCCTGTGTCTTTTAATGCCACCACGAGTTCAAGCCACTCGAGTACTTTCTCATTATATTCTCTTCGCCCATTGACGTTTCTTTTCACTTCGGGAAGAATCCCCACTTGTTCATAATAGCGAAGCGTAGATGCTGGTATTCCGGTTATTTTTACAAGCTCGTTGATACTATACATTAGAGGAAACCCCTTTTTTGTTAAAGTTGGATTTAAGATAATACATATGAAGTAGTTAGTCAATATTTCTTTATCATGCTAGACATAACGCTAACCTGCCCGTTAGCTTAACCAAAGAAGAGCAGCTACCAATTGGCAACTACTCCATGCTGATTTTCAACTAACGTTTCCCTCTCTTGTATAATCAGTCTGAAGGAGCCCCTTCATCGATGCGGGCATTGCATTTAAACCCATATTTTGGCTTTAGACCTACCCGACAAAGCTTTATACAGTACTTGCACCCCTGTTAGTAATGAGATAAAAAAACAGCTGAAGACAAAAACCGAGAGGAGAGACCATTCGAAGAGGTCGCGGCCAAGATAGGTCTGCCAGCCGAGTGCGAGTAAACCGAGTAAATAGCTAATACCTGCCACATGAGTCCATATTCTTGGAGTTTTTATTGCTGATGTAATGCGTTCAGATAGCCAAGCGACTACCGGTATAGCTTGCAGCGCGTGAAAGCCAATGCCGTGTAGAACAATTATATTCCCCTGATCACCGACAATACGGCCATTGTTTACGGAAATCCAAATACCAGCGATAAACGAAAACATGACTGCGATCATTGCATATCGGATACCTGTCACCAGTGTTGGGCGAAGTATATATGCTTTTTTGCGAAAAAATTGAACAGCTAAAAACAGGTAGCATAGGACCAGTAACAGAGCTACAGCAGTAAAAATAAAACCGATAATGTTGTCAAAGGGAACACCACTCTTCACAAACCTTGGATCCACCCCTCGAAAATTTTGTACGGTTTCAGCAAAATAGGAATAGAGGGCAAGTAGAATATATGACCTTCGGAAGAATGACCTGCCTTTCACGCTGAGTGCTGAAAATGGTGCGATAGCCGCCGTTGACAGTAGGAATATTCCCATCGCAGCGTTAAAAGAAAATGCATCAGAGACACTACCGTCTGGAGCCACATTTTCTCCGTTAAACAAAACCCATACTGCACAAACCCCTGCAAGTAAAAAACCGAGCAGACCAGTAAGTACTAGCCACCTCTCTCCTTCAAAATACTTAAGTGACCTGTTTGGTGTATCCATATTCTCCGCTTCCACAACACCCATTGTTTTCCCACCTCATTGATTATTTGTTATAAATATTTTACATATAGTTGAGGGAAGCTGAGAAACGGCTTAAGACCGAGCCTTACCTTGGACTTTGGTCGTAAGTGCTACTAGACCGTTATGGAATGTTCAATGACATCGAAACTTTCAGATTTAAACGCCTTTCACCGTGATGAATTCATTCAAATGCTAAGTAAATACATCATTATACAAACAAAAAAACCACTACGAGTCAGCAATTTCCGATGCGACTGTCAAGAATCCTCTCTATCGCTGGATATTCCTCGAATCTTTTTTCGATGAAATGTTAAATAACCGCCCCGTAAAGGGGCGATTATTTAAGCTTGCATAAATGATTCTAACGGTTCCAGAATCGCAAACGTCTTCTTTGCATCCTTCTTCCGTTGCACATCATAAAGTTTGGTCAACTCTTCGAATGATTTAGCTTTAATCTTCGTATAACTCGATTTGGTGTATCTGATTATGTACGTCTTTACCCCTTCCTCTTCACTCCACTCGTAAACGACATCATATTGGTCCCTCAAATTCTTTAAATGAAGTGACCGGCGCAACACTGCAAAGTGTTCTTCAATGGCTTCATCGCATTCCTCCATAATCTTCTCGTATGTGCAGCCAACTCGCATCAGAAACTCCGATGCCCGTTCATCGCCGTATCTCGCGAGAAATTCCTTCAACGAAACCAGCGCATATAGCAATATTTGTTCCTTGTCATTCGGATTCCTATATTCATAACAGCCTACAACCAAATTGCGGTCGGTCATCTCCTCCTTACTGAATTGCATATTAAACAAATACTCGAGTGTCTTTTGCTTCATAACGGTTTCCAACATCTGTTCTTTATCAATCCTGATGCCCGTGGTCACCCACGGAAACGGTAGTTGGCAGTTACCTTCACGCGGTATGCTACCCCTAAGATTCAAGATCGGCATACCCGTAGCAATTGCGTACGACCTGTTATATCCTTCGCCCGCGAATATTTCCTGTTCTTCTAGCATGTGTCCTGTCTCCTTTTTGTACCAAGTTCCATTCGGCGACTATTGCATATCCATAAAACTACCACTTTTTTGTGTTGGTCTCTTATTAGTTCATCAGCGCTTTTCATTAACCCACGAAGATATTTCTGGAATATATTGTATCACAGGAGAACAATAAGTCCATCTAATGGTTCCGTCATCCTGCCCCCAGGAATTTCAATGTTCCTTTGTAACTTCATCTGCCGGTCCAGATGTACAGCCACTTAAAACTATGATCAATAACATAAAAATGGCTACTGGTATTCTTTTTATTTTCTGTTCCTCCATACCTATATTCAAATAAAAAGGCCGCTTAATCAGCGGCCTTTAACGAATGCTTAGATTTGTGCCATTCCACCATCTACGAATAGTTCGATGCCGTTGACATAGCTGCTTTCCTCCGATGCAAGGAACATCACTGCACTGGCGATCTCCTCTGCTTTACCAAGGCGGCTCAATGGAACGGTATCCTTAGCGGATTCAAGGACTTGATCCAACGCCTCTCCAAACAAATCATCGTAAGCCGGCGTATGGATCATTCCTGGGCTCAGTACATTAATTCTTATTCCGGTCCCCTTTAAGTCCGTAACCCAGTTTCTCGTCATCTGGCGGAGCGCTGCTTTGGTTCCTCCGTACACGCTAAACCCTGCATCGCCGATCGTAGATGCCGTTGAACCCGTAAGAATGATGGAACCAGTCTGGTCCGGAAATAGCGGCAGAGCCTTCTGGATGGTGAACAGAGTACCCTTTACGTTTACATCGAATGTAATCTGGTATTGCTCTTCTGTAATATGGCCCAAGGGCAGGATGCTGCCAAGTCCGGCATTAGCGAAAAGAATGTCCAGATGCCCTTTCTCCTGTCTCACCGTTTCAAATAGTTTGTCCAGATCGTTTAGATTAGATATGTCACCTTGAACGCCAGTGACCCGTTCCCCAATCAATTTCACCGCTGTGTCCAGCTCGTTTTGTCTGCGTCCAGTTATGAAGACATGCGCCCCTTCCTCCACAAAACGCTGTGCCGTAGCAAGTCCGATACCGCTTGTCCCTCCAGTGACGACCACGACCTTACCATTGAAATTCCCCATGATTTCTGTCCTCTCCCTCTTGAGGCCGTATGGCCTATATTAGTACCGCCGCTATAGTAACCAAACCATAACAATGCAGTGATTTTACTCGTGTAAGATGTAATTCCACCGTACAAGTGACATTATGTATCAAACATATCTAAAAAAGAAGTACTTACTTTTTTGTTATATAGTAACTAAAAGGAAACAATTGTAAGGTTGTTGGGCTAAATCTCTTCTATAGCCATTTATATAAACGAAAACCCCAAGCATGATATCCCTGGGGTTTTCGTTTTATACTATTTTTAATCCGTATGCAAAATTTGGAACTCATCCTGTGCGAATGTTTCCTCTGCATATTTTCCACCCCAGTTGCAAAGATTTTTCAAAATAGATTCAAGAGATTGACCAAGTTCAGTAGTTGAATATTCGACTTTCGGAGGGACTTGATTATACACTTTTCTATGTATCAGTCCACTCGTTTCCAGGTCTCGAAGCGTTTGAATAAGCATTTTTTGAGTAATACTTGGTATCAATCTCTTCAACTCGCTCGTGCGCTTTGGACCTTTAATCAAATAATACAAAACAAGCGCCTTCCACTTCCCTCCGATAATGTCCAACGTAACCTCAAGGTCACAATAATATGTTTTCATATTAGTAATAACAGCCCCCGGTTCTATTTATTACTTTATAGCTACTATATAATTAAAAAGCATGTACACTATTAATTAATACTATAATTCATGATAGCATTTGTTGGTGCTTAAGAACAGTTCTAAAACAGTTAAATATTCAGATCATACAGTAGCTGGTCATATCCTGAAGGATAACCTCGACAGCTTCCTTAATTCTCCGGTGGTTGAAGTAAATATGTGCCTCCAACCCCCGCACGTACATCAATAATTTTTGATTTTTTTAACATTCTTATGATTCTACGTATGATAACAGGGTTTGTATTTACACTTAGGGCAATTTGATCACCCGTTAATTCTGCATCATTAATAGCAATCAATGAAAGAATATGAATAGTCATTGAAAAACGTCCATGTTCTTAACCTTTTCAGCAATGATACTAAAGTTCTTGCCTTAGAATGAATAACTAATTTTTCAATAATCCAAAAAAGAGACTATCTTTAAGCCAATATATTTGGCATCAAGATGGTCCCCTCTTCAAGATGCATGAAAATTAAAAGTTTGTTATCTGACAAGATGTGATACGCGGCTGATCAAGGCAAAGTGATCCCGTTTCGTTGCCCCTCTTTGACTTTATTTAAGCATTTCTTTCATTGACCTGTACTGCTTATCCGAATTGGACCCAGGAGTCCACTTGGCTCCTGTTGCGCAAAGGAGGACAAGAAATCTTGTTGTTCTTTTACCAACGTATTAGTAACTTCGATTATTAGTTTATTTTCCCCGCTTTTTAACTCCCCATTGATTTCAAATCGATAAGGCGGACAAATTCGCACGCCTATATGTTCACCGTTTAACCACACCTCTGCCGTTTCAAAAACCTGACCCAGATCTAAAATTGCTTGGTTAACGGATTCGAACCATTCAAATTGTGTTTCATAACGAAACGTACCCGAAAAATATGGTAGATAGTCAGGCGAACTCATATTCATTAGATCGCCTAATTGGCCCCATTCAACAAAACGAGGATAATGTATTGCTTCTGATGTGGAAACGGCCCAAGCATTTTTTAATTCTATTGCGTTTGTGAACTCTATATCCACTGGTTTTTCAGCATAACCTTCAAGGTTACTTCCGAGCAGCAGCATAATGGATTCATATGGACATAGAGTCAGCAGCACCGAATTCGGATCATTGTCCGAAGCATTCAAACGTCTCAGGCGATTCAGGAAAGCATCATAGGCGTAGATATCGCCTTTTACCGGTAAAGCAACCTCTGTAGATATCGTTTTATGCGGACTCTCATTGAAAAACATAAACACATCCAAATCAGGATGAACATAGTGATAATACCGCAGATAAGGTTCAGGGTTATGAACATGAATATCGTAATACCCGTTGTTAATGAGTTCCTGAGACAACTTGTTCAGCGCTACATGCTTAACGTTCTTATGATTGAAAAGACAGGAGAGTTCTCCAGCAACCCCAATGCCTTCGCTGGAACGTGTTGGTAGTGCGTCAACAAAATAAATGACCAATCCCTGTTCAGCAAACTGTATTAAACGCTGCAGAAACACCGCAGGAAGAGCATCCGAATAAGGTAGGATCAGGCATGCATAATCCTCAAGATGCACTTGCAGTCGGCCATCCATCACGCTGGCTCCGTCCAGAAGAACGTCGATTGGAAGAATATCGCAGTCAATTTGATGCTGCATTAATTCTTTGACGGGCTCCTGAAAATACATGGCTCCCCCTGACCATTCGGCTTCAGCGTGATAAACAACGCCTGCTGTCGCCACGTGCCTCCCACCTGAAATTAGGTGGCTAATCCGGTTCATATATTGATTTAAATGTTTATAGTATCGATACTGCGGATTCTTACCGCCTGCATACATATGCGGAGGACAATCCGGATCTAGGAAGGACTTTTGTGTAAAAGCATGCGGGACGAAGTAGTTAACCCCGCGCACCAGCATATGGTCGGTAAGCCATTTCATCAGCTTTAAACCTTCCGTCCAGCCATATGCTCCGTATAATTCGCACATGGTCCGACCTTGTTTTTTCGGATCAATGTGTCCAAGTGATACTGCCAGCTTAGCTAAGCCATAATGGAAGAACAAACTGTCCGTCTCTCCCGACGTAGTTCGGAAACTCAATTCATCGAAACCAGGCACAATCTGCCATAACACCACATCAAGACCCGACATATCCTGTCCCCAGAGTGAGCGGAAAAAGTGTCCTGCACCGGAGCCAAGCCTTGCATGAACATTGTTGTCTTCGAGCACATGTCCGATATATTCAACTCCGCGGGCTCGGCACCAGGCCCCGATTTTATTGCAAAAGTTATCCGCGTAGAGCTTGCTCACGATATTCATATAAGTGTAACGCAAGATGTCGGACCGTTCCTCCCCTTCTTGCCAGAGAAGGTAAAGCTCCTTGCGATAATCCTCGCCGAGGGCCTGCTCTAGCAAACCTGGCATTTCAAGGCTCCAGGGAAGCGACACCCCTGGTTTACCGGGTTTTGAATTGAAGTCGAATGTCGTTGGATCATTGTAGAATCCAGGTTCGTCCGAAAAGAAGCCAGCAAATGTCTTACCGAAATCTGCCTGATATCGTTGATAGACCGCCTCATGAACCGTATCGATCAGAATGCGTACCGAAGCCTGATCCAGCGGGTTCAGGTAATCTTCCTGTGCCTTGCTACCGCCCTCTTTATTGGCAGAAATAATAAATATGCGCCAGTATCCTTCGGGAATGTCCCAATATAGAACACCGTTCTGAACATATTCAGTGATGTCGACGCAGTCGCCGAGTAATGCCCCATTGGATGAATCTCGGCGGACTGCAACAGCGGATACCAGTTTGTTTTTCCCATTCGCATGTTGAGGGAACGATATTGTAGGCCGAAGCCCGGTCATCAGTAAAGTATCTAGCAAAAAAGAAGCACCTTCTGCTGGACCCAAAGTGTCGATATAACGTTCACCCAGAAACAATCGGTGAAGCTCTTCCGGAGCTTCCTTTATCTTACCTGCTGCGTGCCCCGTTGGAAAATGATCGTCATCAAGTAGCCACACTTTCATCCCACGCTTACGGGCTTCATCCATAATAATGTCCATGTCTGTCCACCACTTCGGTCCCAAAAAATCAGGATGCGGTCGGGCTTCAATACACACAGCACCGATGCCTGCTTCATCTACACGGGCCATTTCTTCCCGGATCACCCGCTCCTCCTCTCCATGCTGCCATAGGAATGGGAGGATATAATTGTGTTCTTGACCCTTGAGCACGTCTATTAATCGATTCGTCATGATTCCCTCCTGTATAGCTCGAAATTGAATTCTTAGGTTTCCGGCAAGACGGAAGATATTAAAATTCGCCCGCCTTCAACCGATAGCGGGCGAATACTATAGTTAATTCATTATTTCTGCACCTTGGCATACCACTCTCTTGCGCGCTTAGTCACTTCTTCCCCGCCTGATGTGTTCCACTTATCTACAAACTCATCAAACTTCTCAATCGGATATTGTCCCAAAATGATTTTGGTAGCGTATTCCACGTACAGTGTACGATTATTAATATCAGGGAAACTGTCGTATACACTGGCTGGCATACCGTCACCAGCAATGACTTTTGCATATTTCTGAGCTTCCTTCATATTCCGTGTAACCTGATCGATTGCCCATTTACTGTCTTTTGATGATGTACTGTTAAAGAGACCGATCGTGAAATCAAGTGTTGCCAAAGTCGAATATGGATTCAAAAGTTGATTTTCCTGACTGCTCTTGTCATCGGGAAGTTTAACAGCTTTGCCATCCTTCAACTCATAGTGCATGCCTTCCACGCCCAGGAACAGATCCTTCCAGTTCTTTTTGTCATATATATTGTTCAGCAGCTTCAAGGTGGCCATCAGCTTGTTCTCATCCTTATTGTTCTTGATGACCCACTGCGGAGGTGCAAATCTCTTCATTGTGTAAAAACCTTCATATCCTTCGACTTCTGGTACAGGGAGCACCGTAAAGTTAGCCTTCACGCCTGTGTTCTTCTTCAAATTTTCCAGAATCAAATTGCCATGCTCAACCCAGTGAAAATAGTTCCCTACCTTGTCAGATTGAATTTTGCCATCCCACTTATCCTTCGTGTTCAAAAGTGACTCCTTGTCGATTAAGCCTTCCTTATACAGCTTGGCCGCGAATTCCAGAGCTGCCCTCATATTCGGAGTCACTGCGGAATAAGTCAACTCTCCGTTGTATATATCCCACTCCGGATAGCCTTCGAACATCGCTACCCCGTACATGGCAAACAAGTGATCCATCCACCTAGCCTGCTCCCTGCCGCCTGTAGGAAGCTCATCCTTCTGGCCGTTGCCGTTAGGGTCCTTATCCCGAAATGCTTCAAGCACCTTAACGTATTCGTCCTGAGTCTTCGGCATCGTCAGACCGAGCTTATCGAGCCAATCCTGACGGATCATGCCAGCGTATCTTCCGTACTCCACAACACCGGGAATGTAGTAGATTTTTCCCTGACCCGTAGGATCGTTCGCCTTGACTACATCCCACATCTCCTGCGGGATGGCTTCCCATACATTCGGCGCATATTTGGGCAGCAGGTCGGTCAGATCGGCAATGGCACCATTTTTAGCCAAGCTGTCTTCAATGCCCTGCTGAGGGATGAACAAGTCTGGCATTTCATTGGCGGCGATTTTCAGGTTTAGTTGGTTGAGATAGTTAGTGCCTCCGTTCCATTCCACATACGGATGAATTACACCCACGCCAAGCTTTTCCTTATAAAACTCATATAACTTGCTGCCCTTGGTAATTGCTTTATAACCGATGTTCGTTCCCCATACTTCGATATCTACCGTTCCATCCTCATTGGCAGATGTTTGGCCAGAACTGGAAGAATCACCTGTAGAGCTTGAATTGCAGCCGGCAATTGTACTTATCGCAAGAACACCTGCGGCCATAAGTAAACTCATCTTTTTCAGAATCATAGCTAATCCCCCTTCAATCACTGTTATTTTGTACGTTCTCGCTATTCATTGATAAGATCGAGATCAGCCCTTCACAGAGCCGAGCATGGCCCCTTTGACAAAATACTTTTGCAGGAAGGGATACACAATGATGATCGGAATGATCGCAAAAATAACGGTTGCTGCTCTCAGTGTCCGCTCATTGTAATTCAGGTTCACCGTTGAAGCAGTACCTGCCATCATAACGCTATCGTCGGTGATAAACTGCCTGATCTTGATCTGCAGCGGAAACCAATTGGTATCTTGCAGAAAAAATAGTGGATGCTGAAATTGATTCCATAACACCACACCATAGAATAAGGCAAGGGTTGCCATTACAGCTTTGGATAAGGGAAGAACGAAATGGAACAGCATTCGGAAATACCCACAGCCCTCAAGAAAGGCCGCTTCCTCCAGCTCTTTGGGAAATTGTTTGAAGAAGGTTCTCATGATGATCAAATTAAAGGGATTCAGGATATGAGGCAAGATCAGGACCAGTGGATTATCATAGAGTCCAATGCTGCGGACCGTCAGGAAATACGGAACGATCGGCGCTTTGAAGATCATTGCAATCACAACGCATACCATAATCACGGAGCCCCATCGGAACTCTGACTTGGACAGTGGATACGCGAACAAGGCTGTCATTAGTAGAGCTAATATCGTTCCAATCACGGTCGTACCTACTGTCAGAAAGAAGGATCTCCACAGATCCGGACGATCAATGATGTACTTCCATGAATCTAGCGTAAATTCCTTTGGCCACAGTGTCACCAGATTCATGTCCACAACGCTTTTGGAACTAAATGAGGTTGAGATTACCGATATAAGCGGTATAATGGCCGCTATGGAAAACAGGATGAGAAAAATGGTAACTCCGGTAACCAATGCTCGTTCTCTTTTTGATTCAACCATTTTTACCAAAGCCCCCCATCCGACACTTTTTTGGACAGTTTATTAAATACAAATACCAGGATAAAGCCAATCACCGACTGAAATAGCCCAACTGCTGTCGCGAAACTGTACTGTGCTTGCTGTATACCGGTTCGGAACACATACGTATCCAAAATGTCCCCCACACTGTACGTCATCGGAGTGAGCAGATTGAATACCTGATCAAATCCGAGATCCAGGAAGTTTCCGATCTCCAGCAGAAAAAGTACAAGTACGGTTGGTAACAGGAGTGGGAATGTAATATGGCGAACTTGTCTTAGTTTTGATGCACCATCGATCATTGCCGATTCGTACAGTTGAGGGTCGATTGCGCTAATAGCAGCCATGTACACCACAGTCCCCCACCCGGCGTCTCTCCAGATGGACGAGATAGCATAGATGGGTCTGAAATAGTCACTCTCTTGCATGGCCAGCACAGGCTCCAGACCGAACCAGCCGATAACAATATTGAACAATCCGCTTAAAGAAAAGAAATCGAACAGGATTCCGCCTACGATAACCCAGGATAAAAAATGCGGGATATAAAGCGCCGTTTGAATTCCTTTTTTTAACGCCGATTTGCGAATCTCGTTTATCATGAGTGCCAGCAGTACGGGGAACGGAAAAACCAATACAAGTTTGAGGAATCCGAGCATCAGGGTATTTCCAAATACTCTTGCAAAATCGGGATGGTCGAATAAGGTCTTAAAATGTTTGAGCCCTACCCACGGACTATCATCGAACCCTTGAAATACCGAGTAATCCTTGAAGGCGATGACCGCACCACCCAACGGGATAAATTTAAACACAATGAGAAAAACGATGCCTGGAATAGCCATCACGTATAGTGGCCAGTACACTTTCAATCGATGAAACGCAAACACTTTCAATTTATCCCCCCCAATATTCTCTGATGAATCCGCTTACAAGATAACTATACAGCCAGAATAATCCTCTCTCAATTAGGCATTTTTAAGTTAAAATAAGTGTTTTTTAAGAAAAAAGATGCCACTTCGCTATGAAGTGGCACCCTTTATTTTCATTGCTCTGCAAGACTTTTTCGATATTCCCGTGGTTTGAATCCAGTCCATTTTTCGAACATACGTGCAAAATGCTGCGCATCTGAATAACCTACCTTATGGCAGATTTCATATACTTTCATGTCTGTCTGCTCAAGCATTTCCTTTGCTCTGCTAATCCGTATGTGGGTCAAAAAATTCAAATACGTTTCACCTGTCTTTTGTTTGAAATATTGGCTGAGGTAATATGGATTCATGTAAAAGCGAGCAGCTAATTCGGCCAAACTAAGAGACTCATCATAATGATCTGTGACATATTTCTTGATCTCTGAGATCATATCCTTTTTCTTGAGGGCACGATGTTCCAACATAAATGCAATAATTCCACCAATGACTTCTACCATCCATTGCTCCAAAGACGCCAGCGTCTTAAACCGTGAAATCCCCTCCAAAGATAACAGCTGACGGCTTAGCAAAGTGTTCTGCTGAAGCTGCTGAAAGGATATCTTTCGAATGCTCAGCAAAAGCAAGTTCAAGCATTGCTGCTGGAGATCTACCGGACTGAAATTGGGTTCAGCTTCTATTCTTTTGAAGATCCGGTGGATAATAACCACACTTTCTCTCTCATCCATGTTGTCGATGGCAGCCTCCAGGTCCCCGATTATCTCTTCTGTCACCAGCTCGTTTTTCCCTGTGAGACTCATGATCTGGGTAAACGAAATGACAGGTTCTGCGCCCTTAATGACTTGATAACTGAGTGCATTTCGTGCTTCTTCAAAGGATTGGCTGATACCACTAGGCCGATTTTGCACGCTCCCAATCCCAATTACGCTGGAGACGTTCAGTTGTCTGAACAGGACCTCATGAAGGCGCTGTGCCGTGTTACCCATATCTCTGCTCTCCAAAGCTGCACCGTGCATCACGATCACCGCAATTTGTGCACCAGTGTAACGAAAACGATATACACCACTGTATTGACTGAAGACCAGATCAATCTGTCTAAATACAGCGTCAAAGCCAAGTTCTCTCAGACCATCTGCCTTACTACGGATTTCAATGAGCATACAGGCAAATTGAGCACCCTCCTCAGGCGTACATCCGATCCTTAGCAGCTCCTCTGCAATTTCAGTATCGTCATTGCCCATATCCAGAATATCTCTCAAGCCATCTTCCTGAAAGCGCTGATACGAGGCAAGTTTTAATGCATCCATTTCCTGGACTTTGCTTCGCTCTATGCGAATTGTATCCATGACCTGACAAACACAGTCACGCAATTCCTGTTCCTCAACCGGCTTGTTGATGTAAAAATTTACACCCAGCTTCATGCCTTTCTGGGCATACTCAAAGTCCGCATAACCGCTTAGTAATATGAATTTGCTCTGAATGTCGACCGCTTTGAGCAGTTGAATCATTTCTAGTCCACCCGCCTGCGGCATTCGAATATCGGTAATAACGATGTCTGGCTGCCATTTTTGAATCAGCTCAAACCCTTCATGCCCATTGTAAGCTGTTCCAATCACTTCACATTCCGGAATATAGCGATCAATCATCTTTTTGAGTCCTTCCACTATCCCTTTTTCATCATCTACCAAGATCAGTTTCAACTCTCTCACCTTCCTTCTATGCATTGGCACTCAAATGCTCAGATATGCTTATCCCAGGAATCCGAATTTCAATAGTCGTTCCAATGTTGACATCAGATAAAACCTTAACGTAATAAGCATCTCCATATTGGAGTTTAATTCGTTCTGTGATATTGGTCAGGCCCAGACCGTTCTCTCCCACATCATCGTGATTTCCCAGGCTGTGTCTGTTTGAAGCCGCCTGTTCCAGGAACAGATCCAGTTCCGCCAATTTCTCCGCAGACATTCCGGTACCGTTGTCCGAAATTCGGATCAGAACCTCTCCATTTTCCGTCCAGCTCCCCTCGATATTGATACATAATGCCTGGCTGTAGCCAGCAAAACCATGGTTGATGCTATTTTCCACTATAGGCTGAAATACCAACGGTATAATGCTGCACTCCAGTATTTCTTCCGGTATGTTAACATTCAATTCAAACATGTCATCGAATCGGATGTTCTGAAGTTGCAGATAGTTAGCTGTATACTCCAGTTCATGCTTAATAGAATGATGCCTTCCTTCTTTCCCAAGCGTTAAGCGGAACATTCGAGCCAAAATTTTAATCATGCCTGCCGTATCCTCGTCATCTTTTACCAATGCCTTCATCCGAATCGATTCCAAGGTATTGTACAGCATATGGGGGTTAATCTGATTTTGAAGGGCGAGGAACTTGGCTTGCCGCTGCTTGATTTCTGCCACGTATACCTCTTCTATTAACGTTTTGATCGTGACAATCATTTTGTTGTAACTGTATACCAGGCTCCCAATTTCATCACTGGTCTGTTCTTTCTCTATGGGAAGATATTGACCTACCTCTGCCTGCTTCATGCTTCTTCGAAGTGCCTTGATAGGTCTTGTAATTGTATAACTGAGCCACAGCGAGATCAGAAAGATAATCAGACAGCTTGCTATGATGACGATCATCGTTAGCCCTTTCATCTGATTGATTCTCTGCAGCAATTTGGAACGGGGGATCTCTGTTTTGATGAATAATTCCTCTTGAGCCGTATGCTCGGATAAAATAATCCGATCTTCATTTCCGCTGTCTCCCGTGAGATCAAACCCTGAATGGAGCACCTGCTCCCATGTGATCCGGCCACTGGCAGCTTCGGAATGATAAACAATCTCTCTACGATCATTGCTTATAATCACGCTAATGCCATATTTATCACGAGCTTGCAGGAACTCATGCTCAAGCTGAAGCAGCGTAAAAGGATCTAGATCGATTAGAAGCATGCCGGCATATGCTCCTTTCGAATTAAACAGCACTCTTCCCACCGTCACAACGGCTCCTGCGCCCTTATCCTCGTAATAGGAACGATCGTGCAGACCGCTAATAAAAAAGGTCTGATCCGAATTGCGGAGCTGATTGTACCAATCCTGGGATAATAGTCTGCTCTCATCAACTCTGCTGGTCGTAGTTGTGTATTGGTACACGCTGTTATCGCGGCTGACCAGCATTACGGTGCCAATTTCGGATTTGAGCAATGACACCCTCATGAGAAGCTGTTGTACGGCCACCCGCTGATTTACCTCCTCGTTCATGGGTATATTTGACCCTTCTCCGAGCCTGTAGATCAATTCGTTTTCGACCAATACTGACTTCGTAATCTTGTCATATTCCTTGATAAATTCATTCAAAGAGGACTTGATCTGGGATGTATACAAGGAGGCAAATTCCTGTGAGGATTCTTCCAGCCCTTTGGCCGACTGATGAAAAATGAATACGTTTACAATTATTAGCGGAATGATGCAGGCCAGCAGGTAACTCAACATCAATTTGTTTTGAAACCTCAACTTTTTTATCATGGGCATCCCTTCCTTTGGTGCTCATCTTATCTTTTAGAAACTACTGTTCGTCCATAATTGCGTTAACTTTAACGCCCCTACCCCTATCTTGTAAAGGGATTTTTGCTCGTTTCAAGCATAGTTTACAGCAGAAGGGGTCCTTGAATCATGCTCTACTTGTACTGTCTTAAAAATGACTATGTAATTCCTTAAAAACAACCTGTTGATAGCGAAGTGGACAACCCCCAAATGGATGTAAATCATTTTCCAGTAAAATACAATTAGACGAGATAAAGCAAGGTCATGTATGGTAATTACACAACACAAATTCTGAGGAGTAATTTTACACTATGATCAATCGATTCATCAGCTTATTTTCCATTCCTTCGTATACTTTACTCTTTATGTGTATGGCATTACAGGGAATGGGCATTTCACTCAGTACCCCCTTTTTATCTATTTATTTCACGGAACAGCTTGGCGTATCTATTGGAATGTTTGGTCTTTATCTAGCCGTTACACTAATTGCAGGAATATGGATCAGTACGCTAATCGGGAGACGTTCTGACCTCGGCTTGAATCGGAAGAGCGTTTATCTTTTCTCTACTCTCTCTAATGTTCTGGCCTTTAGTGGATACTTGTTTATTCAAGATTTTCCGATTTTGTTCATTTACATGACCGTGTTTACTGCCCTTGGTGCACCAGGAATGCCCCAGTTGTTCGCTATTTCTAGAGAAGCAGTGATAAAGAGTCATTTTACGGAGCGTGCGTTTGCTAATTCTACCTTGCGTTCTGCTTTCTCTCTCGGCTTTATTACAGGTCCTTTAATCGGCACTTTATTACTCGCTGCTATTGGATTTAAGGGGGTTTTTCTGGGAACGATCGGAGCTTTCCTACTCGTTGCTCTGCTTGTTTTCCTGTTTCTCCAATCAAACACAGAAATGAAGAGCAATAATGCTGAAGCGAATATAAAAAGTTTCCGACTGACTCAAAACCGGGATATTTTAATTCCTTTTCTCATTCTGATACTCATGTATACGGCTCATTGGATGAGCAGCATTAACACGGCTCTCTTTATTACAAACAATCTTGGGGGTACGACAAGTCATGTCGGTTTAATCAGCAGTATATGTGCTGCGCTGGAAATTCCCTTTATGATTGTACTCGGTCTACTTAGTGCAAAGTATAGTAACCGAATCTTGGTGTTTTGCGGGGCTATTTTTGGAGGAGCTTATTATTTCGTTATACTTATCTCGAACGAGATGTGGCAAATGCTTGCAGCACAAATTTTGCTCGCTGTTTTTGTCGCCGTCATTTCTGCGATTGGAATTAGCTACATTCAGGACCTGCTGCCTAGTATGCCGGGATATGCTTCCACACTCTATTCGAATTCATCCACAATCGGTAGACTGCTTGGTAGTCTTGTTGGTGGTGGAGTAGCCAGCATTGTGGGTTACCGATATTCATTTATCTTCTGCTTTATACTTATCATTGTTGCTGTAATTATGCTTGTGGTAAGTGGACGAAAGCCTGTAGATGAAACGCAAATTTCAACTTAACTACGTCGATTCAACGGGATAATTTAGTTTTTAAGTTTTTCTACGTATGGGTAATTAACATTGGGCACGGCATTATGCTTGAAGCACTCCCTACAAAAGAAACCGACCTTGGTCCTGCATAAAACAGGATCAAGGTCGGTTTCTTTGATTATAGCTGCAAGAAAATCTTATACAGAACCTGAGCAGCTTCTGCTCTGGTTGTCGTGCCGTCAGGACTCAAGGTGACACTGCTTCGCCCGTTTATGAAACCCATTTTAACCATTGCAGCCATGTCATCAATTGCGTACTTTGCTACATTAGCAGCATCTGTGAATCTCTTGAGATCTTCAGCTGTGCGGGTCTGCTCGGTTTTGCCCACTGCCCGCAAAGCCCGCATGGTCAGCACAGCCAAATCTTGTCTAGCAATTTCCGTTTCCGGATAGAAGCTGCCGTTCGTGCCCAGGGCGATCCCGAGTGCTTTGGCGATTCCGATTTCCTTATAATAGAGGTCTGTTTGCTTCATATCACTAAAGGTGGTGTTGAACTCTGCTTTGAGATCCAGTGTCCTTACCAACCAAGCTAGATACTCACCTCTTGTGACCTTTTGCCCGGGACTAAAGCTTGTTGCTGATGTCCCGTCGATGAATCCTTTGGACGCCATTGTTTCAACCGCTGGTGCGTACCACGAATCTTTGATGACATCATTGAAGAACTTCTTCGTATAAACAACTGCATATTGACCTGTGTTTGCCGCTGGAAAAACCATGGCTTGTAGAGCACTGTCGTATTTGCCATTCAGTAGCTGAACAAATGTACTATTCGCAGCCACGTTCGAAACTGTAAGGTATTTGGAATTGGCCAATTCTTCAACATCAGGAGTATAAGGCAGTCTGATTTCAGCGGGTGCATTCAAGGTTGCCATTTCTTCTCCATCTAATTGAACAGCGAATGCAATAACAGGTCTGCTGGCTGTTACGGAATTTACTTCTGAATGTAGCTTTGCCGTATCTAGCCAGCTCAGTGACAGTTCCACATTTTTGGCACCTGATACATACTTCAGCAAATTAGAAGGTACTGCAACGGTTCCAAATTCCGTATTAATCTCGATCTTAATGTTGGCATGCTCTGCGGATAGTGCAGCTGAAGGAAGCTCAACCGCATAGGAATTGGCTCCCTCTGCTTTCGGAATGTCCACCATGATTGTTTTAATATTACTGCTATTCGCCTTTACATGCTCCAGAGCCTTATTAAGGTCTTCCTGCCGGATAGGTGCTCCTTTAGCTTTACCGGTTTTGGTATCCGTCTTTGGTGCCACAATCTTAATCCAATTCCCTTCGACTTTGATGTTTTCAGGAGCCGGTGAAGGTGTGGTCACTGACACAGGTGCATCCGTTGACGGCGGTGTTTCCGGAGGCTTCGGATTGATGACTGGATTGCTGATAACGACAGTAAGGGATTGGCTCGCATAATGAGTTGCCGTTTCTTTATATCTTACTTCGTAGATTCCGTTACCAAGACCTGTAACCTCTGTGCCTGTGATCGCATTCCAGCTGCCAGCGTCCACTCCCACTTGCCGATATTCCATTACAGGACTTACACCAATGATCCTGCCATCCTTGGCCCCAGCTGCACTGACATTTACAGCCTTGATCTCTGCACTGGACGGCGGACTTTGCTCCTGCTTGGTTCCGTCAGGCACAACGATCAGGATAGCAAGACTTGGATTGCTCAAATCCGTTCCGG
>Ga0209437_100647_pt1 | contig 20285 bp, 12 predicted proteins | sample AraplaL_Cvi_mTSA_FD_184266 | JGI IMG/M metagenome (GOLD analysis project Ga0209437, IMG submission 184266) | Arabidopsis root microbial communities from the University of North Carolina, USA - plate scrape CL_Cvi_mTSA (SPAdes) (version 2) | ecosystem: Host-associated > Plants > Roots > Endosphere...
GATTCCCGGTAAACATAAGGTCAATCTGCACGCGATCTACACGGATACAGACGAGCAGGTTGAACTGGATCAGATTGAGCCAAAGCATTATGAGAACTGGGTGAAATGGGCCAAAGAGCAAGGACTCGGTCTGGACTTCAACCCAACATGTTTTTCTCATGAAAAATCAAGTGACGGGTTCACGCTCAGTCATCCAGACCCTGAGATTCGCAAGTTCTGGATTGATCACTGCAAGGCATCCCGCCGGATTGGTGCTTACTTCGGGGAACAGCTCGGTCAGACATGTGTAACTAATGTGTGGGTACCGGACGGGTTCAAGGATAATCCGGTTGACCGGTTGACTCCACGCAAACGCCTCAAAGAATCACTGGATGAAGTATTCGGCGAGCGACTTAACCCAGAGCACAACCTGGATGCGGTAGAGAGTAAGTTATTTGGTCTGGGTTCGGAAGCATATGTGGTGGGTTCTCATGAATTTTATATGGGTTACGGTTTGCAAAATGATACGTTAATCTGCCTGGATGCGGGCCATTTTCATCCAACAGAGGTTATTTCCAATAAACTGTCGTCCTTATCTTTGTTTACAAGTGGCATTCTGCTTCACGTAAGCCGCCCGATGCGCTGGGATAGTGACCACGTGGTAATCATGGACGATGAGTTGCTGGAAATTGCCCGTGAACTGGTTCGACATGATCTGCTTGCGACCACACATATAGGACTGGATTTCTTCGATGCAAGCATTAACCGTGTAGCTGCATGGGTTGTGGGTACTCGCAACACGATCAAAGCCCTTCTCCGTGCGATGCTGGAACCGGTGGATGCTCTGAAACAAGCCGAGTTGGATGGAGATTACACCCTGCGTCTCGCGTTAACGGAAGAGTTCAAATCCTATCCGTTTGGCGCAATCTGGGACTACTATTGTGCTCAGCAAGGCGTTCCCGTTCGTGAAAAGTGGATCACCGATATTAAGACCTATGAACAAGACGTATTACTACAGCGTGATAAATCGTTGGTGTAATAACTGTTTTCAGTTTCGTATATGAAAAAGTTCTGAGTAAACCATGGTATCATTCATGATTTCATAAGTTATCCTTTATAAACCACTGCGGAATGAAATTCCGTGGTGGTTTTTTTGGCATAATCACTTCGAAATGCATAAGTGAGGCGATTGCTTCCATACTAGGAATATAGATCCGTATCGCATACGTTTGCCACGCAGAGGAGGAGTAATAGCGTTGAATCTAGCCCACAACAAACTGTATATCGCTGCACTTGGCGGCGTGAATGAAATAGGGAAGAATATGTATCTGATCCAGTACAATCAGGACATCATTGTGATTGACTGTGGTTCGAAGTTTCCCGATGAGACATTGCCTGGGATTGATCTGATCATTCCGGATGTTGCGTATCTGCTGGAGAATCTGGATAAAGTAAGGGGTCTTGTGGTTACCCACGGACATGAAGATCACATCGGTGGCATTCCCTATTTGTTAAAACAAATGAACATCCCCGTGTATGCATCCAGGCTCACTCGAGGGTTGATCGAGCTTAAACTGAAAGAGCATGGACTTCTGCGCAAGGCGGACCTGCATACAATCGATGCTCACTCCAGCATTACGCTGGGAGGAATCGAGGTTTCCTTTTTCGCAACCAGTCATAGTATACCGGATTGTCTTGGTATCTTCTTTAAGACCCCGGCGGGCAATGTCGTGCATACCGGAGATTTCAAATTTGATATGTCTCCTGTACATGGACCTTTCCCAGATCTGCACCGCATGGCCGAGATTGGCAAACAGGGTGTCCATATTTTGCTCTCCGAGAGTACCAATGCAGAAAGACCTGGCTTTACACCTTCCGAGCGTGTGGTGGGAGACCACATTCTGGATGCCTTTATCCGTGCTAAACAAAAAGTATTTATCTCTACTTTTGCGTCAAATGTCAGCAGGGTACAGCAGATTGTGAATGCAGCATTCGAGACGGGGCGCAAACTGGCACTGTTGGGCAGAAGTATGGTGAATGTGGTATCGGTGGCCAGTGAATTGGGGTATCTGCAAGTTCCTGACGGATTGTTGATTGAAGCCATCGACTCGGATCAGTTTCCACCTGAACAGGTTGTTGTCTTATGTACAGGTAGCCAGGGAGAAGCGATGGCAGCATTATCACGTCTGGCATCCGGTAAGCATCCACATGTAAGAATTAACGCTGGGGACACGGTCATTATTGCGGCCGGAGCCATTCCGGGCAATGAACGGAATCTTGCACATGTCATTGATAACCTGTATGTTCTCGGAGCGCGTGTAATATATGGTTCAAGTGGTGCAGCAGGAATGCATGTATCGGGACACGGCAGTCAGGAAGAACTCAAATTGATGTTGACCCTGATGAAACCGGATTATCTAATTCCGATTCACGGTGAGTTCCGCATGTTGTATCAGCACAGGCTGCTTGCCGAGTCCGTAGGTATAGAGCGTGATCATGTGTTTATCGTGAATAACGGGGATATGATCCAGTACAAAGACGGCACTGCTTCTCTAGGGCCCAAAATTGCATCAGGAAACAGTCTCGTAGACGGTCTGATCATGGGTGATGTCGGCAATATCGTACTGCGTGACCGGAGGCAACTCTCATCCGATGGTATGTTGGTCATTGTAACGACACTAAGCAAAACGGAAAAACAGATGGTCGCGTCACCCGAAATTATCTCCAGAGGGTTTGTGTTCGTCAAGGACTCGGAAGAATTCATGCACGAGATTCATGAGCTGGTTCTGAACCGGATGGGTGAGTTGACCGCGTCTGGCGTGAATCAGTGGAATGTGATCAAAAGAAAGCTAAAAGAAGAGATTGGTCACTATATCTACGCTCAAACCAAGAGAAGACCTATGATCTTGCCTATTATTATCGAAGTCTGAGATGTAGGAAGTAGCAAGCGTTCCTGTGTTAGTGATCTGAGTATAAAGTGTATATGAAAGTTTAACAGCCTGATGAATGTGGAGTCATACTTTGGTATGAATATCACATGGATATCGGGCTTTTGCTATTACATGGAAAATGTACGATAAATGTACGATAAAATGGAGTTGAATCAAATTCGCCATGGGTTTGCGATTCGAAGTATAATAAAAGGTAAACTAGTTAAAGAAACAAGAGGAGTCTTTATGAATAAAACGATTTCTGATATCGCTCAGATGGCAGGTGTGGCGAAAAGCACGGTCTCTCGCTACCTGAATGGCGGATCGGTTAGTGAGGATACACGTCAGAAGATTGAGCGTATTATCAAACAATACAATTATGTCCCAAACACTTTTGCACAGAGTTTAAAGGCGAAGAAGACCAGTATCATTGGTACGGTTGTGCCACGTCTCGATTCTTTTGCGACATCCCAGACATTGATTGGAATTGATGAAGAGCTGCGAAGTAATCAATATCAGATGCTGATCGCTAATACGAGTCAGGACATGCAGCGGGAGATTGATGCCATCTATGATTTTGCACGCCAGAAGGTATCGGGTATTATTCTGCTGGCTGCTGAAGTGACTGAAGCACATCTGAAGGCCGTTGAGGATATACGGATTCCGGTGTTATTGGTGGGGCAGCAGCATGAACAACTTCACAGTCTGGTTCACAATGATGACCAGGCAGGTTATGAGATGGGCAGATATATCGTTGAACAGGGTCACCGCAAGATCGTGTACATGGGGGTTAGTGAGAAGGATCGGGCAGTAGGGATCTATCGTAAACAAGGGTTCCAGCGAGCAATCGACGAGTGTGATGGATGTGAAGTGAAGTATTATGAGACAAGCTTCAAGATGTCTGAAGCCATCTTGACCGCTGAAGCCATCCTGAAAGAGATCACACCAACGATCATTGTAGGGGCTACGGATAATATCGCACTGGGTGTGATGAAGATTGCATTTTCTAATAAAATCCGCATACCGCAAGATTTGTCTGTCACCGGATTTGGCGGATATGATATTACGGAGATGATTCATCCCACGCTGACTACTGTGAAATATCATTATTTGCAGGCTGGTCAAGTAGCGGCGAATCACATTATTCGTCTGGTCAAAGGCGAGTCTGTGGAGGAACGAACAACACTGGACGTAGAACTAATTCCTCGAGAAAGCGTTGACAAATTATAAAAATATCATTTATGATAATTCCATCGAACCGGTTCCACAGTGGATATCCAATACGGATATGCGACACGGGCAGGCATTTATGCCAAATGGAATTATTTTTTTGTATCTAATGGAACCGGTTCCTATAATTTGATTTTCCTATAAGTTAAATAAGAAATAAACATGACGGAGAGGGCAGAAAAAATCTGAAGAAACGGAGTGCTCGCCTTTATCACCGGATTTCCCCCTTTAGATAAGGGATCAGATCAGGAAATCTGGGGTTAACAGCGATCGGAGGATTGTTCTGCCATCGTAGTCCCAGTGTGAAATTTCTTGGTCTAACTTATATAAGCGAGAATGGAGAACAGCTATGAAAATGACTAGAGAGCAGCGCTACAGACGAATTGAGCAAGCTGAGCCTGGTGAGATTGCGAAGCTTGAAGCACAGATATCCGAGTGTCCATGGAGACAGAGTTACCATATTCAGCCTGTAACAGGTCTGCTTAATGATCCTAACGGCTTTGTATATTATAAAGGCTATTATCATCTCTTCTATCAGTGGTTTCCACTTGGAACAGAACACGGCATGAAATACTGGTATCATACCCGCTCGAATAATCTGGTGAACTGGGAAAATGTCGGGATTGGAATCGAACCGGATAGCTGGTATGACTCACACGGAGCTTACTCCGGCAGTGCGATTGAAAAAGACGGTAAGCTGCACTTGATATACACGGGCAATACGAGGGATGAGGCTTGGGTCAGACATCCGTATCAATGCTTGGCAGTCATGGATGAAAGCGGTTCAGTAACCAAAATGAATTATCCCGTAATCTCGTCTGTTCCAGCCGGATACACGGAACACTTCAGAGATCCCAAAGTGTGGCAACAAGGAGACACGTATTATTGTGTAATTGGTGCGCAGAGAACAGACGAGACGGGATGTACGGTACTGTATCGCTCAATTGATCTGAACAACTGGGAGTTTCTTGGTGAAATTCGCACGCAATTAACCTCCTTTGGTTACATGTGGGAGTGCCCGGATTATATGGAGATGGACGGGAAAGGTGTACTTGTTTTTTCCCCACAAGGCTTAGATGCTACAGGAGATCACTATCAGAATATTTTTCAGTCCGGTTATCTAATCGGTGAGCCGCTCGATCTCCAGACGAGAGAGTTCAATCATGGTGAATTTCAGGAGTTGGATCGTGGGTTCGACTTTTATGCTCCGCAAACCATGCAGGGCCCAGACGGAAGACGTATTCTGGTTGGTTGGATGGGTCTTCCCGATCTGGCGTATCCGACAGACGATAACGGTTGGGCACATTGTCTGACCATTCCTCGGCAGTTGACACTACGCGACGGGAAGTTAATTCAACAACCGGTTGCTGAAATGATCCAATTGCGTCAGCAGGAGGAAGGCACGCATATTCGCGCAACGATTGACCATGAGAGTCGATCTTTCACTGGTTTGAAGGGAAATTCCTATGAGTTGATCTGTGAGATAAGCCAAGTAGATGCAGAGATGGTCGGCGTCGAATTCCGTGCAAGTGGAACTGAGAAAACGGTTCTTCTGTATGATCGGATTCAGCAGAAAGTTATTCTGGATCGGACGATGTCTGGTGCCGAGCTGGCAGAGCAAAATGGCGCTGTACGGCGGTGCACGCTTACTGCGGACGTAATTAAGTTCCATCTGTTCGTAGATGCATCTTCAGTGGAGATCTTTGTGAACGACGGGGAAGAGGTCTTTACCAGCCGCATTTTCCCAAGTCGGGACAGCGTGGATATTCGTTTCTTTGCACACGGAGGCAAAGCTGATTTTGAAGCAACACAATGGCATTATTAAGTATTACGTGAGAGGAATGAGATAACATGTCGGAGAATCAACGGATTGCCCAGGAAGTCATTCATGCCATCGGGGGCAAAGAGAATATCGCATCATTTGCACATTGTGCAACACGCCTTCGCATCATGGTGAAAGATAAAGAAAAGATTGATCAGAAAACGGTCGAGAACATCGAAAAGGTGAAAGGGGCTTTTTTCAACTCGGGTCAATATCAGATTATCTTTGGTACGGGAACGGTGAATCGAATCTTTGAAGAGGTTGAGAAGTTGGGAATCGAAGGATCGTCCAAGGATGATGTGAAGAGTCAGGGAAAAAAGGAAGGTAATGCTTTTCAGCGGGCTATCCGCACATTTGGTGACGTATTCGTTCCCATCATTCCCGTACTGGTAGCTACAGGATTGTTCATGGGATTGCGCGGATTACTTACCCAGAATGAAATTTTGGCGTTGTTCGGTGCAACACCTGATGATATCTCTTCCAATTTCCTGTTGTTCACTCAGATTCTGACGGATACGGCATTTGCGTTTCTGCCTGCACTTGTAGCTTGGTCCGCATTCCGCGTATTCGGCGGAAGTCCGGTACTTGGTATCGTACTGGGGCTAATGCTGGTCAATCCGGCATTACCCAATGCGTACGCGGTGGCGGATGGATCAGCCCAGCCGCTGCATATGTTCGGTTTTATACCTGTCGTGGGTTATCAGGGATCGGTTCTGCCTGCGTTCTTCGTAGGTTTGATTGGAGCCAAGTTCGAGAAGGTACTAAGAAGACGGGTGCCTGAGGCACTGGACTTGATTCTGACTCCTTTTATTACGTTAACGGTTATGATTACGCTTGGACTGTTCGCGATTGGTCCCGTGTTCCATTCCCTAGAAGAGTGGGTACTGCATGGAACAACGGCCGTATTGGATCTTCCGTTTGGCATCGCAGGTATTATCATTGGTTTCTTCCATCAGATTATTGTCGTTACCGGTGTGCATCACATCTTTAATTTCCTGGAGATTCAGCTATTGGAGAAAACGGGATTCAATCCGTTCAACGCGATTATCACCTGTGCGATGGCAGCACAAGGAGCAGCTTGTCTAGCGGTTGGTCTGAAAACCAAAAATATGAAACTCAAAGCACTCGCATTACCTTCGTCATTGTCTGCATTTCTGGGCATTACCGAGCCAGCCATCTTCGGTGTTAACTTGCGTTATATGAAACCATTTATTATGGGACTGGTTGGTGGTGGTGTGGGTGGTTTCATCGCTTCCCTATTCCATCTGCAAGGTACAGGCATGGCAGTAACGGTTATTCCCGGAACATTGCTCTATCTCAACAGCCAACTGCCGTTGTACATCTTGTCTAATGTAGTTGCCATGGCGATTGCATTTGCACTTACCTGGTTCTTCGGATATAAGGATCAACCGGTCGCAGAGGAATCGTTGAGCCATGACAACAGTGGAGTATCATCAGTTGACGTTCATGCAGTGGATTCTAATACGCGCGCTAATTCAGTTACCGATGCTGTTATAAGCAATCGTCCTAAGGTAGATCTGCTCGAAATCGCTTCGCCGATGAATGGTACCGTCGTTGCTTTGGAACAGGTTCCTGATCCGGCGTTCTCTGAAAAACATATGGGTGAGGGCATTGCCATTGAGCCATCAGAAGGTAAAGTGTATGCACCGTTTGATGGTGTCATCGCACATGTCATGAACAAGAGTAAACATGCGATGATTCTGGAGCATGAGACAGGTGTACAGATGCTGGTTCATATCGGAATTAATACGGTTGGATTAAAAGGAAACGGTTTTACCGCTCATGTGAATAGCGGAGATCGTGTAACTGCAGGACAATTATTAATTGAATTCGACATGGATGTCATTCAGGCTGCGGGTCTGCCGTTGATTACACCTGTGCTGATTCCAAGCGGGAATGAAGCGATAGCAACGGTTACAGGAACCTCAACCGGTCCTGTACATGCCAATGGGGATGCAATGCTTGTGGTGAGATTCAATGAACCTCAATAAGTGAACGTTTGAAATCATTTTCGCCAGATTTCTATGCAATTTTTATAACAAAACAGAAACGTTCTGTCCGAGCCCATTGCTCTGGACAGAACGTTTTGTAATTCCAATGGGAACTAAGAATTTAGAAACCCTTAAAACCGTTATGAAGCTACGCCAACAACACTGGTTCCATTTTTTGTAATTTTATACGTCAGCACATCGCCGTTCCAGAAGTGGAACTTGAGGGTGACTTCGCCATCATTGGTTTCATTAAAGAAGTTAGGTTTTAGCTCGATCACCTGACGATCGTAATCTGGGCTGAACGTGTAAGAGAACTCTTTGAACGAAGTCCAGTTCTGTGGACCGGCGTTCTCCCCGTTGGCATATGTCGCCTCCATCGTTGCCAGTTGGTTGCCGTTAAACGTAGTTGGAATGGCAAATGCACTGGTTGTGCCAGTCGTATCGTTTAACGTAGGTGTGTTATATTTTATGATATTAAAATTCCAGTCCGCACCTTGGTTGAATCCTGCTGTGAGTGTGGCATTTACGCCCAAATCACCAGAGGCTGTCAATTTGGTTAACAGATTGGATTTTAACGTAAGCACATCTTTTTTGATCGTATAGTCTTTACCTCTGACAAGAGGAGTAGTTCCATTCTTCAACGAATTGAATTTGTTGCCATTCAGATTGAGTTTTACTTTTTTATCTTGAATGCTTTCATTTTGTTTAAGGTACACGAGGTCCGTTTCAGCTGTGGATGAGCGACCTGTCCAGCTTGCTTTCATCGTATCAAACAGTTCCTGATCAGACCAAGTAAAGCTTGTGCGTCCGAAGTGTTGTCCGTTATCCCACAACATCGTTGTTATCTGTTTTTGACGCAGATATTGCCCAACAAATTCGAAGAATTTCAGCTTTTCGCCTTGTTCAATGACACCTGTATGCTGGTCAAAACCAAGCAAGCCATATTCACCGACGATAACCGGAATGCCTTTGGCTGTAAAAGCATTGTATACCCGATCGAAGGTATCGGTAATGTCTTTCTGGACTTCCTCGTTATACTTGGTGTAACCTGCAATATTCACACTGAATGGCCAGAACCCGTAATAGTGAACGGTTGCAATAATGTTGGGGTCACTCAATTTTTGAATGGTCTTATTCAGTTCATCCAGATCAGGTTGAGCGGAAGAAGTATGCATCGTTGGAAGCACAAGTGGACGTGTATCGTTGTTTCCTCCCGAAGTTCTTACAATCTTATGAAAAGAAGTATTCAACTCGTCCAGCATGCGATACCCAATAGCCGCATCTGTTGTACCTCCTTCGGAGAAGCGGGGTTCGTTAACACTTTCGAACATGAGCTTGTCGGATGCATCTTTGAACTTGTCAGCGATCTGAGTCCAAGCAGCATTGTAACGGGCAAGTACGTTGTCATGGTCTTTCTCCATGTAACTGATCCAGCGCCAGGAGTCATGGTGAAGATTGATCATGACGTAGAGATCGGCATCGAGGGCCCAGTTCACTACTTCTTGAACCCGATTCATGTAAGCGGAATCAATTGTATAGTCGGGTGCGTCACCGATGTGAGCTTCCCAGGTCACAGGAATACGGATACTGTTGTAGCCCTCAGCTGCGATCGATTGAATCAGTTCCTTCGTAATGCGCGGATTGCCCCAGGCTGTCTCATCCTCACCAACGGCATCCAGAGAGTTACCCAGATTCCAGCCAGGCTCCATGGCGTTCACGTATGCCTGCATTTTGCTTGGCGCGGTTGAGGTACTGGCCTGTTCACTGTTGTCTGTTGCAGCGGAAGCGACAGCCGAAGAGAACAGAGACAGAATCATGGCAGTTACAAGTGTAAGAGAGAGGACCGATTTACGATTTTTTTTCATCAACATAATCTCCTTCAGTTAGAATGGTTGAACTTGAATAGAAGTTAAGCAACTGTGAAAATGGAGCTCAACTCAAACCAAATCATGACTTGTTCAAAAATGGGATCACCACCGAATTATGTATTGAAAGCGTTTTCGGAATTTAATATATCATGATTATATATAGGAGGATACCCGCACAATTGCAATAAAACTCATGTGATAATTAGTGATCTGGTTTAGCTAGTAGATTGTGTGAAGATAATGATTTTATTTGGAATTGAGATGATATAATTGATTTTAACAATAATTAGATTCATATACTCTTGGAGGAATGTAAAATGAAGCTGGATGCACATCAACATTTCTGGGAATACAATATTGCCGAGTATGGATGGATTGGGGAAGAGATGAAAGCCATTCGTCAGTCTTTTCTCCCACATGATTTGGAACCTATATTAACACAATCGGGGATGGACGGATGCATTGCAGTGCAAGCGAGACAATCACTGACAGAAACTGAGTGGCTTCTGCAACTGGCAGACCAATACGAGTTTATCAAAGGTGTGGTCGGATGGGTGGATCTTTGTTCGGATGATGTTCGAAATCAGCTTGAACTGCTCGCGTCCAATCCGATTCTGAAGGGTGTGCGTCATGTCATACAGGATGAGCCTGATCTTCAGTATGTTTTGAGAGAAGATTTTCAGCGCGGGATTTCATTGCTTAAAGAGTATGATTTGGCCTATGATCTGTTGGTATCCAAGGAGCAACTGCCTTATGCCGTTGACCTGGTTAAGGCGTTTCCTGAACAGCGATTTGTACTTGATCATCTAGCCAAACCCGACATAAAATCAGGTATACTCTCACCATGGCAAGAAGCACTTGAGTCAATGGCTGCCCAACCAAACACATATTGTAAACTTTCAGGAATAGTGACTGAAGCAGATTGGGCAAGTTGGACTCCGAGTGACTTTACATCCTATCTGAATATCGCCATAGAAGCCTTTGGTGCGGAAGGGTTAATGTTTGGGTCCGATTGGCCAGTGAGTAACCTTGCGGCTTCGTATTCTGAAGTATACGGTCTCATTAAGACCCACATTCAATCCCTATCAGAGTCTGAGCAACAGATGATTCTTGGTGGGACATGTGCTGCCTTTTATCAAATATCATAATGGGCATTTCTTCGTTAAACCGGTTTCGGGAAGTTGACAACGGTTCTGATTCTTGCTAAAGTTTTATCCAATCCGCATAATTGATCTGGGAATGTTACCGATATGGGCATAACCTGAGCTGGCTTGTTTACACGTAATCGTGTACCCAGGCTGGTTCGGGTTTTTTCTATTTAAGCTGAACAACCGATTTTACACGAGACGACTACGCGGCCAGAACAATCTTCCAATCGCTGTTATCCCCAGATTTTTTCTGTCCTCTCCGTTTATGTGTAATTGTGCAGTTCAACTTAAATATGCTGTCTTTTTAATATTCTAATGATTTGAGCGGATAGCTGAATTACATATTTGGAAGGAGAAATGATGATGACGAATTTTGAGTTTCCTAAAGATTTTCTATGGGGTGGAGCCATTGCTGCCAATCAGGCGGAGGGCGCGTATCTGGAAGATGGCAAAGGACTGAGCATCGTTGATTTGCTGCCAACAGGAGAAAGCCGCAGAAGCATTATGAAAGGTCATGTTCCAGCTTTTACGCCGCTCGCTACCGAATTCTATCCTTCACATGAAGCAATCGATTTTTATCACCGTTACCCTGAAGATATTGCTCTGTTTGCCGAAATGGGATTCAAGGCACTGCGTGTCTCCATTGCCTGGGCACGGATTTTCCCGACAGGAGAAGATGCACAGCCGAATGAAGCAGGATTGCAATTTTACGATAACCTGTTTGATGAATTATTGAAGAACGGCATTGAACCTGTCGTTACACTAGCTCACTTCGATGTACCTGTACACCTGATCGAGAAGTATGGCAGCTGGAGAAGTCGTGAACTGGTAACATTATTCGAGACATACGCTACAACGGTATTCACACGGTACAAAGACAAGGTGAAATACTGGATGACATTTAACGAGATCAACATGTTGCTTCATCTTCCGTTCCTTGGGGCGGGGCTGGCGTTCAATGAAGGGGATAACATCAAGGAAATTCAATATCAAGCTGCTCACCACCAATTGGTTGCAAGTGCATTAGCAGTCAAAGCATGTCATGAGATTATCCCTGGTGCCATGATTGGTTGTATGCTTGCGGCAGGAAGCTTCTATCCGTATACCTGTAATCCGGAAGATGTGTTCCAGGGTATGGAAAAAGATAGAGAGTCCTATTTCTTCATTGATGTGCAGTCACGTGGGGAATATCCTGGTTACGCCAAACGTTTCTTCAAGGACCACCAATTGAACATCGTTATGCAGCCGGAAGATGCGGAAATCTTGAAAAATCATACGGTAGATTATATCGGGTTCAGCTACTATTCAAGTCGTACAACCAGTACCGATCCTGAAGTTATCAAAAATATGACCAGTGGCAATGTATTTGGCTCGGTAGCCAATCCATATCTGGCGAAGTCCGAATGGGGATGGACAATTGATCCCAAAGGATTCCGTATTACCGCCAATCAATTACATGACCGTTATCAGAAACCGCTGTTTGTCGTTGAGAATGGATTTGGTGCCAATGATGTGGTTACCCCGGAAGGTGAAGTGGATGATGCGTACCGGATTGATTACTTAAAACGACATGTAGCCGAAATGGGTGAGGCCATTCAGGATGGGGTCAACATCATCGGTTACACCAGTTGGGGACCTATTGATATTGTAAGTGCATCCTCAGGTGAGATGAGAAAACGTTATGGCTACATTTATGTGGATCGTGATAATGAAGGTCATGGTGAACTGACACGACTGAAGAAGAAGAGTTTTGATTGGTATAAAAATGTAATCGAATCGAACGGGACAAATCTGGGCGACGAGTAGTTTAATTTTCCTGAATTAAAATGGTCTTGTACGGCAATAAAACATCGGAAGTTTCATCTATATAAATTGAAATAAACATTTACACAAAACAAAGAGGACAGAAAAAGTTGGAGAAGCGAAGCTAAAAGCTTTCAATGGAAAGCTACTTCGTAAGCATGAACTCGCCTTTATCACCGGATTTTCCCTTTTAAAAAGGGAATCGAAAAATCTGGGGATAACAGCGATCGGAAGGTTCTTCTGTCATCGGAGTAGCTAGTGTAAATATTCTCTAGTTCAATTTATATAACCATGGAACTTCCGATTGTCCCCGCATTGAAAGCGTTGACATATCGTCGGGTTCGCGCTATACTTGACGCAATTATATCGTTTCTGGGATTGTTACTACACTGAAGTAGGCAAAACCTAAGCACCCAAAAAAGCAGACCGCCATGTCTTGTTTGTTTTGTGATGCTTCAGGTTTTTTTTGTATGCCCAAAAGACGATGTATAACTGCCAAGAGAGTGGAACGTGACGGGGGGATTGAAGTGAAAATAGCAAAGGTTATCAACAATAACGTCATTAGCATTTATCAGGCGGATGGAGCAGAGCTTGTGGTGATGGGACGTGGGATTGCCTTTAAGAAAAAGCCGGGGGATAAAGTAGACGAGACCCGCATCCAGAAAGTATTTGCATTGAAAAACAAACAGACATCCGATAATTTCAAAATGCTGCTGCGTGAAGTTCCGATGGAACTGATTGAAATTGTGGAAGAGATCATCACGTATGCGCGTGAGAATCTGGGCCGAAAGCTCAATGAGAACATCTATGTGTCCCTTACGGATCATATTAACTTCGCAATCGAACGTTATCGGGAAGGCGTGGAGATCAAGAACGCATTAATGTGGGAGATCAAGCAGTTGTACAAGCCCGAATTTGAGCTGGGTCTGAGGACGCTGGAACAGATCAACACCCGCATGAATACTGAGCTTCCACCAGATGAAGCCGCGTTTATTGCCCTTCATATTGTCAACGCAGAGATGAACGAAGAAGTCATTACAACGATGAACATTACTAAGTTTATTCAGCAAATTATTAATATAGCGAAATATCATTTCAAAATGGAATTTGATGAGGATTCTCTTAGTTATTTTCGCTTTATTACACATTTGAAGTTTTTCTCTCAGCGAGTGCTCAGTGGTACGCATTACGACAACAACTATGATCATTTCTACGACATGATTAAGGAGAAACATCCTGATGCCGCAGCGTGTGCGGAGAAGATTGAGTTGTTTGTCAAAAAAGAGTACAACCATGAGCTGACCAATGAAGAAAAGTTGTATCTGACGGTTCATATCGAACGAGTAGTTAATCGATAATATTTAAATGTTGACAAAAATGGTTTAATTATAATAATATGTGATTAACAGGAATTGAATACGATTTAACTGGGATTGTTACTGGTTATGCAGGCAAAACCTAAGCCATGAGAAGGTCAGGACCATTGTGCCCCCTTACTCAAGGCTTAGGTTTTTTGTGTGCAAAAAAATCGGTAAGAGGCCTGTTTGAGAAAAAGTGGGGGTGCAGATTATGAGTCACGAGAAACTGGCCAAAGAGATTGTAGAACTGGTCGGCGGTGAGAAGAATGTGGAATCGCTTGTTCATTGTGCAACACGGTTACGATTTGTATTGAAGGACGATGCCAAGGCAGACAAAGCCAAACTGGAGAAAACAGAAGGCATCATTGCAGTCAAAGAAAATGGAGGTCAGTTTCAGGTTGTTGTTGGTAACAAGGTACCTGAAGTCTATAATGCCATTGGACAGATCAGCAACATTCTGGATGATTCGTCAAACAAAGAAAAACCGGGCAAAAAAGCCAAGGGGATTGGCGGTATCATTGATATCATTTCCAGCATCTTTGCTCCACTTCTGGGTGTTATGGCGGGAGCCGGTATTCTAAAAGGGTTATTGTTGATTGCAAGCAATATCGGATGGCTGGAAACGACAGAAACAACTTATACGATCCTGTATGCAGCAGCAGATAGTCTCTTCTACTTCCTGCCTCTGTTGTTAGCGGTTACAACAGCACGTAAATTCCAGGGAAATATGTTTGTAGCGATGACGATCGCGGGAGCACTCATCTATCCATCCATCGTCACGTTGAAAGCAGAGGGTACACCAACGGATTTCTTCGGTATTCCTGTTATTCTGATGAACTATTCATCGACGGTTATTCCTATCATTTTAGCTGTCATTGTCATGAGCAAATTGGAAAAGCTCTTTAATAAAACACTTCACGATAGCGTGAAAAACTTTGTTACACCATTGTTTTTGCTAGTGATTATGGTACCTCTGACACTGTTGGTATTCGGACCGTTTGGTGTCTACGTTGGTAATGGAATTGCAGCTGGACTGGTTGCCGCATTTGGATTCAGTCCATTGCTCGCAGGAGCCGTTATGGGTGCAAGCTGGCAGCTGCTCGTTATCTTCGGAATACACTGGGGCTTGATTCCGGTATTTATCAACAACGTTGCAGTGTATGGACAGGATGGTGTTAAACCGGCTGCGACAGCTTCGATCTTTGCTCAAACGGGCGCGGCTTTTGGGGTTATGCTGAAAACCAAGAACAAAAAACTGAAAACGCTGGCTGGATCATCCACATTGACCGCATTATTCGGTATCACTGAACCGGCTATCTATGGGGTAACATTACCACTGAAACGTCCGTTCATTGCTGGAGTAATCGGTGGTGCAGTTGGTGGAGCGATCATTGGTCAAGCGGGCACTTTGGCATTCGCGTCTGGTGCACCGGGATTGCTGACTTTGCCAATCTTCTACGGACCAGGTGGGCAAGGCTTCCCAGGATTGATTTTGGGTATCGTAGTATCCTTTGTGGTTTCGGCTGTACTGACGTACATCATGGGCTTCAAAGATCCGGTTGAAGAAGAAGAAACAAAGTCCGATTCTACGTCATCTGCTCAGCAACCTGCCCGTACAATGAATGCTTCAGACGAAGAAGTATTTAGTCCAATTCAGGGAACGATTGTGGAATTATCGGAAGTTCCAGATCCGGCATTTGCTTCGGGAGCAATGGGTAAAGGGATTGCGATTGAGCCAGCTGTGGGCAGAGTGGTAGCGCCTTTTGACGGTACAGTTACCGTTGCATTTAAGAAAAAACATGCCTTGGCTGTAGTATCTGACACCGGTGCAGAAATATTGGTTCATGTAGGTGTAGATACGGTCAAGCTGGACGGACAGCATTTTGTCTCCCATATCAAAGAAGGGGATCGGGTTCAAGCGGGAGACCTGCTGCTTGAGTTCGATATTGAACAGATTAAGGCTGCTGGTTATCACACGGTAACGCCGATTATCGTAACGAATTCGGCCAACTATGAGGAAGTCATTCCGCAGGCTAAAGGTCAGGTGGATACCCAGGAACTTCTATTGAAGTTGAACAGTGGAAAGGGAAATGAATAAAGAGAATAGATACACATTCAATGGTTTGGAGTTATCAGGGTTCCGTTGACAGGGTGGAATTGGAAAATTCTAATTAGAATTGTACATCTATTACCTGATAATGAAAGGTGGTTTATTGAACATGACGAATGCGATGAGACTGCGTTTCCTTCCTTTGAATCGGTAATTGAATACGTTCAAAGGCTCTGACCGTTAGTTCAGAGTAAACGGGATCAGTCTGTCATTTTCAATTATCCTGACCTTATATACATGGTTTAACTTGTATTCCCGTTTACATTGGATCACAGGCCTTTGGCCTGTGATTTTTTTGTTTACTTATGACGAGTCTCAGCAGATATGATACTGAGTAGAGACTACAGGAGGTACACCGCTATGATGAAGTTGCTATTCTATTGATACGAGCTTGCACGATAAGCTCGTATCGATAGAAGTGTTCTTCGCTATCGATACGAAATAAATCTTATTTCGGAGGTAGCGAATATGGAAAAGATATGTTTCGAATTAGTGCAGGTAGAAATGACCTATATGGATAAAGCAGTCCTGAACATTGAGCGACTGGCCGTGCATCAACTGGATCGCATCGGTATAGTAGGTGGTAATGGTCAGGGTAAAAGTACATTATTGAAACTCATTGCGGGACAGATCCAGCCAACAGCCGGAAAGGTAAAACGTTACGCAGAGTTTGGTTACATGGAACAAGTAGAACCACCGCAGCCAAACGAAAATCTGGAGGTTGACGGGGCTTTACTCAGCAAATTGGCGATTCCTCAACATGATAAATCATGGAGTGGCGGAGAACAGACCCGTTTGAAACTGGCTCAAATGTTCACTCATTACCATGAAGCATTATTACTGGATGAACCAACAACCCATCTGGATCAAGAGGGCATTACATTTTTACTGGATGAATTGCGTTATTATTATGGGGCAATCGTGCTGATTAGTCATGACCGTGCGCTTCTGGATGAACTGGTGACCACGATCTGGGAAATTCATCAGGGAGAAGTACACGTATATTCCGGTAACTATAGTGATTATCAGGAACAGAAGAGGCTGGAGCGAGAACAGCAGAACCTGGCCCATGAACAATTCTCCAAGGAGAAAAGACGATTGGAGCTGGCCGCCCGGGAAAAGATGAAGAAAGCCGAGAAAATAACGCAGACCGGAAGCATATCCAAAAAAGAATCCAAGGCAAAAGCAAACCGCATGTTTGAAACCAAATCCAAAGGTACCAGTCAAAAAGCAGTGCATCGCGCTGCTAAAGCGATTGAACAACGAATGCAACAACTTCAAGAGGTGAATGCGGTACAGCTGGATCGGCCAATTATCTTCCGTCAGCCGAAGACATTGGAGCTGCACAATCGATTTCCAATTATGGCAGATCGCCTTACGCTTGAGGTGGAAGGAAACATATTGTTGGAGGATGCAAGTTTTCAAATTCCGTTAAAACAAAAAATAGCGATAACCGGAGCCAATGGCAGCGGGAAAAGCACATTGCTTAACCATGTTTTTCGTGCTGGAGATGGCATCACGATGTCTCCAAAAGCAAAGCTCGGTTATTTCCAGCAAATGAGCTATCGTTTCACGACGAAAGATACTGTATTACAATTCCTGAAAAATCGTACGGAATATGAGGAATCAGAGCTGAGAAGTGCGTTGCACGCGATGCAGTTTACAGGCAATGACTTGCTCAAGAGTGTTGGGGCATTAAGTGGAGGAGAAGCGATTCGTCTTCAATTATGTCACTTGTTTCTTGGGCAATATAACATTCTATTGTTGGATGAGCCGACGAATTTTCTGGATATGTATGCATTGGAAGCGTTGGAGCGTTTTATCAAGGCGTATGAAGGAACGATTCTCTATGTATCTCATGATCAGAGGTTTATTGAACATACAGCGGATCAACAATTTCAGATTTCAGATCGGCGATTGCTTCAGGTGACTATATAAGTTGAACTAAAGAATATAAGAATATTTACACTGGACACTACGATGACAGAACAACCTTAGAGGAAGAGAAGTAACAAAAACAGCCAAACTGATTTTGGCTGTTTTTGTTTGAGAATATGGAGGCTCGTGATCTAATAGGATATGTAACTTCTATTAAGACTCCGCTTTTACAACCGTTGAATGCATGTTACCTGTGAGACGTTGAGGTGGGAATACCATGCGAACTGGTGCGATGATGATCGTGGCAAATACAGCTTTAATCAGATCCCCAATAATGTAAGGATAAAACCCTTGAATCATGGCCTCAGGTAGGTCCATTTTGTAAGCATAAGCAAGCCAAGGGACACCCGATACATATACGAGTAGTGAACCAAATAGTTCGAATATGATAAAAGCGAGAATAAATCCTGTGACACCTTTGATGTTGATACGTGCAAGGAGCAGTCCGATCAATAATGCGGAGATTGGCCACATCATCACATACCCTCCGGTAGGCCCAAGAAGCACGGCTAGCCCTCCGGTCCCGTGAAGTAAAGGGAAACCAAGAGCAGTAAGCAAAACAACCATCGTAACGCTTAGGAAACCATATAGTGGGCCAAGCAATCCCCCAGCCAACATGACAGCCAAGGTTTGTAATGTTATCGGTACAGGGGAGAAGCCAATAGGAATGCTTATGTAACCAAAAAGTACTAATATTGCGGCCATAAGTGCGCTGAATACAATGCCTCGTAAAGATAATTTCATGTTTGAACAATCCTCTCCATTTTGGTAATATGATTGTTAACCAAGTTAATAAATGTGGTTAACAATCAGGATCTTACCACATAGAAATAGAAAGGGAAAGGACTAATTTAAAATGCAAGACAACCTGCCTATCATTACATTAGAAGATGTCCGAGTGCATTATGCTTCCGAAGATGGTCAAGTGAGGAAAGCACTGGATGGTGTCTCCTTTACGCTTCATCAAGGAGAATGGATTAGTATTGTTGGGGCGAATGGCAGTGGGAAAAGTACGCTTGCCGGGCTACTCATCGGATTCATTCCACTATCGGGAGGGGTGCGGAATATCTCAGATGAACTTACCGTTCGAGGGGTATTGCAGCAACCGGATGCACAGGTATTGGGGGACACGATTGAAGAGGAATTTCATTATGCATTGTCACCATTCATGAATACTGTAGAAGAACAATTGGAGCAAAGGAAGGACGCATTACATACCGTAGGACTTCATTACCCCCCGGATATGGCCATCTCACAGTTATCGGGTGGACAGAAACAACTGCTTAATATAGCCGTAGCGCTCGCGGCCAAACCAGACGTATTGATTCTGGATGAGCCAACAGCCATGCTTGATCCCGGAGCAAGAGACCGCATTGAGGCCACCGTTCAGAAGATCACCCAGCGGGGGACAACGGTAATCTGGATTACGCATCATCTGGAAGAAGCAACCTTGTGTGATCGAATTATTGCTATTGACCGAGGGCGTTGTGTTTACGACGGGAAGTCTGAGTCCTTTTTCTATGAAACAGAGAAGAATGAGAAGACTATTCTGAAAAAAGAGCAGCTATCTCCCTGTGAACGATTAGGGCTGGACCCTCCGTTCACTGTAAAGACTGCGTTATTGCTCAAGTACAAAAAAGGCATGAGTCCAGAAGCCATGCCACTAAGGCCCGAACAATTGGCTAAGGAGGTCGCAAGTTGGAGATCGAATTAACCAATATAAGCATAGAAGGATCGGAATCGAGCAGACGTGCACTGCTTGAAGATATAAATATTCAGTTGAACAGTGGGGAAATCACGTTGCTGCTGGGCTGTACGGGTTCAGGAAAAACAACTTTACTACAGACGCTGGCTGGCCTGAAACCTCCAGATGCAGGCAGTATTACGATAGATGGCATGCCTTTCTGGAAAGAAGGAAAAGTGAAACAGTCGATTTTATTGCAAATGGGTCTGGTATTTCAATTTCCGGAACAACAACTGTTTGCCCGAAATATTCAGCGAGAATTCATATATTCCCTGCGTCCTTATCGACTCTCCGAGAGCCAGCAACAAGAGCAGATTACGAAAGCAGTGAACCAATGGGACCC
>Ga0209437_100648_pt1 | contig 20237 bp, 18 predicted proteins | sample AraplaL_Cvi_mTSA_FD_184266 | JGI IMG/M metagenome (GOLD analysis project Ga0209437, IMG submission 184266) | Arabidopsis root microbial communities from the University of North Carolina, USA - plate scrape CL_Cvi_mTSA (SPAdes) (version 2) | ecosystem: Host-associated > Plants > Roots > Endosphere...
TCCAATAAAGTATTGAAAAGAGCGATAAGCTCATTTTGAATCTGACGAGATTAAAAATCTCATTTGTGCTCCAGTCGATTCAAGCCAAGGCTTGTTTCAAACTTTCGCGTTCATTCTGCAAGCAGAATGTTTACTCACTCGTTGTTCAGTTTTCAAAGATCAAACTTATTCCGCTACCGATTGTCGTTCTCTTCAGCAACTCTTATATAATATCATGTCCGAACCAACTTTGCAAGCTCTTTTTTTAAGTTTCTTTCGAAGCTTATTTCATTCGCTTGCCGCACCGTGTAAACTGTGTTTTCTTGGCCGGATTAATAATATATCACGTACAGATATTAATTACAACACTTAATTTAATAAAATTCATTTACTACAAATCAACTACCTTTACTGCGTTGCTCTCATCTATCTCAGTTGTATAGTTTTATAGTCTAAATCCATTCATACAACGTAATACATGTCTAATTGTTTTTAGAACTAATAGGATTAGATATTCTAGAATATATTTTAGCTTCATTAATATGCTCAATTTAGGTTGTCCTTTTATCAAGGTCATGCAAGATTACTCGGAGGCACTGTAAGTTACCACGAGTATAAGTAGAGGTATTATAGAAGATACAAAAAAAAAGTGATGCACGCATATAACTATACGTGAACCACTTTCTTGTGTGTTATTACATTATATATAGAAGGAAACTCTTAATGTTGTGCCTGTGCTGATGCTGAAGGCGTCATCGTCATTTGTCCATTACCAGCTTTTTGCATGCCAACTCGCAGCAACGTAATTCCCCACGTTATAACCGCGATCAACAGAAGATGAATCATGAATCCACCCACAGCTTCCCCACTATAGATCAAACGCATAAATCCCTGTACTCCATTGGAGGCGGGCAGAAAGTTTCCAATATGACGGTAAAATGGCGCCAGCATCTCTGCTGGAATGATATTTCCTGCTGTCATCAACTGGAGTGGAACCATCGCTACATTAAATAGAGGGCCTGCATTGCCAAACAGGGCAAAACTCATCTGTGTAAAACAGATACAAGCCAGACTCACCAGCACATGATACAGATACAACGCGCCGAAGGAGCTCGCCACATCCGTGAACTGAAGAGCCACTGTATCTACAATCAGTGGAATAATCACAGCTATACACAATAACAGCATTTGCCGTCCCCAGAAGATTTCCCACTTGGAATGGGTACGCTTCATGATATTTGACGTAATATTGAACTGAATGTTCATAGTCATCGCAGCAATGTAGGTGATAAAACCCAGAATCATAGGAAGCATCGATGTAGCAAAGTCACTTACACTGTTCGTTTTGTTAATTTCAGCCTTCACAGGCCCTTCATTCATTTTTGCCATCGCTTGTCCAATAGCTGCACTCAGCTCATCGTTGTTAATAGTATCCTGGTTAAGGGTCACTTGAACCTTGGACTCCAAAATCCCTTGACCCATTTGTGCAGTCATTCCAGTCGCCGCGTGTTCCACAATGGATTTGGCTACATCAGCATTTCCCTGATTAATATAGAAGGACAAACTCGCCTCTGTACCGCCTTCAATCTGGTTAGTGAATCCTTCCGGAATAATAATAACCATCGCATAGTTACCCGCATTCATCTGTTTCTCGGCTTCCTGTGAAGAATTCAGCACATTGACATGGAAAGGCGCGAGCGATTCAATCTGGTTCTGCACCTCTGTACCTTGCGTCCCATCTTCGTTCACCAGAGCAACTTGAAGTTGATCTACTCTCTCCGTGGCTTGGTGATAACCCGTCATCCAGATCACAACAAATAACAGTGGAACAATCAATGCAAATACCAACCCTATTTTTGTCTGTGGCACTTTAAGAAAATCTTTAAAGCTTTTCATTCGTTCACGACTCCCATTAGTTAAAATCAAGATAATTGCACTACATATATATGCACATGCATATATTAGATCAAAAAAATTTATTTCATCTTCTCATAGATGCGATTCATCACATTCATGAATGCTTCAAGCTCTTCAGGGGAACATTCGTCGAGCGCCTCTTGCTCTTGCTGTTTTGCCTTTGGTGTCAGAACGTTATTCATTTCCAGTCCTTCCGCCGTCAAACAAAGCAAAACCGCTCTCCGGTCCTGTGGATCTTCTTCTCTCGTCACCAGACCTTTGCGAATCAACTTGTCTATAATTTTCCCCACAGTTGTCTGGTCTCGAACTGTTAATTCAGCCAGTTTTTTCTGTGATATATGGCTTCCAGCCTTGCTCAATTCATTCAGAACTGCAAATTGTTCCGGAGTAATATCCTGCTCACTCAGATTTCTGGTTGTTGTTTTTTTATATGCCAGATACGTACGTGACAGAATCAGTCCAAGTGGATTTTCATCCATATTTACAGGCATGCTGATGCTCCTCCCTCCATATAGTAGCACTACCATCTAATTTGCGTAAGCTCTATATTATTACCATATCTACACTACTGTCAATTTAATTTTTTATAATCTCCAAACAAAAAGAGACCCACCCGTTAGTCAGGCAGCTCTCTCCTCTGGCATCGTCAAGCCACACTTACTCGGGCTTGCCACTTGAAGTTTCGGTATCGTCCTTCTTCTTCGTACCTTTACTTTTATAAGGCTTCGGTGTACTTTTCGCCCGGTTAGCAGCGGCTTGCCAACGGTTCCAGCCTTTTTTTCCCGTGCCACGGCCAGTGCCGCCTTTTCCTTTTGCTTTACTCATGTTATCACTCCAATAATCCTGTATATGCTTAAAAATGACCGTCCTCGGTAACTTATTATGCAACCCAGCCCATCTAATTCACTTCCAGCATCTCTTATTATACCAAAAATCCACGTCTTTACGTCCATTTCCATAAATCATTGTATTGTTATTCTGTTATGAAAGCGGTATAGTGGACATAATTGAAAGAGGAAGCTGCGTCTTCTTCGGGATTGTTACTGGTAAGCAGGCGATACCCAAACCAAGGCTGTCTATTAAGCCTTAGTTTGGGTTTTTTGTTATTATTATGACCATTGAGGTGAAACACATATATGATCATTCGTCAGATTTTTAACAACAATGTCATCCGGGCTGAGAACCAGGTTGGTCACGAATTTGTTGTCATTGGCAACGGTCTTGGCTTCAAAAAGAAAAACGGGCAGCCCGTGGATGAGGATAAAATCGAAAAAACCTTTGTGCTGAAATCAGATAAAATACCACAAAAGCTCATTGATCTGATTGGGGAAACATCGGTTGAATATTTGAAGTTAGCGGACGAAATTGTGGGCCATGCCAAAAAGGAAATGGGCGATATTTTTAGTGATAATATCTATATATCATTGATCGATCATATTCAGTTTGCCATTACCCGGTACCGTAAATCCGTCGGGCTGAAGAATTCCCTTTTGTGGCAAATTAAGAAGTTTTACAAGAAGGAATTTGGGATTGGTATGAACGCTGTCGAGCTGATCCAAGAACAATTCGGCATCCAAATGGATGAACATGAGGCAAGTTTTATTGCCATGCATTTTGTCAACGCCCGACAAGATGCTCAAGGTATGAAACAGACCGTTGAAATTACCGAAGTTATTGATGATATCTTCAACATTGTGACCAACCATTACCACATCGCCCTGGATGAAAATTCATTTAATTATTCCCGTTTTATTACCCATCTTCAATACTTTGTGCAGAGAATGTTGAGTAATGAACAGGAGCAATTTGCTTCAGGAGATAACTTTCTGTATGAGCAGGTGAAAGACAAATATAACAAGGCTTTTCAGTGCACCCAGTTGATCAATCATTATCTTGAAGACAAGTTTGAAAGTGCCATGTCCATTGATGAAAAGGTGTATTTGACGATCCATATTCAACGTGTCACTTCCCGTAACGAGTTGTTGGACACGGAATAAAAAAAGCTTGCAAACGATTTCGGCGTCATATATAGTTGGTCTCACAACTTAACGATAAGGATTGTTACTGCTCAAGCAGGCGATACCTAAATGATTGGCAACAGGTCATCTTTCCGATGACCATAGCCATTCGTTTAGGTATTTTTTTGTTTTCAGGCAATCTTAACAACAAAGGAGAATGAACATGGATCATAAAAAAATGGGAGATGACATCGTTCGTCTCGTCGGCGGAGAAGCCAATATCAATGGTCTTGTCCACTGTGCGACCCGGCTGAGATTCGACCTGAAGGATTCGAAAAAGGCAGAACGTGAAACGCTTGAGAAACATGAAGGCATTATTACCGTTGTCGAAAGCGGCGGCCAGTTCCAGGTTGTCATCGGTAGTAACGTGGCTCATGTATATGCAGAAATTATGAAAAACCGGGATTTCGGGGGAGATTCTTCCTCATCCTCTGAGTCCACAGGAGAAAAAACCTCGGTATTATCCAAAGTTTTTGAAATTATATCCGGAAGTTTCTCGCCGCTAATCCCAGCCATGGCAGGATCAGGTATGTTAAAAGCTTTGCTGACAGTCCTGACCATGCTTGGATGGATGTCTGATACAAGTGACACGTATTTGATTTTATCCGCTGCCGGCAACGCTGTATTTTATTTCTTGCCCATCTTCCTTGGAATCACACTTGGTATGAAACTGAAAGCCAATCCTTATGTAGCCGGGGTAATTGGCGCCGCTCTGATGGAGCCGAACTTTACCGGACTGATGGATAAGGGCTCAGATATATCGTTCCTGGGTATACCGGTTGTCATGATGAATTATTCAGCCAGTGTATTCCCAATCTTCATATCGATCAGTATCTACGCTGTTCTGGATAAGTTACTCAAGAAGATCATTTTGAAAGACCTGCAATTGTTCCTTGTACCAATGATTGCTCTGATGATTATGGTTCCTTTGTCTGCAATGGCCTTCGGACCATTCGGCACCACGGTAGGTGACTGGATCTCCTCCGGCGTAACTTGGCTCATTGGCGTCAGCGGCATTTTGTCAGGCATTGTACTGGGTGGATTCATGACCTTCATGGTTGTCTTTGGACTCCACTGGGGCTTCACTCCAATCACGATACAGAATATCGGGGTTGGCGGCGATCCGATTGAAGCCATGGCTGCTGCAGCTGTATTTGCACAAATCGGTGTAGCCTTCGGTATTTTCCTGAAAGCCAAAAAGAATAAAACCCTGCGAACCCTTGCTGGCTCGACCAGCCTTACCGGTTTACTTGCAGGTGTCACTGAACCAATCGTATACGGGCTGATCCTGCGTTATAAACGTGTGATTCCTATCGTGGTCATTGCAGGTGCAATCGGCGGAGCCATAAATGGTCACTTTGGCGTTAAAATGACTGCTTATGTGTTCCACAATATTTTTGCCATTCCTGTCTACACACCAACGGTTGTCTACGTGATTGCTATTGCCTGCTCCTTTGCGGTAGCAGCGGTATTAACGGTGATGTTTGGTTATGAAAGCAAAACGAAAGACACAGCTTCCGAGAAAAATGAATCTGGTTCCAGCACATCGGCTGAAAGTACGCCGGTAGAGCTTCCTGTCGTACCTGAGACCAAAACAACAGAAATCAAAAAGGAACAAATTCATAGCCCACTTACAGGTAAAGTCGTAGCACTGAGTACCATTAATGACCCAGCCTTTTCGACTGGCGCTATGGGCAAAGGTTTGGCGATTGTCCCTGAGGTTGGTGAAGTTGTCGCTCCGGTAGATGGTGTTGTCACTTCCCTCTTCCCGACTGGACATGCCATTGGATTAACCACCAATGCAGGTACGGAGATTCTGATTCATATTGGCATCAACACAGTAGCGCTGAAAGGAAAATACTTCTCTCCTGTCGTTCAGGAAGGGGATATCGTCAGACAGGGCGATCTGTTGATCCAGTTTGACATCGATAAGATCAAAGAAGCCGGATACGAAACCGTAACCCCTGTCATTGTAACCCTAACGCAGCAAGAAGTGGATGTGTTCGAAACGAATCAAGAGCAGGTAGAGAAAAACGATGTCCTGCTGACTCTCGTTGTCTGACACAACTTATATTATACGAATTCAACTTAGGAGGAACTAACCATGAAACATACTCAACTGAAGCCATTTCCTAAAGATTTCTTCTGGGGAGGTTCAACCTCTGCCTATCAGATTGAGGGAGCCTGGAATGAAGATGGTAAAGGCCCTTCTGTCATTGACATGGGCAATCATGTGGAAGGTGTAACCGACTTCAAGGTAACCAGTGATCACTATCATATGTATAAAGAAGATGTAGCATTGCTGGCTGAAATGGGCTTCAAAGCCTATCGCTTCTCCATCGCATGGACACGCATCTATCCGCAAGGAGCGGGCGAAGTGAATCCAAAGGGGCTCGCCTTTTACGATTCTCTCATTAATGAGTTAATTAAATACGGTATTGAACCCATTGTGACGATGTATCACTTCGATCTTCCTTATGCGCTTGAAGAAAAAGGAGGCTGGTCCAACCGTGCAACAATTGATGCTTTTGAACAATATGCCAAGACCCTCTATGAGAACTACGGAGATCGGGTTAAATATTGGTTGACCATTAACGAACAAAATATGCTGATCCTGCATCCTGGCTCTCTGGGGACACTGGATACAACACTTGTTGATCCGCAAAAGACACTGTATCAGCAAAATCACCACATGCTGGTTGCTCAAGCTAAAGCCATGGTCCTATGTCATGATATGTTGCCTGAAGCCAAGATTGGCCCAGCTCCCAATATCGGTGTAATTTACCCGGCGAGTTCCAAACCAGAAGACACACTCGCGGCTGATAACTATGCTGCCATTCGTAACTGGCTCTATCTCGATATGGCGGTATATGGACGTTATAATCATATTGCCTGGAGTTATCTCGAAGAGAAAGGATATACTCCCATCATTGAAGACGGAGATATGGACATCTTGGCTCAAGGAAACCCTGACTTTATTGCGTTTAACTACTACACTTCCCAAACGGTTGGTGAAAGTCTGAACGATGGTAATGACTTCTCCCATACAGGAGACCAGCACGAAATTGTAGGTGAACCGGGCGCATATAGAGGATCTGTGAATCCCAATCTGCAAAAAACGGAGTTTGGCTGGGAAATTGATCCGGTCGGCTTCCGCTCTACCCTGCGCCAGATCTACTCTCGCTATCATCTGCCATTGATTGTTACGGAAAACGGTCTGGGTGCCTTTGATAAACTGGATGAAGGCGACGTGGTTAACGATCCGTATCGTATTGAATTCTTCAATAAACATATCGAACAGATTCAACTGGCGATTACGGATGGCGTGGATGTATTTGGCTTCTGCCCTTGGTCTGCAATCGATCTGGTCAGCACACATCAAGGGTCGAGCAAACGTTATGGATTCATCTATGTGGATCGTGAGGAATTCGATATCAAGGAATTGAGACGTATCCGCAAACAAAGTTTCCACTGGTATCAAAAACTGATTGAAACGAATGGAGAAATTCGTTAATACCGTAATCCTTTAATATCATAATAAAAAACAGTCGACCACACGTTAGGTGTGATCGACTGTTTTTTGTGTTAATGTACTTCATTTCCAATTATAAAATTACATCTCAGCCTTCGGTTGTTTCACCGTTTTGCCACCTCGGAGTACCCGTAAGGATAACAGGAAACAGATCGCCAGGACGGCAGCTGCTGAAACATAGGGATAGTTAATATTCACATCGAACAGTGCTCCAGCTACGATCGGACCTGCGATATTCCCCAAACTGGTATACGCCGAGTTCAATCCAGCCACAAAGCCCTGCTGTTCTTGTGCAAGTTTGGACATCTGTGTGCTGATTGCCGGACGCAAAATATCCATACCCAGGAACACGATAAACGTTACGACAAGAATGAGCCAATACGTGTGCACGAACAAGGTCAACAATACAAATACGGCTACAAACATCAGACAGACCGAAATGACCATCTTTTCACCAAACCGATTGAGCAACCAACCGATCAGGGATACTTGCACAACCGCACCCGCGATGGAACCAAATGTAATAATGAATGCAATGTCTTTCGTGGTGAAACCAAACTTGTGATCCACAAACAGTGAAAATACGGTCTCATAGTTCGCTAGACCAAATGCCATAACAAACACAATAATCAAGCTAAAGAAGTAGGGTTCACGGTACGAATTCAGTAATTGAGAAATCATACCCGGAGCTTTGACACTCGCCTCGCCAGCCGCAGGTTTACTTTGTTCTCCTGTGCTTCGGGTAGATTCAGGCAAAATAATTAATGTAATGATGGATGCCAGCAAACCGGCAACCCCTGCGGCGTAGAACGGAATTCGAATGCCAAAGTCAGCAATGTATCCACCAATTCCCGGTCCGATGATAAATCCGGTGGTAATGGCTGCATTAATCAAGCCCATACCTTTGCCGCGTTCTTCCTCCGTAGTAATATCCGCAGTGTATGCCATAACTGCCGGGAAGATCATCGCTGCTCCAATCCCACCAAGCATACGGGCTGCGAAGAGCAGCACCGGTGCATTAACCGCACCAAACATAAACTCCGATACGGCAAAGATCAGCATACCGCCAACGATAATTTTTTTACGTCCCCACGTATCCGACCAACGACCCGCAAGCGGGGAGAACAGAAACTGTGTGAAGGAGAATGCCGCGACCAGCAATCCAACTGTGAATCCAGTGATCTGGAGAAGATCCATATATGCAGGCATGATCGGCACAACCAGACCAATACCCGTAAAAACAAGAAAAATATTAAACATTAACAGCAGCAGTGCGCCCCTGTTCCGTGTTAGTAATGCCATGATTCCATCCTCCGTAGTTGTCAAAATGTTGCTTAAGCTTTATCTTTTGCAATACCATGCAAGAATACACTGGCGGCCTGGCGGTATAACGCGAGAGCCTGATCAGGCTCCATGCCCCGTGACATCTGGCTTAGACCAATAATGGTACTTTCCAAGATCAGTGCGAGATGATCTACATTGTCTGCTTTGAACTCACCGCTCTCAATCCCTTGTTCTATCATTTGTTTGTTGAATTGTAGATGCCGCTCAAACATTAAGGAGATCCGCTCCTCAATATCATTTTCTTTCTTCTCCCCAGTGAAGAACTCATCAGCCGCCTTCGTCAAAGGGTGATTCATATCATCCAGTACCAATTGCTCCGCCAAGCCGTAAATCTTCTCCGTAGAGGTGCGATAGAGATGTTCTTTGGCCGCCCAGCTCGCTTCCCACTCCCGGTCCCACTCATCGATTAGATAAAGGAACAGACCTTCCTTACTTTTAAAATGGTAATATATATTGCCTTTGCTGCTGCCCGTCGCAGCTACAATATCCTCAATCGACGTTGCTTTATAGCCTTTTTGTACAAAAAGGGCTTTGGAAGCATCCGCAAGTTTCTTCTTGGTCTGCTCGGTTTGAAGTTGCTTTTTATTCATATTCATTCCATTTCACTCCGTTCCATGCATACTGAACATTCGTTCTGTATTTTAACAGATGCATTGAATATAAGCAATGAAAAAGGTACGACGAACAAAAAAAGAACCTTCCTATTAATCTAGGAAGGCTCTAGTTATTTTCATTTTATTACTCCGAAGGAAAAGCACTTAGATCCATATAGGAAACTTCCCACAGATGATCGTCCAGATCCTGAAAACTCCATCCATACATGAATCCATGATCCTGTGGTTCGTTGGATGGCTTCGCTCCTGCATCAAGGGCAGCTTGTACTATCGTATCTACCTGCTCACGGCTATCTACAGAGAGGGCTACGATGACTTCGGTTGTATCGGCGGCATTGGAGATTTTTTTCGAGATGAAGGATTGGAAACGTTCCTCCACCAGAAGCATGGCGTAAATATTTTCCCCGATGATCATACAAGTAGCAGACTCGTCCGTAAAATTGGCGTCAAACTCAAATCCCACTTTGGTAAAAAATTCAACGGATTTCTTCAAATCTTGAACAGGTAAATTGACAAAAATCTGCTTTGCACGAATAGCCACCATGGATCACCTCGAACTCATAGAATAGATTCCACCTCAAAATAACACCTCGCGAATACGCTGTCAATTGAATATAATGAAGACATTCCAACTTGTGAGGTGACACGGATGTTGCTCCGTATTGTTCGAAGTACATAGTTGTCGGGCTGGGTCAAAACGCGTACCAGCTATCAAGGGACACGTCTGTCCATTTGATCCCATTCGACAATTTACAATAGAACGATTCGGCACAACTCTCTTGTCCTGTTCAAACAAACTCAAACTCACATTGGAGGAATATGAAAATGAAAAACAACATAGATTACGCTGACTTTTATGAACGCGTAGGCCGGACGAATGGCTGGAACTTCAGCTCCATGAACGTTGTCTCGGAGAAGATCGGATGGAATTTCTATGAGGAAGTTGTTCGCCATACACGATCGTCCGATCTGTTACTCGATATTGGAACAGGCGGTGGAGAAGCTGTTCTGTCCATTGCAGAAGAAGCCTTGTTATTGGTGGGAATTGATCTCGCTCAAGGAATGATTGAAACTGCACAACAGAATCTTCTGGCTGCGGAAGCTCATTCCGCGGGAACTCATTCCAATGTACGCTTTCTTCAAATGGACGCAGAAAAACTGGATTTTCCTGATTTTTTCTTTAATGTGGTATCTTCCAGACACTCCGGGTTCTCTGCCTCAGAAGTATTCAGGGTACTTGATACGGGTGGGATTTTTCTAACTCAGCAGGTCAGCGAACACGATAAAACCAACATTTCAGAAGTTTTCGGCCGTGGGCAGAGCCTTGGCATTCAACCTGGTACTTTGATGGAACGTTACAAGCATGAACTTCACCAAGCTGGATTCCATGACATTCAGGCCCGTGAATATAATGCGACTGAGTATTACGCCACACCAGATGATTTGCTGTTTCTACTCACCCATGCACCGATCATTCCCGGTTTTGGAGAAACAGCCTCTGACCTTGAGCGATTCCAGCAGTTTGTGGAAACATATCGATGCGATCAAGGCATTCGCACCAACTCGGCCCGTTTTATGCTAACTGCCCGGAAATAAGCAGAAGTCCAAAAATAAATAATGTCCAGGGCTATCCCGTCACATGAACTGGGGATAGCCCTTTTATACATTTATTTTTGGTTACGGGAAGTTAATTCTTTTGGCGAAAAAATATGGATGGAGTTTTTATTTTTTAGCCACGTATTTCCTTTTACAATGAAGATATAGACTGCGATGGCAAAATAAATCACACCCAAGATCCAGTCTGTTAAGGTTATTAACTGATACTCATGCACGTAGCGGATATACCAGATCCCAATTGGCAAATGTAGAAATATCGCAGTAAACAGCCCTGGGTTATAGATGGTTTTTGCTTTTACGTTCAAGACAAGTCCATGGAAAACAATCTGGAAAAAACCCATCAAAACAGGTGCCAGCCCCAGCCACACTACAGATGGGAACACAACAGGGATCAAGTAAAAGAGATAGGCAATAAAGACATTAATTATCATTGCAGACTGTTTATTTAACGGATATCTCTCTGGTGAATCACTTTTAAATAAGACCGTATTAAATACGCCTGGAAAGTAACCCGGCCAACGGTACTCTTCAAACTGATGAAGGAGGATAGCTACGAAGCTGAACCATAAAATACTGTTGATCCGCGGAATCGTTTCCCAATCCACTGCAACATAAATACATACAAGAAGTCCAATGACCAATCCTAAGTCCTGCCAATATTTTCGTAACACATTCATTCCAATCGCCTCAATTCAAGGTTTTTAATGAAAGTATCTGTCAAAGAGCAAGTCTATTTGTTCCTCTATAGGTGCAATCTTCACGGAAGCTCCGGATTCCAGAATCGGGCTCATAAGTGCCGGGAGAAAAAGCGCTCCAAAAATCTGTACGGTCATTGTCATCAGTTTCTCGGGCTGTTGTTCGTCCGTTATTTCTTTTAGAACACTCTTAATCTTCGGAAAACCGAGTAAGTTTAAAAAGGCCCCATATTCATGTTGGGATGCGAAAACAGTCTTACCCATAAGGATAATTCTGGAGAGCAACTCTGGATATTCGAAGATAACGTTCAAATAATCCAGTAAAAATCGCTTTAATCTAACTCGTGCTGGTAATGAATGGTCATCAAGTATACCAAAGGTATGCTCAAAGCTGTTCAATATCAACTTAACAGAATCGTTGATCAAGTTTTCTTTGGAACCAAAATAATAATTAACTAATGCAACATTTGTGCTTGAGGCTTCTGCAATTTTTTTGATCGTTATACCTTCAAAACCTTCTCTCTTGGTTAACTCCAGTGTGGCACGCAAAATCTTCTCTTTGGTTTCCATTTTTTTGTCAGTTCCCATAGGATCCTCCCCGTATTTTTGTCTGAAATAAACGATAAGCATGTATTTGAGCGTCAATTTAAATATTTTTTAAATAACGATTTAAACGCCATTTAAAATGTTGTTTAAACTTATTATATCCATTATTTCTCTTATTGCAAGTCTAGTTTTGACGTCAATGGCGGACTAAGCGCAGAGGTATTACTGGACAACAAAAAAACTCATACCCTGATTCTGTGTGAATAATAGTTGCTACACTACCATTCACACAAGGAGAATCAGTCCATGAGTTAATCACATCTCAGTATAATGAATTCTTCAACCCGCTTTTAAATAACTGTAAACTGTTGGTTTACTGTTCCTTCAATTTAAGCTTCTCCAAGAACGGCTTCAAACGATCCACCACATAATGGCTGCCGCCGCGGCCGTTAACTTCCTCGATCACCGCTGCCACCAGAAAAGATGGTGATTCAGTATCAAAGGTGACGAAGAAGCCATTCTCCAGCCCTTGCTGACCCTTCTTCGCTTTCAGTTCTGCCGTGCCGGTCTTACCTGCAAGACTGCCAGCAACAGAGCTCAATGTGTGTGCCGTACCGCCTTGGCGAGATACGACTTCTCTCAAAGCGTCTTTGACCGTATTTGCCACATCCGGTGTAATGATCACTTCGGGGTCAGATGTTTCTTTGCCAGCAATCAGAACAGGCTTCACCAGCTTTCCTTCATTCACAAACGGCGTAAAGGCAGCAGCGAGATGAATTGGCGACATTAACATTTCACCCTGTCCATAGGATGTGTCAGCCAGCAGCACCTCGGAGGAAAGATCTTTGTGAGACTCATTCGCATATTGACTTGGCTTCAGGTACAGTTCATCCAACCCGAAATTGTCATCAAACCCGAACTTTTGAATCCCGTCGATGAACTTTGCACTGCCCATCTCGGTTGCTTCCATGGCAAAATAAATATTATCGGAATACACCAGAGCATCGACCATATTGACAGGGCTCAGGCTTTTCACCCGTTTGACGTAATATCCGCCCCAACTGTCATCCTTACGCCACTGCAAACCGGAAATCTCATGAGTTTTGTCTGCTGTCGTTACCTTCTCCATTAGGCCTGCCGCCGCAGTTATCGCTTTGAAGGTTGATCCTGGTGCATATCGTGTAGTAACTCTATTGATAAAAGGAAGCTTCTCATTCGCCGAGTAAGCATCCCACTCTGCCTGTGTAAGTCCTGTAACCATCTTGTTCGGGTTATAGGAAGGTGCGCTCACCAACGCCAGCAAGTTGCCGTCCGTCGGATTCATTAGAACCATCGCACCGGCGTCTCCACCACTGGACAATGTCTGATACAATTTCTTCTGTTGTTTGGAGCTAATCGTCAGTTGAACATTCTGTCCATCTACAGCATCCTTACGAATAAGCTCAGAACGGGAGTTGCCGGATTCATCCGTAATTTCAATCAAACCACCACGTTCACCACGCAGCTGTTTCTCCATGGACTGCTCCAAACCCGCTTTGCCAATCCAATCCTCTGCGCGATAATAGCCTTCTGTATCCTTATCCAGATCTTCTTTGGTGGCTTTGCGCACGTAACCAATCAGGTGCGCAGCCGCATCACCGAGTGGATAATAACGGATTTCCTTGCTCTGCATCGTAACCCCGCTTAACGATTCTGGCACGTCAAATTCCTCTGTTGAACCAATCGGGACAAAGTACTCCGGCTTCACCCATGTCTGTGCAAGCGCCTTGTGAATGGCATCTTCCGAAACCTGATAATGACTTGCGATTCGGGTAATCATCTGGTCCGGGTTATCACCAAGTTTCTCAGGTACAATGCCCCATTCGTTCATCGTGCCCTTGGTAGCCAGTGGTAAGCCATCACGATCCACAATGTCTCCACGATCCGGGAACAGTGTCCTCACGCGCACCTTACTGCCCTTAACCATGTCATTCAGGATCAGCGATGGCTGCCAGTTAATTTGCCAGTTTTTGCCCCCATCCTCAAGCTCCTGCCGGACCAGTTTCAATGTATGCGTCTCACTGACTTCTCCCAAAAAAGTTGTCAGTTGCAGGTTGTAATCCACCTCATACGTATCCGGGTTTGGTTTCTCTGCATCGGTCTTACTGCCATCGGAAGCCGTTTCGGCAACATCCACAGGCTTAATCTCCGCCTTGACGGTGGATACTTCCATGCCCGAATAGATTGCATTGTATTTTTCAACAAATTGTTCCTTGTTCATGCCGGACTCTTGCAACGAAGCAGACGTCATCAAGGTATATAGCTGGTCAAACTCTTTTTTTTGCAGATGCTCTATGTACTGATTCACGGTAGTCTGGGGCTTGGCTTCTGCTTCTTTGTTATTCTGCATGTATAGATACATTCCGATTCCACCTGCAAACAAGATGGGCAGCAGTCCGTACATTAATTTACGTTTAGATTTCATGGTTACATCACCTCTAATATACACTATAGATTTCCAGCACCATTTAAACAATGAAACAAATCTGACGAATTTATCATTAAAAATAGCCGAAAGCTCACATAATATGTTTAAATAAGGATAGTGAGATTACATACTAAAGCTTTTTTGCTATGCAAAAGGCTGAAAAGGAGCCCGATGATGGAAATCAGCTATTTTTTACTCCCCAAAGCCGAAGTGGCCTATATCAAGTCTACCGCTTCCATGAAAGATGCTATTGAGCAATTGGAATCGCACCACTACACCGCCATTCCCGTGATTGACCAGGATGGAAAATATGTTGCTACCCTGTCCGAAGGCGATTTGTTATGGAAAATGCGAAATACACCCGGATTGACTTTTGATACGATGGATCAGGTTCAAGTCCATGAGATTAACAATCGGGTATATAATGAATGTGTATTCATTGAGGCTGAAATGGAGGATATGCTGACACTTGCAGCAGACCAAAATTTTGTGCCTGTGGTGGATGTCGATCGTGTCTTCCTCGGTATTATCCGTCGCAAGGATATTATTGAATACTATACGCGTAACATTTCGGATTAGATGAAGTCGAACATTCCGTAATAATCGAAAGGGTACTCCGTGGTCAGGTTGGGCCAAAGGGAGTACCCTTTTTGTTTCATGGTATGGTCGGAATCACTCTACTTTGCGTTTAGCCCGCTCTTCAATGTAATAACTCAACACGTCCCTAGGGCTTCCCTGAAATGCACGCTCTCTGCCAAACTCATACGCCTGGTGCAGATACAAATATGCCTCGTCATGCTGTTCAAGTCTCATGCAGATCATGCCGAGATCGATCAATGGACTCGTATTGTTATCCGTACTCCGCGTATGTAACGATATCTCAGCCCACGGCTTCGCCAGTTCATATTGGTTCAGATCCATATGTGCATTCGCGTGGCAGGACGCGATCCAGCTTGCAATTTCCCATTCCATCTTTGGCTCCGGCAACATGCCCCATGCCTGATCATAATAGATGAGGGCTTGTTCATGCTGCTGCGTCTCATCCAGTACATTACCGGCTTCTACGGTCTCAATAATTTGTCGCTCCAGTTCGGCATGTTCCGGTGTCAGCTCTTTCATTGCACCGTCTCCTCCTCCAGGATGAAATACCACTCCAGAAAAGCATTGAAATCAGCCCACTGCGGTTTGCTCTCTCCATCGAGAAACCGTTCGATGGATTCACCCAATTCCACCAGCACCACTTCTCCCGTCTGACGGTTGTAGAAAAATCCACCTTCACCTTCGAAACTGTCCATTGGAATATACGCCTCGGGAAGCCCCAGTGTAAGCTGTGCTACATTCATGTCTTCCATATATACGGTGTTCTCCATAAACCAGCAGATCTGATACAACTCCTGATGCCTGCTGTAAAAAGTCGGTCCATCCTCTGCATGTAAATAAAATTGTGCAAAATCCGACTGAAGATCAATTTCAAGCTTCCGTAATGCTTCTTCGTAGGCTGCTGGAACATCTTCATGCCACCAACCTTGCTCTTGGCAATGATCAATCACTTTATTGGATAACATCGTAGACCTCCTGATATAATTTTTCTCATACAGATTTTACGGGTATCCATATTTGGGGAGGTGTGCCGTGACCTTTGTACACTTCAAGTTCCGGAATACCTGCATGCTTATATGTAGTGGAAGGAAACCACTCTGTCATAATATAATGCCACAATCGTTGTATCGCCTCGGGCTCTAATTCATCGGCCTCAAATACAACCCAATGGGACGCGGGGAGTTCGATAGACACCAAACCTTCAGGCACTTCACCCGAGTGAGAGGTAGCAATCCAGTACTCCATTTGATTGTCCTGCAGCTCCCTCTGATCTACACAGATACCCACCAGACCGGGAATAGCTCCGTTATTGAACCCGTTTAAACGTTCCTCAATTCCGTCTGCCAATGCATCCTGCCACATCTTGGGGATTTCTCTTAAATTCTCACCATCCACACAAGAAAATGTTCGTTTGATTCCTACAAAGGTAAGAGACTGGTGTTCGATCACTTTTTCAATCACATTCATTCGACGGACTCCTCTCTGAGAGCGATATGGGGCACGGTTCTCCATGACCCATTCATGAAAATATTGGTGGGCGCTGCTGGCATCCGGAGCCGTAAAAAGATACGTTCCCTCCACCTCTCGGCGACTCAACCTGGAATCTGCAAGATCCCGATCCTCTTCTTCATTCAAAACAATTCGATACGTCCCATCTTTCTCTCGAAAGGCAAGGGCGTGTACATTCGTATGTTGTTTATAATAGTCTAATTGCAAAATGGTTGGTTGCTCTTCTGCCATTTCGCCTGTGAAAGCCGGATTGGGGAACTCCTCATCGAAACTGGCTTCATCTGGTGCAATACCTTTATAGAAGCCGTTAACTACATCGCCTAGCAGATTCACAATCTGATGTGCGTAGACATATGGAAACTGTTTAATCTCATACACATCACGATCCAACTGATGCCATTGCAGATACTCCATGATTTTGGAATAGGTAAAGCTAACTGCACTGGAAATTTCTCGATCCAAAGGCTGATTGGCAGTAAGACGAGTCAGTTCCATAATACTGTTCACGTATTGCCAGAATAGTTCCTGATCGAAACGTGCCTCCTCATGCAGCATATACAAAAAGGTGTTCTCTTCTGCACCTGCATTTCGCATCAGAATCTGAAGTGCTTGTTCCATATATGATATATACCTCCGATATGTCTTACAGTTACTGTATCAAAAGAGTAGGTAGATTGGAAATAGTGCCAGTATTCCTATTCACACAAAACATGCCGGATTCACGTTCATCTTCCCTTTCCTTATTCTGGTGCAACTTTCTTCTTACTCGTTCGTCTAACTACTGACCAACAACGAAGGAGATGACTATGCGAATATCTTGCAGCCCCGGTTTTCCTGGAAGCATGATCGGATCAATTGATCTTCAGCCATCAAAGTATTACAGCCCACCTTCCATGAACACTAAGATCACAGATTATGTTGATCCCGAACTCGTAACAATTCCCTATGTGGAAGATCCGGAATTCGGATCACACTTTGACGCCATGAAGGTCATGAACGGAACTTATAGAGATGAAATGCATGTGAGCTACGATGTGGAGTTTACGATTGATGTAGATAAAAAAGGCTATATTACGCAATTTGAACACACGTTTCAGCTTGAACGTTATCTGGATCTAGTTCGCACACAGTCCTATAAAGTGATCAAGACGAACTGGCGTGGACAAACATTTCATGTGATGACATACAGTTACCTGGAGGAAGTCATTCATCCGAACAATGTTCTTTTTAAATGTAACAATGCCCAAGATGTCTTCGTCGTGGCTGAACTCATACCTCATCGTGTTGGTGGCATTGTGGTACAGCCCAATAATCTTTATCTTCATTTCCGTGCATTAATCTCGGCACGAGATGATCTGTACCCATTAGATTATATGTGTGAGCCTGATTTCGACCTGAGTCTCGACTAACCAAGTAGATACATATGTAGAAAGAGCATAAGCTGTCCCGAATCAGCCGGGTAGCCTGTGCTCTTTTTTCACAAATGAACCACCAATTTCACTCCTATAAATCCCCTCATTCATACGCTCGGCACTATGCTCCCCATGCCTGTCTCTAAGCAAAATCAGCTGTAATGTCGATGAATATACCATAATGCTGTTCATGCATATGTTCTTCGTACGTTCAGAATTGAGAGGGGTTGGAAACATGGTTTATCCGAAACATAAAATGCATTCGCTGTTCGCTCTACCCTTGGCAGGCCTGCTGTTTCTATTATGGGGTGCTCAAGCGGCACATGCGGAACAGGTAGACAGTTTGTTGCCTGAGCGAAGTCAGCAGGAGATTGTTCAGAAGTGGAATCAGTGGATGAATGACAATGATACATCTCCCCTGTATACAGAGACACCTTCGACAAGTGCTCCCTACTCTGCTGGTGTGGTAAGTGATGCCTATCTGGATCAGGGTCTGAACGCAGCCAACTTTTATCGTTTTATTGCGGGGCTGCAGGGCGATCTTGTCCTTGATCCTACCTTGAATCGTCAAGCCCAGCATGGGGCTGTTGTGGTCTCCACAGGTGGATACCTGTCCCATTATCCAGAACAGCCAGGAGATATGCCAAAGGATTTCTTTGACACAGGTTCAAAGTCTGCTAGCAGCTCCAATCTTTACGTTACCAGCAGTGCCAAGAATAACGTCCTGACAAAAAGCATTCAGGCATACATGAATGATTCGGATGCCTCCAATATTGATCGACTGGGTCACCGGCGCTGGATTTTGAGCCCACAACTGCAACGGATCGGATTTGGACTTGCCACTCGTAGTGAAGCAGGCAAGACATATGATCAGTACTATAGTGCCATGCAGGTATTTGATAAAAGCAGAACTGGGGGAACTTCGTTCAATTACAGTCTGTTCCCGAATCAAGGCGCTTTTCCAATCGAAGCCTTTGGCAGTACACAGGCCTGGTCTGTTCAACTGAATACAGATGTATTCGCGAAGCCATCACTGTCTGAGGTACAGGTCGAGATGACTCGAACTTCCGATCAACGTACATGGACCTTTAATGCCAAGAACCAGAACACTGGCTTTCCAACCGGTTATTACAACGTGGATCCTGCGGATAAACAATGGTTTAATCAGGCCTATTTCAATGTAGAGACAGGTGGATATGGATATGGTTACGCCATCATCTTCCGTCCCGACGATGTGCAATTGTTGAAGAACGGCGATACGTTCAACATTCGAATTACCGGTCTTCAAAAGAAAAACGGTACAGCAGCGGAGATCTCATACGCCACACGTTTCTTCCATGTGAACGGTGCACAAGATGCAACTCTTGCCCGTATAACGCCAAGTCAACAGAATCTGAACGTTCGAACGGGAGAACAGATTGATCTGCCTTCGATCACTGCCGTGAATGATAACGGAGCATCCTATGTTCCACAGTCTAACGTCTCCTTCACCACGACGTCAGATCGCATCGCCATCAAGGATGAAAAAATCATTGGACTTCAGGCTGGTAAAGCTGAAATTCGGATTCGTTTTGAAGGGAAAGAAACGATTGTCTCTGTTACGGTAAAGGGAGCTCCCCAATTAAGTGACATCCGCACACATTGGGCGAAGGATGCCATTCAATGGGCCGTTCAACAGGAGATGGTCAGTGGATACGAGGATGGCACGTTCAAACCCAATAATCAGGTAAGTGAAGCCGAATTCCTCTCCATGTTGTTCAAGCTGTATGCGAATTCTCATGTCATTCAGAGCATCGATGCTGTGGAGGGACAAGCCGCCCAAGGAAACATCTGGAGTGATCGTTATTATACCTATGCTTCCGCGTTGAATCTGAATCTGGATGCTAGCCAGCAGAACTCGAAGCTGCGCAATCATGCCTTAAACCGAACAGAAGTAGCCGTAATCGTGGCGGGGCTTGGCGGTAAAAATTATACCCAGGATGAAGAT
>Ga0209437_100653_pt1 | contig 19877 bp, 21 predicted proteins | sample AraplaL_Cvi_mTSA_FD_184266 | JGI IMG/M metagenome (GOLD analysis project Ga0209437, IMG submission 184266) | Arabidopsis root microbial communities from the University of North Carolina, USA - plate scrape CL_Cvi_mTSA (SPAdes) (version 2) | ecosystem: Host-associated > Plants > Roots > Endosphere...
CCATAAGCAATGCGGGATGCATCAAGCCATTTCACGACACGCTCTTGCAGCTGTGCGATCGCTGCGCGCATGAAACGTGCAGGTACTTCTTCCAGTCCGATTTCAAACAACAGATCCTTAGACATGCTCGGCTCCCCCTTTCTTGATCAGCGGGAAGCCTAGCTTCTCACGCTCTTCCATATATGTTGCAGCGACTTGGCGAGCCAGATTACGGACACGTGTGATGTAACCCGTACGTTCCGTTACACTGATGGCTCCCCGTGCATCCAACAGGTTGAATGTGTGGGAACATTTCAGCACATAGTCATAAGCCGGGAATACCAGATGCTGTGCCATGGCCTTGTTTGCCTCTTCTTCATGCATGTTGAAGAGTGTAAACAGCATTTTGACATCAGATACTTCAAACGTATATTTAGAGTGTTCGAATTCTGGCTGACGGAATACATCACCATAAGTGATACCTTCCACCCACTCCAAATCAAACACATTCTCTTTTTCCTGAATGTAAGAAGCCAAACGCTCCATACCATACGTAATTTCAACAGCTACCGGATTCGTCTCGATTCCACCAACCTGTTGGAAATACGTAAATTGCGTAATTTCCATTCCGTCCAACCATACTTCCCAACCAAGACCTGCACAACCAAGGGAAGGATTTTCCCAGTTATCTTCGACAAACCGAATATCATGTTTGAGCGGATCAATACCCAGACGCTTCAGACTTTCCAGATAAATTTCCTGAATATTGTCCGGTGAAGGCTTGATGATTACCTGGAACTGATGATGCTGGTACAGCCGGTTAGGGTTCTCACCATAACGTCCGTCCGAAGGACGACGGGAAGGCTCCACATAGGCCACTTTCCAAGGTTCGGGTCCAAGCGAACGCAAAAAGGTCATTGGATTCATCGTACCTGCCCCTTTTTCCGTATCGTATGGCTGGACAATAATACAGTTATGCTCGGCCCAGAATTGTTGCAGCGTTAGAATCATCTGCTGAAAATTCATAATCATGCTCCTTTTCAATGGTTTGATAGCAAGCTTAGAACGGCGCAGACAACAATAAATAGCCCCCGTCCTACGCCTGTTGTACAGACGTAGGGACGAGAGCTATTCCCGCGGTTCCACCCTACTTGGCTTGGATCAAACAGGATGATCCTGTTCGTTCCAGCCCACTTTTCCGTGTCCATTCATGCTCCCGAGTGCCGTTTCAAAGACCGATTTAGCCAGGCTTCCACCATCCCCGGCTCGCTCACTCATGATTCGCAAGTGTTATACAACGACTTGTCTCCATAAATGCAATAAATCCAGTCTTTTACTCTCTCGTTCAATACATGTCTCATAAAGAGAAATTATATTTCATAATATATAAAATCTAGTATGAAGTCAAGATATAGTTTCACTCCCACAAAAACGCCTCAAATCCCGTACTTCTCCATCTGATCGAGGAAAGAACGGGATTTAAGATTCAGACCAAGCTGATGATCCATAAAAGCACGCATCAGCTTTTTGATCTCATCACGGGTAGACTCACTCACTGATATATTTCCCAAGCGCTGCAGATCCAACTGTGCGAACAAACGTAACAATTTCAGAGCCTTTGGACTTACTGACATCGCTGGAGGATCGAAATGTTTGCATGCACGACACAAGACGCCACCAAGTCTTGGACTTATAAACAACTGCTCATCTGGCCGCTCCTGATTGCAGGAGATACACTCATCGAACTGCGGACCATATCCGGATGCCTGTAATATTTTCATTTCGTACAGACTTGTAATAACAACCGGATCTTTCTCTTCCTTCAATGCCTGCAGACACGCCTTTAATTGTTTGAACCAAAATGTACCTGTCTCTTCATCCTGAAGCACGCGATCCAATAGTTCACACGCATAAGAGGCATAAGAGGCCTTGACCAGATCTTCACGCAACTCATGATAGGATTCAACAATTTCTCCAGCATTCAGTGTGCCTAGACCAGTATTGCGAAAATATACATATTGACCATACGTAAACGGCTGCACCAGTGCAGCATGTCGGCTCTTGGGCTTTTTGGCACCGCGGACGAGTACCCCTACTTTCCCGCCGCTTTCGGTGCAAAGCGTAATGATTTTGTTCCCTTCGCCGTAGTCCATGCTGCGGATGACAATCCCTTCCACCCTGTATAGCATGCCTCGTCACCTAACCATTCCCGAATCAGCCAATTATCCTTCGGCTTCTTCATCTTCAATCACTTCCCTTGCATGATCCGACTCCTGTCCTAACGAGTTACACGCCTCGGTATATAACAAATAGGACTCCACATCCCCCGTCATCGCAAAAACCTTCCACGAAAAATCTCGCATCGGAATTTCATCCTCTCTTCGGAAATGACGTCTGCATCTACCAAATAGGATGGAGTCTTACAAGGTAAACTATGTGTTGCAATTACTGGATACAATTCCGGTGATTATTCGCGGCCAAAGCCAAGGTCACGCAGAACTCGATCCTGATTTCTCCAGTCTTTTTTCACTTTAACCCACAGGTCCATGAAAATTTTGGAGCCAAGCAGGTTTTGAATATCATGACGAGCTCGTTTACCCACTTCTTTCAAGAGGGCACCCTGTTTCCCGATGATGATCCCTTTTTGCGAATCCCGTTCCACAAAAATGACGGCTGAGATATAAACGACACCGTTATCTTGTACTTTCATATCCTCAATCGTTACAGCAATCGAGTGTGGTACTTCTTCGCGAGTCATCTGCAAAATTTTCTCACGGATCAATTCCGCACATACAAACTGCTCAGGATGGTCAGTAACCTGGTCATCAGGATAGTACTGTGGACCTTCTGGCAAATACTTGCCGAGCTGTTCCAATAAGGTGCTTACATTACTGCCGAGCATGGCAGAAACAGGCACGATTTCAGCGAAATCATGTAACTTACGATACTCCTCGATAAGAGGAAGCAGCGCTTCCGGCTCGATTTTGTCAATTTTATTCATGACAAGAATGACAGGTGTACGGATATTTTTCAACTGTTCCGCAATGTAACGGTCACCGCCACCCATACCTTCCGAAGCGTCAATCAGGAACAGTGCTGCTTCCACTTCTCCGAGCGTGTTCAGAGCAGTCTGGTTCATGTAATCGCCAAGCTTGGATTGACGTTTGTGAATCCCCGGTGTGTCGAGGAATACGATTTGCTGATGTTCGGATGTATACACACCATGAATTTTATTACGAGTCGTTTGCGGCTTGTCCGACATGATCGCAATTTTCTGTCCGATAACCTGGTTCATCAGTGTGGATTTACCTACGTTCGGACGTCCAATAATAGCTACAAAACCGGATTTAAATGCTTGTTTTTTCATATGTTCCTCCTCAGGCGCCTAGGCCTGGAATATTGGTTTATTTTTTGGCAGAATTCAGATCAGAAGGCCCAAAAGCCCAAGGTAACAGTTCAGCAACGGTGGTCTCTTGCAGATCACCTTTCATGTTTCCCAAGATAACTTTCATATCGGGTTCACATAGTTCGTACATAACCTGACGACATACACCACATGGAGCAATCGGACCATCTGTATCTCCCACAATGGCAATCGCTTTGAAGCTGCGAGGCTTCTGCCCACCTGCAATGGCACTGAACATCGCTGTACGCTCAGCACAGTTGCCTGGGGTATACGCAGCATTCTCAATATTACAACCATGATGCACATGTCCTTCACTGTCAAGCAAAGCTGCACCTACACCAAAATGGGAGTAAGGCGTGTACGCCTTCGTACGTGCCTTAATTGCCTCCTGCATTAGCAAACCATTATCCATTATTATTCTCTCCCTTAGGGTGCAATATAAAGTTACTACCTAGGAATTAAGTTCAACCAAAGCCAAATTTACACTAGCCACTCCGCGTCCAGAATAACCCTTCGATCGCTGTTATCCCCAGATTTTTTGATTCACTTTTTTAAAGTGAAAATCCGGGGATAAAGGCGAACGCTTCGCTTCTACAGGTTTATTTCTGTCCTCTTCGTTATCGTGTAATGTCTACAAGTTCAACTTAAAAAAGGTCTAACTTTACAAAGTTGTGTAGTATTAAAATCAAAACAAAACGAATCAAAACAAAGTTAATACAAAATCAGTACAAACCTAACCAGTTCATCACCGGCTTCATAAAAACAATACAACCGATGATGACGGCGAATACCGCAGCCAGCAGAACTGCCCCGGCCGCGGTATCCTTCGCCGCTTTTGCCAGCGGATGGATATGGGGATGTGCCAAATCAACTGCTGCCTCTACAGCCGTGTTCATCAATTCAGTCACCATGACCAAAAAGACAGCGGTCAGCACAAACATCCAATCCGTTCTTGAGATTCTGAAAAAAAAGCCGGCTGCACACATCAAAATAGCCACTCCCGTGTGAACTCTCACATTACGCTGAGTCCGCAACCCATATGCGATTCCTTCCGCAGCATTGCGGAATACCAGACCCCAGGAGCGCCTTTTCATTATCGTGTCAACCCGGCCTGGGCCAATACCGCTTCTTGTTTACCCATCATTTCAGCCTCACTTGCTTCATCCTGATGGTCATATCCGAGCAGGTGTAAGAAACCATGGACAAACAGAAAACCGAGTTCACGTTCAAATGAGTGTCCATACTCCTCACTTTGCAGGATGGTCCGTGGTACGGAAATGATGATGTCTCCAAGAACATCCGGCATTTCTTCCATTTCTTCATCTTCGTCAAGCTCATAGATAATATCAAGCTCTTCATCCACCGTTTCGTTCATCGCAAAAGACAATACATCCGTAGGACGGTCAATGCCACGATAATCACGGTTCAACTCATGGATCTGCTCATCGTTCACAAAAGTCAGAGCCACTTCCCCGTCTGCAACACCTTCCGCTTCTCCGGCGAGATTCAGCAACTGTTCAAGCATTGCAATCATCGGTTCTGTAATTTCTTTATCCTGTTGTTCATTATTCCATGCCAGATTAAGACTCATTCTTTCATAACTCCTGTCTGCTCAATATTAGAGGTTGTTCAAAAAGTGAAATCAACCCGCTTCGGGTGAAGTCGGCTTTGGTTTCTTAATCTCCTCCGGATATTCTATCCTGGAGTGGAAGATACCCATCACCGTTTCCTTCAATGTTCTGGCGACGATATCCAGTTCACGCATCGTAAGGTCACAATCATTGAATTGATGATCGTCCAACCGACCTTTAATAATCTTCTCAATCATGGACTCCACTTGCTCCACGGTCGGTTTGCGCAAAGATCTCACAGCAGCCTCCACACTATCGGCAATGCCAACAATAGCTGATTCCTTGGACTGAGCCTTCGGCCCAGGGTAACGGAAATCTTCTTCCGTGAAATCAGGTTCAACGCCTGCTTCTTCCGCCTGACGCAGTGCTTTGTGATAGAAATAGTGGAGAAAAGTCGTTCCGTGATGCTGTTCCGCAATATCCCGAATAGGTCTTGGCAGCTTGTAATCCTTTTGCATCTCCACCCCATCGCGCGCATGGGCAACGATAATGGATTTGCTCAGTTTGGGATCAATTGAATCATGCGGATTCTCCATATTGTTCTGATTCTCAATAAAATAGATGGGGCGCTTCGTCTTGCCAATATCATGATAATATGAACCCACTCGGCAGAGCAATCCGTTAGCTCCAATGGCTTCTGCTGCAGCTTCGGACAGATTCCCTACCATAACGCTATGATGATAGGTACCCGGGGTCTCCGTAAGCAACTTGCGTAAAAGCGGATGGTTCGGATTAGACAGTTCCACCAGTTTGAGCGCTGACAAAATGCCAAATGAAGTTTCGAAAAACGGCATCAGCCCAATGACCAATATGGCAGTTAATACGCCACCTGCAAATGCAAACCCAACGCCATACAGTGTCGTGGTTCGGTTCCAGTCTCCTGAGTCAATCAAAGCCAGGGTGAAGACGGCTATCGACCCGAACAGGCAGACCATAATGGCCCCTTTCAGGATCGTTGATCGCTGACTAGCCTTATGGGTTGCGAAGATCGCAACAAACGAAACGACTACGGCGAAGAACCCTAGTTCGAAGTCAAAAAGCTGACCCTGATGCGTGTTCAATATGATACTAGACAACATACCGATTAATATCGAACATACAAAGGCAAGCGACGTATCCAGCAACAGCGCAATTAACATCGCCCCTACCGCAACAGGTGCAAGGAAGCCCACATACGACCTCTCATTGGTTTGAATAATCGCCGTCACATGCATAACCACTATCGTAATAATAAAAATGAGAACAAGCATCAATAGCTGCGCATTATTATATTTGAAATGCGTTCCGCTGCATTGCTGAATATACATCAGAATTGCTGCCGACAACAGGCAGGAAAACATAAGAAGACCAAGCTGTGGCCAGTAGTTCACTTCATTTTTCAGCAAATCATTCTCATCCAGCAACGTATACATCTCCGGGGTGATCATCTCACCTTTGGCTACTAAGGTGTCCCCTTGCTTGATAAAGACGGTTTGCGTGTTCTCACGCGCCTGAACTTTCGCTTCCTTGGTTCCCTCTTCATCGTAGAAGCGGTTAGCGGTCACTACGAGGCGGGCAAGTTCTTGCACGACCTCACGTTGCGTACGCTTACTAAGAGAGCTGACACTCACCATCTCAGCTACTTTGGCACGGGCAGTGGTTGCATCGCTAATCTGATCCGTCATTAAACGGGCAACAATATCCCTCGCAACTGGTTTCATCTCCTGGATATCATCCGATGTCAGACGCGAGATTTTGATGTAAGTTTCTTCGGGAATACGGTAGCTTTGCTCCTGTACCACGTTTCTGATCTCTTCTAACAGAGTCTCGGAGTATGTACCGGCTTTCCGATTATTATTGATATAGTTGGTCACAAAGTCCTTCTGACGCTGCGGAATTTCATCCCGATAAATATCAATCTTGTCCTGACTTGAAATCTGATCATCCTGATTCAATCGATCTACACGATCAAGCAGGGTCGTCATCAGATTTTCATTTCGCATCTGCACAATCTGAAATATCGGCTGTACCCGTTCAGCAGCTTCTTCCTGTGCTTTAAGTGTGGCCTTGTTGTTCGGAATCTGCATGGGCGCAGCAATATCCACTTCACTCCGTGTTCCTTCCTGAATATCATACCGCTCAGGGAGCAGCTTGGAAGCCAGACTCACGTAGAAAAGAATCACCAGAAACAAAAACAGAAGATAGCGTGCCCACACGCTATACTTCCATCCTGTAGCCTTATTCTGAAAAGATTTGCCTTTTGACGGTTCCTTCGAGGTCACTTTAGACAATCCCTTTCTATGCTTGATTTTCTGCGGCGTGGTTGTAAGCCACGATAATTTTCTGGACGAGAGAATGCCGCACAACATCTTGTTCGGCAAAATGCACAAATCCGATCTCTTCAACTTCGTTCAAGATCGTATTCGCTTCCACAAGCCCGGATTTCTTACCACGCGGTAAATCAATCTGTGTCACGTCTCCGGTGATGACCATTTTGGAGCCAAAACCAAGACGGGTCAGAAACATCTTCATCTGTTCCGGCGTTGTGTTCTGTGCTTCATCGAGAATGATGAACGAGTCATCCAAGGTACGCCCCCGCATGTAGGCGAGTGGTGCAATTTCGATTAACCCACGCTCCAGTGCCTTCGCGGTCTGTTCTTGTCCCATAACGTCATACAGGGCGTCGTACAGCGGTCGCAGATACGGGTCTACCTTTTCTTGAAGATCACCTGGCAAAAACCCAAGACTCTCTCCTGCTTCAACAGCAGGCCGTGTGAGTACAATGCGTTTGACGCTGCCCTCTTTGATTGCGGCAACGGCCAGTACAACAGCCAGGTAGGTTTTACCCGTACCGGCAGGACCAATGCCAAATACAATATCACGTTTTTTAATTGTAGTTACATAGTGCTTCTGTCCAATGGTTTTAACACGGATTGGTTTACCTCGGTATGTCGTCGTAATCTCGCCCTTGAACAGATCCAATAGCTGGTCTGCCCGCATATCCTTGGCAAGTTCAATCGCATACTTCACATCTCTTTCAGTTAACACATATCCGTTGCGTATCAATTGCAGTAACACATCAAATAATTGTTCAAGCGATTCCACTTGCTGTGCGTTGCCGAAAATCACAATCTCCGCTTCACGGGATGCAATCTGGGCGGGAATCTCGGATTCAATCAGTTTAAGAAAAGTATCTTGGGGTCCAAAAAGAGACTGACCCTCTCCCGCACTCTGGAGCGAGATTTGTATGCTGCGTGTTTGCTCTGACAAATATCCTCATTCTCCTTGACTATGGACTAGCGGAAGTTCCTCCGCAATGCTTTCTTCTACTTCAAATAAGACTTTCATATAAACTTTACCATTCTCTTTCTTCTCATGCAAAATTTTTTCACTTATAATTTTCGTTCCTTTACCGTTTTTGGCGATAATGTCGTTCCTTGCTCCTTCCAATCCTTTCGTTCTGGCCCATTCTATCGTCTGCTGTTCCTCATGCTCTCGGGTCTCCAGATCTTTCTCTGTCAGCCAACCCATCGGAAGTGTGAAGGATCGCCACGTCAATGGTCTGTGATTACTCTCGGTATCAAATGAACTGAACGGTGTACTTCCGTACCCCCACAGTTGGATCGCCCATTTTCCCAGTACCATGTAAAAACGTTCTTTGCTCTCACCTGTCATGGTGTTATGTTTTTGCACCAACGGGACCTCTACCTGATACTCACGCCATACCAGACCACGAACTTCGCCTTTGGCAACGATGGTTTTGGTGTTCTCCTCATCCCCGAGAATCCCCGAGATTAATACCTGGCCCTTTTTGACACGCATGTCCTTCTGAACAACAGGGCGCCCCTGCTCCGCGTAGATTTGAGTGACGACAGCATCTGACTTGCTGATCAGATGTCTGGGATTCAGTAACGGCTCGCGCTTAGGTTGCGCCGATTCCACGACCTGAATGGTAATGGTTGTCCCCTCTTTGCTCACACCAATCCAGGTTACATCCGGAAGAGCGAGTGCAAGCTGTCTGGAGAGCTTGTCTTGGCTTGGTAAGCGGAACCCCCATTGGAAAGGATATATCCCCTCTTTCTTCGCTGCTGCGAGCACCTCGTCCGTAGGAATGGTAACGTTACCCTTGACCTCCACATCCCATACCATGGACGACAACGCAAACAAAGCTGCCACAAAAAACAGCATTCCCCCAAGAAAGAACTTCCTACGTAATAGTCGAGCTGCAAAAAAAGGGAAACCGCTGCGATGGGTCACTTTCACCCTGCAGCCTGTCCGTTTCAACACAGGACGCAACCTGAAAAAATGCGGCAGCAGAATGTTCATCTCTGCCACGCGTCCATCGTGAGCACGCAGGTTCCACACTTCCAGTCCCTGCTCTGCCACTGTGTTGATCAATGTTTCAATGTCTCCCCCAGTGACCGTGATTCGGACTGCTCCCCGCAGTTTATACAGACTGGGCTGCTTCATCCGTTCCCCTCCACTCCATTCATATGAATATCCAGAATCGTTCCTTCAACAGCTACTTCATCCGGCAAAATGTTACGTATCACCAAGGCATTTCCTTTGATCTCCAATTGGCCTTGGGAAAGAGCCAACACGATGCGATCCGGGGTGAAATGGATGACACCGCGATGATTCTCTATATACAGTTGCTTACTGCCGATCAGGGTTAACCGTGGCATATCATAAAGCACATCCTGCGGCAGATCCAACACTTCACTCGTCCATCTGCGCAGCTTGCGGCTGATCCGGGTCATTCGAAGGTCTTCCCCCTTCCTCTACAGTTCAACTTATGCGCAGATTCATGAATTTATGAAAATTCCGGGGCGTGTTAGATACGAATGTTGAGAAAAATGGATAGAAAACAGAAAAAGCCGTCTCCGGCGGCTTTATGCTCACCAGAGACGGCTCTATTTCCGTCCAACAACTTAACTTGTTTACAGTTTCCCTCTTGTACCAAACGGTTGCTTGGAACGGGGTGGACCCAATACTTCTGCCCATATGACGCCCGTACGAATATCTCCAGGACGAAGTTGGGAATTCCCCGAATCGCTTGTGTCAACTTGATCCCAACTAGAATCAGACACAACTGGTTTGTTCGAAGGAGAAAAGCGATTTAGCCTTTCATGAATCAAACGTTGTTGCTTTTCAAATTCTTTGTTCTGTTGGTCAAGTGAACGTTCCATTGCTCCACTGAAATCTCGACTACCTACCTCATCTAAAGTACGTGAAGAAGTTACAGGTCCTACATTAGGCTGATTGTGAGGAGCTTCATCATACTGGTTTTCATAAGGTTCATCATACTGATTGTCATAGGTTTCATCGTAACGAGTCTCACCCGCAGCCTCAGTCCGCGAAGATTGTTGCTTAGAGGTCTGCGCGGGTGAACGGTGGGAGTCGCCACTGCCACCGAAGGTTGGCATCCCGTTTCCAGGTCGCTTTTTGTTCGGATCAGCCGATTTGGCAGCTTTTCCCAAGAAGGAAAAGAGGGCAAAACCGATAACAGCTACAATATACAGATTATTAAAAATCCATTCAAATAGGCCCATATGCACTCACCGCCTATCTTCCGTTTTTGGAATCACCCTGATCGTTGGAATTCGAACCTTCACCAGGTTTTCCCAATGTATTGCGCATTTGAGTATCCGCTTCAATATTTTTGAGATTCATGTAATCCATAACACTAATTTTACCATTACGCAAAGCCTCTGCCATTGCAAGTGGCACTGCAGATTCTGATTCAACTACGCGTGCTCTCATTTCTACAACGCGTGCTTTCATCTCTTGCTCTTGGGCCACAGCCATCGCACGGCGCTCTTCTGCTTTTGCCTGAGCGATGCGCTTATCGGCTTCTGCCTGCTCTGTCTGCAAGAAGGCACCAATGTTTTTACCTACATCAACGTCTGCAATATCAATAGACAAAATCTCAAAAGCAGTCCCTGAATCCAGTCCTTTGGACAAGACCGTACGAGAGATCATATCCGGATTTTCAAGAACGTCTTTGTGGGAGTTGGAGGAACCATTCGTACTTACGATACCTTCACCGACACGGGCAATAATCGTCTCTTCACCAGCACCACCGACAAGTCGGTCAATATTGGCACGAACTGTAATTCTTGCTCGAACATTGACTTCAATACCATCTTTGGCTACTGCAGAAACGACTGGAGTTTCAATTACACGAGGATTTACACTCATTTGTACGGCTTGCAATACGTCACGACCTGCGAGGTCAATGGCAGCAGCACGTTCAAATTCGAGTGGAATGTTCGCACGTTGTGCAGCAATCAGAGCGTTTACAACACGGTCAACGTTACCACCAGCCAGGAAGTGACTTTCCAGTTGGTTCATTGAGAGTTTAAGACCTGCTTTAGTAGCTTTGATCATTGGATTAACGATACGGCTAGGCGTCACACGTCTCAGTCTCATCGCAACCAGTGTAATAATACTTACACGTACGCCGGATGCAATCGCCGAAACCCAGAGCATAACTGGGAAAAAGCTGAAGAATACGCTCAATACGATAATACCCACTACCGCAATGAGCAAAATCGTGATTGTAGATGTGTCCATGTGATAATTCCTCCATTTGCAATTTAAATTTTTAAAAACATGTCATAGCATAATTTCATGAAACTGCTGCTGTATTCAACTGCTTCACCACACTGGCAGCTTCAGCTCAAGTGGTTATGTACATTGCCGAAGCGTTAATCCGCTTCGACAACAAAGCGAGTTACACCGGCAATGCTTGTTGAACGACAATCCGGGTACCTTCCGCTTTAATCACAATAATCGGTGTGTCAACCGGAATGAAGTCTCCATCAGATACAACGTCAATTCGCTCCCCTTCAAACATTGCTGTTCCAGAAGGACGAAGCGGTGTCAAGCTGATTCCTTGCAGACCAACCAGCTCTTTGCGCTCTGTGGCTGATGAATAACCCCGATCCGCAGACATACTGTCACTCAGGATGAACCGATTCCATATTCCTCGATCCTTAAAGATAATTGAGATAATCGCGATGACTACCAGCGCCGCTCCAAAAGCAATACCCAAAGATACAAATGCATCACTCGTATCATAAGCAGCCCTTACAACACCGGCAACAAGTGCAATGGATCCCAAAATCCCCAGAATACCTAAGCTTGGAATAAACATCTCCAGAATCATCATGATGAGTCCGACGGTAAACAGCACCCATGTCTCTGCTCCGGCAAATCCCGCAATGTAATTACCCGAGAAATACAACACGAAACATACGATACCCACAATACCTGGGACTCCAAAACCAGGAACAATCAATTCAATGACCACACCTGCGATTCCGAGGAATAATAGTACAGTCATGACAATGGGATTGGTAAGAAACGATGAGATATTCTCCGCTGTTGTTCTTTCAACCTTAAATACATCATTCTGACTGTAACCAAGCCACGCTGCCGCCTCTTCCGGAGTGTTGCTGATGTGGTCGGCATAACCAACTTTCAGTGCTTCTTCAGCCGAGAGAGCAATAATTTCACCTTTTTGCTTGGTTTTATTAATCTCTGGCATCTCAACAACGATGTTAACATCCGTCATTCCAGCTGCAATCTTGCCATCACGTCCACTGATTTCAGCTGCTCCCTGCATTTTGCTTTTCCAGAATGCAACAAGCTTTGGATCATCAACATGTTTACCCGTACTGTCCACCATAGCTGCCGCACCGATCATACTGCCTGGTGACATTACGATCTTATCTGCATTCAGGGCCAGAAAACTTCCGGCTGAAGCAGCATCTCCACGAACAAATGCAACAGTCTCAATCGGACTGTCCTTGATCAGGGTACCCAACGCTTCCGCAGTGTCGACACGGCCTCCCGGCGTATTGATATCAAGAACGATCAGGCCAGCGTTCATCTTTTCCGCTTCCTTGAACCCGCGTTCCATGAACTTGCCAAGTCCCTGCTCGATTGGTTTATCAACCGGAATAATATATACGGCGCCACTCTTCTCAGCTGCATGCGCTGACGGTGATCCAATCCAGACAGGAAGCAACAGCGTCAGCAGCATTAAGAGCATCAATGGCCCCGTAAGCTTCTTCCGGCGCTTTCCCTTCACAATAGTCCCCCCTTTTCCATTAATGTTATACTGTCCAGCTTATGGTATTTATTACGTGCAATGCAACATTTCGTTTCAAAATCTTAAAATTATATTTGAAAACTTGATCAATTGCAAGAATACAAAACCATAATAATATATATTAACCATTAAAAAGAAATTTCGCTATCAAAAAGGATATCATGCCTTCTAGTAAATGGAAAAAACACCTTCTGACAGGTCAGAAGGTGTTTATTGATTTGCTTTATTGCAGAAATTGTTGAACTGCTTGATTCACCAGTTTGCCGTCCGCTTTGCCTTTAACTTTCGGCATAAGGGCCGCCATAACTTTCCCCATCTCGGCTTTCGAAGAAGCACCGGTTTCCTGGATGGTCTGCTGTACAATAACTTTAATTTCTTCTTCGGAAAGTTGTGCGGGAAGGTACTGGATGAGTACTTCAATTTCCGCTTTTGCATTTGCCGCGAGGTCTTCACGGCCCGCTTTGTCAAATTCTTGGAGGGCATCTTTGCGCTGTTTGATTTCACGACTCAGAATATCAAGCACTTCGTTGTCATCCAAATCTCTTTTCAAATCTATTTCAAGATTCTTGATCGTCGAACGAATCAACCGAATGTTGGAGAGTCTGAACTTGTCCTTACTCTTCATCGCTTGCTTCATATCTTCGTTCAATCGTTCGCTAAGATTCATGTAGTTAAAATCCTCCTAAAACTTTCTCTTACGAGCAGCCTCGGACTTTTTCTTGCGCTTTACGCTTGGCTTCTCATAATGCTTACGTTTCTTCACCTCAGCCAATACGCCATCTTTAGCGATGGAGCGTTTAAAACGACGAAGTGCAGCATCAATAGTCTCGTTTTTGCGAACTTTAGTTTCAGACACCAGTTTTCCCTCCCTCCGACCAGACCGTCCAAGAGCAATAACACGGTTCATCATCTTTCATTATAGGCGAAAGGTAATAAAGGTGTCAACCTCAATGTAATGATCACTTATTTATATGAGCGTTTGGTCACATATCCATGGACTTCATGCATATGACTAAATCCTCAATAGTAGTACCCATTAGCTCGTTTATTGGTGAGAATCCGACAGACTTGTCAACACGCCAAGTCTTGTACCACCCAACAAATGATAATGCAGATGATGAACAGTTTGTTCTCCATCCTTACCACAATTGTTGATTAGGCGATATCCTGTTTCCTCCACGCCAAGACGCTTGGCTGCTTCTTGAGCAGCCAGATGAATCTCACCGATCAAAGGCAGATCTTCTGCAGTAACTTCATTCATGGAAGCAATATGTTTCTTCGGAATGATAAGCACATGTGTCGGTGCAGCGGGCTGGATGTCGTGAAACACGATAACATGGTCATTCTCCAGTACTTTATTGGAGGGAATGGTGCCCTCTACAATTTTGCAAAATAAGCAATCCATAGTTCATACCCTCCTTTGTATTCCAATGTATGTATTCCCTTCTATCATACTAGAAGTAAAAACCCACGTCCAATCTCTAGCACACAATCAGGTAATCTAGGTCAACTCTCCATTCCCCTGCCTCTCAATGATCTATTTCCATAGATTGCAGGTGATGAGACAACAATAGGAATTCATCATAATCAGTCAAATAAAGAGGTATGTATTACAGACCATTTTATCGAAATATGGTTTTAATACGCACTTTTTCCGAGTAAACAAATATGTATAATTAATGAATGTAAAAAAGGAGTTTGGTTAATTTGACCGTTTATCAACATGTACAGGAACTTATAGGTAATACGCCGCTACTTGAATTAACCCGTTATCCATTACCGGAAGGAATCCGCCTATTCGCCAAACTGGAATTCATGAATCCTGGAGGAAGTGTGAAAGACCGGATCGGCAAGTTTTTATTGGAGCAGGCCTTGGCACGAGGAGATGTTAAGCCAGGTGGAACGGTGATTGAAGCTACTGCCGGCAATACAGGCATTGGTCTTGCAATGGCAGCTGTAGGCCTAAATCTAAATGTCATTTTCACGGTACCTCAAAAGTTCAGCGTCGAGAAGCAGCAATTGATGAAAGCCCTCGGAGCTACGGTCGTGAACACCCCCACCTCAGAAGGAATGACCGGTGCCATACGTAAGGCGGAATCGCTTGCGAGAGAAATACCGGGTTCGTATATTCCAGGTCAGTTCTCCAATGTGGATAACCCGCTCGCACATTATGAACATCTGGGCCCTGAGATTTGGTGTGATCTGAACGGACAGGTGCATATATATGTCGCCGGAGCCGGGTCTGGCGGAACCTTTATGGGAGGATCTCGCTATTTGAAGGAGCAAAACCCGTTAATCAAAACATGTATCGTAGAACCCGAAGGTTCGATTCTCGCAGGAGGTCCCTCGGGACCTCATCGTACAGAAGGAATAGGCGTCGAAACGTTATCTCCTTTTATGGATGTGAATTATTTTGATGCCATTCATACGATCTCAGATGAAGATGCCTTTGAGCGGGTCAAGGATCTAGCCCTGTTGGAAGGACTACTGGTAGGAAGTTCCTCAGGTGCAGCTATGCAAGCCGCATTAAACGAAGCCGTTCACGCAGCTCCTGGAAGTAACATCGTCGTTATTTTCCCGGATAGCAGCGAACGGTATTTAAGCCAAAATATCTATAATGGAGGACAATAAAATGAGATCCAAAACAAAGCTGATTCATGCAGGAATTGTTGGTGATCCACATACTGGTGCAGTGAGTGTACCGATCTATCAAGTAAGCACGTATGAGCAGGAATCGGTTGGTGTACACAAAGGATACGAGTATTCACGTACAGGGAACCCTACCCGTCATGCGTTGGAAGAAGTCATTAAAGAGCTGGAGGATGGCGTTCGAGGTTTTGCTTTTAGTTCGGGAATGGCTGCAATTCACGCTGTATTGTCGCTGTTGAAAACTGGAGATCACGTCATTCTGACGGATGATGTATACGGCGGGACCTATCGCATTTTCACCAAGGTGCTGAATCGTCTGGGGATCGAGTCTTCCTTTGTAGATACAACATCACTAAAAGCACTGGAGCAGACTTTGCAAACCAATACAAAGGCCATTTATGTAGAAACACCTACTAATCCGTTACTCAAGGTCACCGATATTGCTGCTGTAGCGAACTGGTCGAAACAACATGAACTGCTGTTCATCGTGGACAATACGTTTAGTACGCCTTATTGGCAAAACCCGCTGGCTCTAGGGGCAGATATTGTACTGCATTCTGCAACGAAATATATCGGTGGTCATAGTGATGTCGTGGCAGGACTTGCGGTTGTTAACAGCGAGCAACTTGGAGAAGATCTGCATTTTATCCAAAATGCAATCGGCGCAGTCCTGGGACCTATGGATTCCTGGCTACTAATGCGCGGTCTGAAAACGTTGGGATTGCGCATGGAAGCGCAAGAACGTAATACAGAGCAGATTGTGACATTTTTGAATCAGCACCCGACAGTGAGCAAAGTCTATTATCCCGGGTTGCCCGACCATCCGCAGCACAAGCTCGCTTCCACGCAAGCAAGAGGATATGGCGGTATGGTTTCCTTTGATGTAGGTAGTGCTGAAAAAGTAGATGATGTGTTAAGCAAAGTCCGTTATTTCACATTGGCTGAAAGCCTGGGTGCGGTGGAAAGTCTAATATCTGTACCTGCCCGAATGACACATGCTTCCATTCCCTATGAACGTCGGCAAGAATTGGGGATCACGGATGGTTTGATTCGTATCTCCGTTGGGATCGAGGATGTGGAGGATTTACTTGAGGATTTGAAATCTGCATTAAGTTAAGGGCATTTTGAAGTCCCATGCTGGCTGATACAGCGAATGGGAAGTTGACGATGTTCTAAGGAACACAGGACGTCTTAATTCGGGTTCAGGCCCTCATTTCAAATTATAAGGAACATCAGACACGTTATTTCCCAAAATAACCTCACAACAATGCTGAAAATGGCTGTTTATCCGGTTATAGCGTGTCTCAGATTCGTTAGATTGCCGCTGACGCTTCAAAACCTTGAATAAGATGCCTCAGATTCGTCAGCGCTCACATCATGCTCTGTCCTCCAACCGTGAGCAAGAGAAAAGCCTCAATTCCACCCGAAGCGAACTTCTTATCGGAATAGAGAATTAAATAGAGAATTAAAGCCATGCGGTGTCTTGATTGTTTGCTTACACATGGGCATATTCTCTCTTTTCGTATATTCAGAATACGATTCGCCGTTTGCTGCTACGAACACGTTAAGGCTCGCTTCTGCTTTCAGCAGGTTTAACTACATGCGGTGTGCCATCCGTTCATCATCGACCTTACACTAATTAGGTTCAAAAAAAGGGCATGCCTTACAGAAATTCGCTTCTGCACAGGCATGACCTTTTGGATGTTCGGTATGTTGCCTGTTGTATTGCAATGATGGTCGCGATACATTAGGCTGAGACTCCGTATGTGATAAGACTTCCCTATTTCATACTGTACGGTACCTTTGAATGAAACATCCATCCTCAGTTTGTTCTTTTCAAAAACTTTCATAAGATTCATGAGAATGAATCACTGTAGTTATGCCTGTATTTTTCAATTTCAATAGTACGGTAAAAGGGTTAATGCTGTTAGCGCAAATAACGGGAGCACCAGACGGTTAAAACGTCTACGGCCATAACCATAATACGGATAAGGCGTAGGGTAGCCGTAACCTGGATAAAATCCGCGAGTATGACCTATTGGATAGTTCCCTCCAGGCATTGCATTTGGAGCCCAGTTCGCATGATTCACCATGGCTTCCGGTCCAACGGGAACAGCCAGGTAGATCATTTCGTCATCCACATTTTCCATGATGCCATCGTAATGCATACCGTCATTCATCTGTACACATACATAACGGTGCATGTGTTCCTTGCATAATTTCTTCGCTTCCACTTTTTCCACTTGCCAACGCCTCCCTGATTCTGCTCTTGATCACCTTTTCATGGTATTCAGAACTGGGCGAATTGACACTAACGAGGAGAAAACACAAAAAAGAAGCACCCCGTGAGCGGCTTCCTGGGAAGTCTGCTGCGCGGACATCTATTCAGGAAACGTCCTGATCAGATGTCCGCCGGGGTACTTAAAACAAGTTTGTCGGCTTAACTGTAGTATAACAGCGGGATGAACCTGTATCTTTGATGAAACTCACTCCGCTATGTTATCCAAGCAAGAAAAGAAATATTTTTACAATAATAATTTCGGTAATATTAAGTTACTTGGACTATGGAGCTTCTATCATTTATTTTGCTGAGACTTGGGGGAGAGAGAAGCTTAGTGCTTCCCTCTTTTCTCCACGTCTGCCGTTCAATCGGTGACAGGTCACTTCTCCAGACAGACATATATCCGCACTATAATTTCGGCATTCTGGCCCAAGCCCGGATTGTAAGCGGATATCCACCATCCTGTTTCCCATTACAGGGTCTCCAAGACCACCCGTGAGCCGTTTCCAGCCTCCCCTGCCGGAATCACCACAAGCTTGCGCGGCAAGCGTGCACGCAGTTCAGGCACGTGACTGATTACACCAACAGCCAATCGGTCGTCATGCAATTTTTCCAGAGACGTAATGACGGTATCCAACAGCTCAGGGTCAAGTGTACCGAACCCTTCATCCAGGAAAAAGAATTGAAGCGGGTACTGACCTCGCAGCTGAATCTGGGCCGACAGTGCCAAGGCCAGTGACAACGAAGTCAAAAACGTCTCGCCACCGGATAACGTCGAAACCGGTCGTTTGACTCCTCCGTTGGCATCATCACAGATCACAAAACCACCACCGGAATCCACCTCCAGTGAATAACGTTGTTTGGTCAGGAAGCGCAGACGCTGAGATGCCGCATGACTGACCTGCATCAGTTGTTCCTCGGCAATATACTCAACAAAAGCATTACCTCTGAACGCTGATTGAAGTTTGCTGAGCAGTTCGCCTTGACGGCTTACCTCCAACCGCTTGTTCTCCAGTTCGGTCCAGCGAACATGTCGCTGCTCCACATCCTCCAGATCACGTTCTGCACGTGCTTTGGCACGAAGGGCAGCCTCATCCTGAGTCCGGACCAGCTGTAATCGTTCAGTGCAGGCTAACCACTGTTCCTCCGATACAACTGCACCACCCAGCTTTTGTTCCAGTTCACGCAATTGGGATGCCAGTTCACGCTCACGTTCACGGTGCTGCTGGATCTCCCCTGCCAGTCGTTCTGCTTCCTGGGAAGGCATCGCCGCGGACACAACGGCATCATCCGAGTCGAACGGGGATTGTTTCAGCAATTGATTCCACCGTTCCTGTGCCTGTTGCAGATGCTCTGTTGCCGAGGCGGCAGCCTGCTGAGCCATGACATCTTTCTTGGCTGATTCCTGTTTCAGATGATCCGCTTCTTTGAAGCGTTGTGCCGACTCCTCAGCTTCTTTCCGCAGTCCATCCAGACGAGCCTGAGCCGCAGCAATCAGGTCTTCTACCCGTTGCTCCCCAACCCACTGGCGCAAGCGTTCTTCCTTCTCGGCGAGAAGCTTGTTATTGCCCTGCCACTGCGTTTGCCACTGGATCAGTTGTTTGTCCAATTCCACCAGCTTCTGCTGGAGAGATTGAATGATCTGATCTTTTTCCTCAAGGAACGTCACGCTTTTGTTCAGACGTTCCTTGATGTCTTCGGCGCGCGCATCGCGCTCCTGCATCGCCTGATAGAGGGCCTTGGCCTCCTCCTGAGCGATGCCCGGCAGTTCCGCGGCCCAGCGGCCCTGCAAGGCAGCCGCTGCAGCCTCGCTCTCGGCCAGCTTGCGCTCCG
>Ga0209437_100656_pt1 | contig 19700 bp, 19 predicted proteins | sample AraplaL_Cvi_mTSA_FD_184266 | JGI IMG/M metagenome (GOLD analysis project Ga0209437, IMG submission 184266) | Arabidopsis root microbial communities from the University of North Carolina, USA - plate scrape CL_Cvi_mTSA (SPAdes) (version 2) | ecosystem: Host-associated > Plants > Roots > Endosphere...
CTTCCCTCTAGCCAGAACAGTGACATCATTGCCACCGCGCACCAGTACGTGCGCCAGTTGACTCCCCAGAACCCCCGCACCATACACTAATATTTTCATTGGTTATCCCTCAATTTCATATTTTATAAATAATCGTTGTTTTATCAACATTTGTTGATAAAATAAGAGTAACAAAGCACCTACTGTGCTTCAATCGTTAAAATATCCGCATTTGTTGAATAATCAACGAATGATTCCTTATTGTTGAAAACCATCATAGGAGGGGCCATGGACAGACGAGTACTCAAGACACGAAAGGCGATAATCGAAGCTTTTGTCGGGTTACTGGAGGAACAGGAGTTTGAGCAAATTACGATAAACGATATTGCTGATCGGGCGAATGTAAACCGAGGAACCATCTATTTGCATTACGCTGATAAGTTCGACCTGTTGGATCAATGCATTGAGACTTATTTGCAGCACTTGTTGGAGGCCTGTATGATCGAAAGCCCTACTCCAACATCCGTTACGGCCAAGGATGCACTTCTTCGGACCTTCCGATATCTGGAACAGCATGCCACGACCTATACCACACTTCTAACTAAAAAAGGTATTCCAGCGTTCCGTAGTAAGTTGATGACATTGTTGATCCAAGGAGTACAGGAGCAGATGGATGCTTGTGGCATTCAGGAAGGTATGAAGAAAGAGGTTACCATACAATTTCTTGCTTCCGCTGCAGTCGGTCTCCTGGAGTGGTGGATTATGAATTCCATGCCTTATCCGGCCGAGGAGATTGTTGACCAATTAATAGATCTACTGGAACTACATCTGAATTTGCACGCTCCCATAAGTGGGTAACCTGGGCCCTCGTTTGAGTGTTCGAGTGGTCTACAACAAACAAAAAAACCACGTCCTTGGACGTGGTTTTGATATACTTCAAGAAGAAGCTCCAACCTCATTACATCTATCCAGCAATATCTGGATCTGGCGCTCCAACCACTGTCCAAGCAATGGATGTGGCAACAGCGTCTCACCACTATACTCATAATCCAGTTCCTTCAATCGGTCCGGGATTACGTTCCTCGTGAAGTAACCGGCACTCAAAAACAGCGGCGCCACAATAACCCGGTTCCCCCGCTCTTCGCTCCAGTACTTCACTTTGTCATACACACTCTCCGGATTCAACAACGCATAATCCGTATGGACTACACCACTAACTTCCTGCACAAGCTCTGCAAGAGAAGAGATTCCGGCTTCCCAACGCTCGCGAAAACCATCATGAATACTCCCATGTCCCAACAGCAGAATCGTTTCCTGCTCAGGCTGCTGCGAGAGTGACTTGACCTTATCCCACACCATAACGGCAATATCCGGATCGTTATCTACTGGATAACCGAAGTGAACCCGAGCCTTGACATGGAACGGTTCCAGATCCGTTTCGCGATCAGGTGTTTCCTTTGCACCAATGGCATATTCAATTTCATCCACATGTGTACTCCCGGATGAAACAAATAGAGGTACGACCAGAATATCGGTTACGCCTTGTGCTTCCAGTCGGTCAATACCGTCCTGGATTAAGCGTCCTTCCACTAGTTCAAGAAAACCAGCTTCAACTGACAATGGAATAGGCAGATTCAACCGGGAGATCGCGTCATCGACGGATTCCACCCAGGTCTGCTCCTGTGAACCGTGACTGATGATGAGTACGCCCGGCTTCTTCATGTTAGCGTCCCAGGCGTTCCAGCGTCATTTTATAACCATCATTGCCGTAATTCAGGCAGCGTTTGACACGTGAGATTGTAGCTGTGCTCGCACCTGTCTCTGCTTCAATCTGGTTATACGTATTGCCTTTACCCAACATACGAGCCACTTCCAGCCGTTGGGACATGGATTGGATCTCGTTTACTGTGCAGAGGTCATCAAAGAAAACATAACACTCTTCAATATCTTTTAACGTCAAAATAGCCTCAAATAGTTGTTCAATGCTTTTATCATTTAGCTTTTTCAGCTGCATTTCATCATCATCCCCTAGCGGTTACTGTGTACCTACATTGTACTCACACTGAGTTGGTATTTCAAGCGTTACCGATTTCACGCACTACAGAATAAAAATACATGTTACCGCTTACAAAAGGTACTATTGTCCTCCCCTCGCGCACATCAGATGAAATTACCCCGCTATTTCCCAGTTTTCACCTGTATATATCCGATTACTTATGTAGGATTTCAACGCTCCTAAATGTTACAACTTTGTGTCTAAACTGCATTTTGCTCTTCGGGAACCTGCCATCATGCCATGCGCCCAAATCCGCAAATATCCCGTTTTCCGGGATACCCGCCTACGCCGTCTCTCCGCGAATGACATACAGTATAACAAAAGGGAGTTCCACTACCGTATATGATGTACATCTGTCATGAAACATGTGGAACGCAATTCCGAAATCCAATAGAAGGAACGTGATCGTTCATGCCACAGCATTATTATCACCGCCAGCCAGCACAAGGGCAGCGTCCGTCTTCTCATGCACGTCGGCAGGCACATACTTCCGCCTATATGCCACCCGGTGTGGTTCCGCGGTCTCTAAATGAAACTCAGATTCAACCAATGTACCCTGGAGTAGAGCCCCATTACCCGGGCTTCGGTGAAGTCGAAGCATCTGCAGTCGTACCCTATGGGCAAGGTGTGGCCGGAGGGAACTTATACGGAGGTGCGGCCCAGGTTGTTGCCCCAGCTCCGGTACCGGCGCCTGCTACGGGCAGTTCCGGTTTTTCATTAGCCAACATTGGTGAGTTAAAAGGAATGATCGACCGCTTCGGCGGTATTGATGGAATCATGAGTGGAATAGGCAAAATGCAGAAGGTCGTCGGTGGTATCCAGCAGATGGCTCCGATGATGAAACTCGTTATGGGCATTCTGCCTTTTGGAAAAGGTAAATCGAATAACAGCGCAGCTGATGCAGATTATGAAGAATATACACCGCCCCGGAGACGGAAACGCAAGCGGACGAATAAACAAACGAGTACTCCACGTCGCCGCAACACGACTCCAGTCCGCCGCAAATCCAATTCCACGAAGCGCCGTCCCAAAAGTCGCAAACGTTAAATTCATCCAGGCACCCCCATACAGAAGGTGGGTGCCTTAACACCGTTCATCAACAAATAAATAAATTTCAGGAACCTATGTTCTTATTTCTGTAATTTGAGGTATACTGGATAGTAACTAAAGGAGGCGGACCATGGAACTTTTCAAAGACAAATACACGCCCGCATTAATCGATCGGACCGGCGAACTATTACATCAATTTTACCCGAAGCTGGATACACAGCAATTTCATGAATTGGTTTTCGCTGAGGGCTGGGAGCAGCTTGAATTCAAAGCACGGATTCGCCGAATCACACTGGCGTTGACCGAAGTGCTGCCCGACAATTATGAGGAAGCATTACATATTATCGAACAAGCCGCTCCGAATATGAGAGGTGTTGAATATCTGTTTGTACCGGATTTTATCGAAGTGAACGGACTTGACCCAGAGGATTACGAGTTATCCATGAAGTATCTGGCCCTCTTCACACCCTATTCCAGCTCCGAGTTCGCGGTACGCCCGTTTATTAAACAATATCCAATCCAAACGATGAAACATATGATGGCGTGGGCAGATAGCGACAATGAGCATATCCGCAGACTTGCCAGTGAGGGAAGCCGACCACGTTTGCCATGGGGTGCCAAACTACAGAACTTTATTACTGATCCAACACCTGTACTTCCGATTCTGCATGCATTGAAACAGGACGAGTCCCTCTATGTGCGCAAAAGTGTCGCCAATCATCTGAATGACATCTCCAAGGACCACCCCGAATTGGTTCTGGATCTGGTTACGACCTGGCACGGACAACATGCGCACACAGACTGGATTGTCCGGCATGCCAGCAGATCCTTACTGAAGAAAGGACATAGCAAAGCACTAAGTCTTTTTGGTTATAACGAGCAGGATTCCATTCACATTGAGCAGCTTCAGCTTGTCCAAGATACGATTGCCATTGGCGAGGATCTTCATTTTTCGTTTGATGTGGTCAATGAAAGTGGCGAGCCTCAGATGCTGAGAATCGAATATGAGATGGGTTATATGAAGGCAAACGGCAAGCAGGCTCCCAAACGATTCAAATGCTCCGATAAAATGTACGCGACAGGCAGAACCAAGGTTGCCACCAAACAGTCATTCAAAATCATTACAACGAGAAAATACTATGCTGGACTACATACGTTAACGATTGTAGTGAATGGTATAGCGGCAGCAACGACTTCGTTTGTCCTTGAAGTGCAGGAACAGGGATAATTCGCAAGTTATACACAACTCATTCCAACGACAACTTATTCACATGTGGATAGAATATTTCTAGTATATCTATAGCAGCATCAGAAAGGCCACCTGGCAAACATCATCTCCCTACAGTTATTTCTGTCCGAGATCATGGCCAGTGGCCTTTTGCATATGTAGTTCAAACTGCAAGTCCCCTAACACACCCTCACCGCTGTCCAAATGTAACACGTTCTACTTAAACCATCCACGCTTCACAAACCAGGCCACCATACTTCCGCCAAGCACAAACATCAACAGCAGCACCGCACCATACCCAAACTTCCACTGAAGCTCAGGCATATAGGCAAAGTTCATGCCATAAATACCCGCGATCAGCGTAAGCGGCATAAATACAGTCGTAATCACTGTGAGTGTCTTCATAATCTGATTCATTCGGTTGGAGTTCAGGGAAATATAACTATCCCGCAGGTCGGCCGTCATCTCCCGATCGGCTTCGATCATGTCTGTCAGCTTCAATAAATGGTCATAGATATCTGTAAAATAAGCTGTATGTTCGCCTGTTCGCTGCACATGCTGGGAGTTCACCACTCGATAGAGTAGATCCCGCATCGGTACAACCGTTCGTCTGAGCTTCAATAATCGGCTACGCAGGTCAAACACTTGGTTCATCAGGTCTTCAACGGACTCTTGTCCACCCCGGTTCTCCAGTTCAGCCAGTTCATCCTCAATGGCAAATAGAGACGGAAAATAATGATCGACCAGCTTGTCCATCACCGTATAGGCCGCTGCCACTGGACCACGAGCCCAGATCGTACGCTCATGTGCATGGTGCAATAATCGATCCCACGCTTCATCCACTTCCTCCAACACACCATGATGAAAAGACACAAGGAAGTTCGCTCCGAGAAACAAGTCAACCTCCTCGGCTTCCAGTGTGGACGGGTTCAGTGCATGCAGTACAAGAAACTGCAAATGTTCATAATAATCAAGCTTCGGCCGCTGCAACACATGCAGACAGTCCTCAATAGCTAAGGGATGAAAATGAAAATATGTATCCAGCAAACGGCTTTCCTCTTCCGTAGGCTGGTTGAAATCTGCCCATACCCAGGCGTAATCGTTCAGATCTAGCTGTGTAAGCGGTACGTTCACGGAGACTTGATGTTCTCGTGTAATGGCGAGTGTACGAATCATAAATCAGACCACGTCCTTGTCCTGTATCTTTAAGTCATTGTACAACGTTAACCATAGGCTCGTCTCCCACGTGTCCAAAATATCCACAGATGCCTTCAAACTCGACAACAAAAAAAGCCAACCCTGTTGGCTTCTCTCATTTCCCTATCCACAGTTCCCTGTATCCACAGGAATATCTTCTTTTGGTTTATCATTCCACGGATGGCTATCCACATATCCAGCCTGTCCACACGTTCATGCACAGGCGTCTCTTGATTTTGGTTGTATAATTGTCCACATATCCCGATATTCACACAGTTATGAACAGTTTGTCTGGTAACCCCGAATTCGTAAGGGATAACTTCTCTTTTTAGAAAATAATCCAGTACAGCAATCCTGCCAGTCCGGCAGTAATCGGAATTGTAATGAACCACGTAATAATGATACGTCCAGCAAGTCCCCATTTCACAGCAGAGAAACGTTTTGCGGAACCCACACCCAGAATAGCCGATGTGATCGCGTGCGTTGTACTAACTGGAAGGTGAAGCAACGTTGCTGTGAAAATAACGGAAGCAGCTGACAGGTCGGCGGCGAATCCGTTAATCGGTTCAATTTTAAAGATTTTGGTACCCATCGTTTTGATGATTTTCCAACCACCAATGGATGTACCCAGAGCCATCGCGGTTGCTGCTGAGATTTTAACCCACAGCGGCACTTCCAGATGATCTTGTACACCTGCTGCAACCAAAGCAAACGTAATAATACCCATCGCTTTCTGTGCATCATTCGTACCATGTGTAAAAGCTTGCAGTGCTGCCGTGAAAATCTGTACCGTACGGAAACCTTTATTCACGTTATGCGGACTGCGTTTGGCAAAAATGTATTTGAGAATCGTCATGACCACATAACCGATGGCAAATGCGATTAGAGGTGATAATAGCAAACCTCCGACAATATCAATGAACCCGCTCCACTTCACCTTGTCAGAACCAGCGCCAACGAGTACGGCACCTGCAAGGGCTCCGATCAGTGCGTGTGATGAAGAAGACGGAATACCAAACCACCATGTAACCAGGTTCCAGATAATCGCAGCGATCAAGGTGACTATGACGACCTCGATCCCGTTATCCAGCGTGGTGGGGTCGGTTACACTCCCCCCAATCGTCTTCGCAACGCCTGTAAACATCATCGCACCGACAAAGTTCATTACCGCTGCCAAAAGGATCGCGCGACGTGGCGTTAGTGCCCGTGTCGATACTGAAGTTGCAATGGCATTGGCCGTGTCGTGAAAACCGTTGATGAAGTCAAACGCCAGTGCAAGGAAGACGACTATACCTAATACCCAAATCGTTGTTTCCATTATTCTCTGGCTCCTTAAGAATTACGCATGATGATGGATTCGAGCACATTTGCTACGTGTTCACAAGCATCCGTTGTTGTCTCAAGACGTTCGTAAATTTCCTTACGTTTGATCAATTCAATCGGATCAGGAACGGTAGCGAAAAGGTTCTTGATACACATGCGCAACACTTCATCACCCTGATTTTCCAGATCATTCAATCGAATCGTGTACTCACGAATCGCCAGCAATTTTTTCTGAGACAGCAAATGAATAGCCTTCTGAATTTCGTAAGCCGATTGGCGCAAAATTTCAGCAAATTGCACGATATATTCGTCAGGATCCGTCAGTTGGTACATATAGAAACGGGAAGCCGTTGCTTCGAGTCCGTCCAATACGTCATCAAGTGTTGTTGTCAGCTCCATAATATCATCGCGTTCGATCGGCGTGATAAACGTTTTGTTGAGTTCCGTAATGATTGTGTGCACATAGTCATCACATTGGGACTCGTACTTCTTCATTTCATTGGCAAAAAGAGTCACATCCTGAAGGTTGGAAACATGCTGGGAGAAATAATCTGCCGCTTGAACAACCGTATCTGCCATGTTCTCCAGTGTCTCAAAAAATATATCCTTCTTCTTCTTAAGCTTCATAGCCCTATCCCCTTTACGGAAAAAATTGCCGATAACCGATGAAACATGAAATGACAACCTTTGATATCTTATCATATTTGTTTCATGGTTTGTACAAAAGGTGTGATCCTTTTTTATATTCTTATCACATTAATCTGAAATGAATCTTAATTATTTGGAATAATGGTAAATTCAAGTCAAGATTTTACACTGCGTTTACAATTCGACATCCAAAGACAGAATCGACACGATTCTATTTTTCACGCCAAGATACAATATAACGCCTTTTCGATAACAAAATGCATACCTGTTTCATTGTATTCTTTCATTACATCCTTCATTGCTGCACAGCCAGCTTCACATGACTGGAGAATTCCGGTTGATTGGGAACAATGCTGATAAAGGTTTTACCCGGCACAAGAGCCACTTCACTGCCATCCTGAACAAACCGGATAATATCTCCCTGTTTCTTCACCCACTGCCCACGAATCATTTTGCCCTTCTGGAACAACATGGCTTCCCCGCCCTGTTCCAAATTGACGGACAACCGACCTACACTATCGAGCACCTTATGATCTGCACCTGCCACAATGATATTCGCTGCGCCAAGTGCAGTCCCATTATCCAGATCCTGATCTGCCTTACCATTCACCATTCTCATATATCGTCCGCTAACTTCATCATAATCATACGTCACCCGGTAACTATCCAATAAATAATGGATGTCGAATTGCTTCACTGCCTCTCCTGCGGATGTCGCGCCTTCTTCGTTATAGATGTATACGGGAGATTTAAACTCATGGCTATAACCCTTGATGTCTGCCCCTTCTCTTAACTTGTCCGCTGAAGTATACAGATTGTGTGGCGCTTTACGATCCTTGGAACGCCAGAAGTAAGGCCCTCCATTTGAGATTTCATCCATATGCTGTTTCTGCTGCCTTTGCAAAATGGAATATGCCTCCGGACTGCCTCCGGCATGAACAAGCACCCCATCGTAACTCTCGCCAAGCTCAATCAGATATGGACGTATACTGCGAACAGGTCCAACCGTCTCAGCACCGCCTTCACTCTGGAAGATGGCTATAAACCGGGTAATGCCTCCCTCTGCGAGCACTTCAAGAATGATATCGGCGGAACTCAGACCCGATTGGGGCCGAGCCGCTGGTGCATTATTAATCATGACAGCAAGGGGACGACGCGTAATCGCTTCATCTACAGGCAGACCTGTAAGAGGTGCTGTGTAGAGTGAAGCGTTGGACTCCTCCACAGTCTGTTCTTCTTGTACAGGTGCAGGTGTCGGTTCTGGCTGAAGTGGCATCTGAGACGCCTCCTGGTTTTGGCAGGCAACAAGACTCAATGAGAGAATTAACAGGGATGCAGCCGATGCCGCTTTGTTCCATTTAAAAAGCTTCAATATAGGACCTCCTGAACGATATGGCCTGGTTCTAAGTTGTGATATATGTCTCATGTGGGCAACCATTTCACGTATTTCTTTCCATTTAATCACACCCCATCCGATTTGTCTGCGCCCCGAAGGCCTTGATACAGCGTGAAATTCACATTTGAAACAGTGAATAGCGAGAAAAATATGTCCTAAATGTGAACTTCTCAAACCTTACTTAAAATTTGAACTAGATTGTGATTTTAATCACAAACAAAACGACTTTTGGACTATACAATAAAGACATCAAAGGTGATCACTTAGAAAAAACAAAAACAACACACACTAGATTCCATGAAGGAGTGGTTCATATGTTCAGCTTCAACCAATGGCTTAGAGAAAACAAAGTGGCAATGTGGATTTTGACAGTACTTCGGGTGTATATCGGTTACGATTGGATGACTCACGGATGGGGCAAATTGACTGGCGGATTCCAAGCTGGCGGGTTCCTCGCCGGGGCAGTCGGTAAAGCAACGGGTGAAAATCCAACAGTTCAAGCATGGTGGGGAACGTTCCTTGAGAAATTCGCAGTACCAAACGCAGGATTGTTCGACTTTATCATTCCGCTTGGTGAATTCCTTGTAGGTGTAGGACTCATTCTCGGATGCTTCACAACACTGGCTGCGCTGATGGCTCTCGTGATGAACTTCGCGTTCCTCTTCTCGGGTACAGTAAGCACGAACGCTCAACTGGTTCTGATGCAAATCTTCCTGGTAGTTGCTGGTGCAAATGCAGGTAAAATCGGTCTGGATCACTGGGTACTGCCTTACCTTCGCGGATTGATCACTCGTAACAAAGGTAATCACCCAAAAGACACACCAACGATTAGCCCAACTCATAAAACAGCTTAAACAATATTCAACAACGCTGCCGTCCTGCTCTCCATCCCCCGGAGAGCAGGGCTTTTTGCTTTTCAAGATATCCTGAATGTCCTGACTGACTTGCCCATCCACAGAATATCATATTATGATGAACATAAAGTTGAACTTCAAAGGAGTACACGATATGCCGACCCAGCGACGTCTTGAGACCGATGCAGACTTCCAGGAAGCCATGAATATGAAGTATAAGGTTCGAGTTTTTAAAGATAATCACCAGATTGACTCGGGTGGCATTATTATCCGTTTTGACAGCAATACCGTAGTTGTACAATCCAGTGTCAGTGAACTTGCTTATCATTCGCGTACAGACTGTGAATTGTTCGAAATTCGCAAATAAAGATCCATTGCATGCATAAGTCCTCATATTGAAAAAAGGTTCCTTTAGCCCATCAAGGGTCTAAAGGAACCTTCTTTTATTTATATATTGTAATGGTATACATTAACACATGTTTCCGTACCCAACTGGTTTCTGACACCATATTCAGGCTGTTGTCTGTTCCAAGTTACACGCCGTCTCCAAACTGCCAGCAGTTCAAACTGAGCGTTCCATAAGGGTAAGACTGGAATAGGCGCTTCGCTGATCGGGACATATCCGCTGTACCCATCGCGTAGAACAAAGGCGCAAGGTGTTCTGTCCCATACGACGGCACTGCCGTACGTGCATAAGGGGCTTTTTTCTCATATTGAAACAGTTCTCTTGTGTTCCACTGCTGCAAGCGCTCCCCAAGCCAGTTATCAAATTCCACCGCCCACTCTTGCGGTTCGTCCGTATTGCCCAGCAATCGTAAATTGTGAACCGTTCCACCACTACCAATGATCAGCACATCATCATGACGCAACTGTTCCAGTATTCGGCCTATATCATACTGTTCCTGCGGCGTACGCAGCGAGTCTACAGATACAGCGATTACGGGGATATTAGCCTCAGGATACATATGGAGCAACGGTACCCATACGCCATGATCCAGCCCTCGGCCTCGAATTGGCTGATGCGCCAGATTGCTGCGGGTGAACAAAGCACATATCTCGTTCGCTAGATCTGGCTGCCCGGATGCAGGGTATTCCATCGTATACATCGTAGAAGGAAATCCATAAAAATCATGCAAGGTCTGATGTGTATCATCCATCGTCACGGACGGTTCAGGACAATCCCAATGCGCCGTAAATACGACAATGGCTTTCGGAGCCGGCAGCCTGTCTCCAAGCTGGTTCAAAAAGTGAGTGTAGTCATTGCTCTCCACCGCCAGAGCGGGAGAACCATGCGCAATGAAAAGTGCGGGTAATGTCATTGCTGCCAACCTCCAGACACGGATAGAATGCTTACTCCTCTATTTTACCCCTAAGAAGGCGCTTTTCCAAGCTGACATTCCCAAACCGTTGCAATCCTGCCACTTATATCATCCAGTGCTGCCAATCCTGCTCGATCTTCTGACGTTCACCCAGCCACTCTCTGGTACGCGTAATTAGCTGTTCCCGCTCTTTACCTGAAGAGAAGGTATGATCGCCCTGGAAGATGATCTCCTTGTCGCAACGCCCTTCCTGACGCATCCAGAATACCTTTTGATACAGGAATGCGTAATCTACAGGAATAATCTCATCTGACGTGCCATGCATGACGAGAACATCACCGCTAAACTTGACTGCTTCCTGGAATGGTTGATGTTCAGCGAGAGATTCGAAGAAGGTAGGTGTGAATTTGTATCCAAGATAATCAGCCGCACCCAATTTCACGCCTTCATCGTAGACTTCCCGTCCCGTAATCTTCACGATATCATTGAATGGATAACCCACGGAGGACCACATCACCAGATTCTTGACACGTTTGTCGCGCACAGCTGTTAGTAATGCAACGGCACCACCCAGACTATGACCAATCAGCGTTACGCGTGTAGGATCTACATCACTGCAATTCACCGCGTAATCCAGCACCGAGCGTGTCTGCAGCACCATGGACTCCAGTCCCTCCGCTCCATACTCCCCACTGCTCTCTCCGCAACCGATATAATCGAAACGCAGAACCAGATAACCGTCTTCAGCCAGCTCACGGGCAGTCTTTACAAACAAACGGTCCACACCGATCCGACTACCCACGAAACCGTGGCAGATGACTGCCAAAGGTACGCGCTGCTGACTCTTCTCCTCCTTGATATCTTTCACAACCGGATAGTGAATCGTGGCTGTTAATTCTTCCTGTCCATGACGGATACTGATCTGACGTTCCATACCGATTTCCCCTTTCCATGCTTAGCCTGTTATGTTTCATTTATTAAATATATATAATCCGATAAGTTTAGTGTGTATTAAGATGTTATTCATATATTATCATCCCGTAACCTGCAAGTCAACGTAAGGAAGAACCCTTTCTACGTTGAATGCTAGTCTTCATTTTATCGGATGATAAGCGCAAAAAAATGAGCCATGCTGATGACAGCTGGCCCGGAAATCTTTTATCTTTTTGGAATTCAAACCAAGGGTTGCAGGATCGTTATTCGTAGCTTCTGCGGAACATCTCGTGGGTTTCCACCCGTCCATTCCACTCATGCTCATGACCCGAATCACTGTTGTCCCAGAAACTTCTTCCCCTCAAATTGCCATCTGTCAGTTCTTCTGCATACTCCGTGTCCTCCAGATTCTCCTCAAAGGATACAACCTCGTCCACAACTCCACGGGAGTTGCTGTTCAGTAGCAGCTTACGCGTCAAATCTGTTTGTTTGTCCATAACAAGCACACTCCAATCTTGGATTTCTGTTGGAAATGCTACTATTGTGATGGAATCGGCTGTTCTTTATGCATACTTCACACAATCGTTAGATCTGTGATGCCTGAAGGTATTTTTTCACATGAATGGGGGAAAATAAACGAACAATCATTGGCAGCATATGCCTCGGAATCCTTCTGCCGAAAGGAATGAATTCATGGAACATTTATTGGAATGGATTCAACATCACGGTAAACTGGTACTGTTATGCACCTGTGTCATTCTGGCCTGTGTGGGCATCTGGGCCAACCATGAGCAGCTTTTTAATAAGGAATGACTTTGCGAAACGAGAGCCCTTCCCGTATACTAAAATACCGTCAGGGTCTTCAGATAACGGAAGATCAGAACGTGTGTAGACAGGGGGAGCAATCATTGGGGATTTCCTATAAGAAACTGAAAGAAATACAGAATCGGCAAATAACCGAGATGAGTCGTATGACACCTGAACATGTGAAATTGTATGACGAGATCAGCACCATTGCGCGTCATGCACCAGCGGACGAGAGAACACAGGAAGAATGGATTCTCTCCGCAGGAAAAGCAATCGTGCAGGCTCAGCGGGATAACAAACCCGCACGCGAGCTATACGGACCTGATCTGGAACAAGACATCCATGCACAGCTCGGGATAACAGATACAGCACCGAAGAAGACGGCTGCCACTGAGGTGGGTACATCCACTCCAACCCGTGGTAATAGTCCATCAGCTTCATCGAAAAAGAAAGCCAACGTTGCTGAACCACAGCCAGCGGAGAATGCCGAGCCAGCGAAACGGACACCAAAGTGGTATGCCATGATCGCATGGGCCGCACTGTCTTTTGTCATGCTGATCCAAGGATGTGCAGGATTGTTCGTGGGTTGGACTGGTGGAGACACGGAACCATTCCAACACATCAGTCTGTTCTCTCTGATCGTTGCAGCCGTTGGCGGAATCGCATTGGTAGAGATGCTCCGCCGCCTTGCTGAGCGACCAGACGATGAAGGAGCGGACCGAAATAAGGTACCTAAGCTCAATATTCGGGGGATCGTCATCTACATCGTGGTCGTGGTACTCGTGCTGTTTGTCGGGTATCCGTTACGGGATAAACTTCCGGTATTCGCACTAGCTCCATGGGTGAGTGCGGTAATCGGCATTGTGGGGCTTGCTACGTTACGGCCTTTATTCGGTCAAAAGAAAACAGCATAACACGTTATATCATGGATTAAGGGGCCTCACGAATTCGTGAGGTCTTTTTCCATTTGGAGCTGGTGCCGATGTTTGATTCCTTTGCCTGGCGTCTCTCCAAACTCCCGCTTGAACATCCGGATAAAATAGTTCACTTCCATGCCGATGTTCTCTGCCGCCTCTCGCACGCTTGCACTTGGATGCTTGTTCAACCAGTCCGAAGCCTTCTGCAACCGCAATCGCTGCATATATTGATGTCCTGTCACGCCATAATGATGATGAAACAATCGATTGAGATGCTGCACCGAATAACCCACTGCATCCGCGACATGCCTCAATAACAGGTCATCCTGGTAATGTGTATGCATCAATGCTACGGCTCGGATGAGTGCATCTTTGCCTGTGTCAGACTCCTGATTCGAACGGGTTACTATCTCCTCCTGCACCATGGATGATCCAATATCCACACGACCGACATCCGATGCAATTTTCGATTGTGCTATATCCAAAATGAGCTGGTAGATCAGGGCAGAAGTATTCCACATCTCCGTTACTCCTTGATTCAGTCCCTGCCAGAGATCTGTTAACCGCGACCACATGAATTCAAAACCGGAGATGGGGTACGGCTCGTTCTGAAGCAAACCCGCGCTATGAAGTACCGATCCAGTCGATGCACCGCCAATACCGATATAACCAAGTTCACCTTTGGATTTGGAATGAGGCACATACTCATGCGCAATCCCGGGCTCCACAATGAATAACTGCCCTGCTCCCATCGTCCATGTCCCTTTTCCCGGAATCCTGAACTGCCCTTCACCGCCACGTGACAAAAACAACTGATACACCGGAAATCCATCCGGTCTATGCAGAACTTTCGCTTCCTGCGTGCCCACACAATACAGGTACAGCGGCAACCGGGAATCCGGCAGGCCCGTCAAACGAAACGCAAGCATTCCCTCATTCCTTTCGGCTCATAGGCTTCTAGCTTATTCCTTCTATTATCCATCGACTTGTCCTGCTTCAGCAATGGTCTAAGGAACCTTTTTGGCGACAAGATTTTTATAAAACAGGTGGGGTAGTTGTGCCAAGTTTGGTTAAAAAGCATAATGAAAAACTCCCCTTCCAGAAGGAAAGGGAGTCCGAGTTTATTTCAGTATCAATTTTTACGTTCAGCTCTGTGCAGGTGTTTGCCCCTCACTTGATGCTGGTGGATTGGTAGAAGACGTTTGCTCCTGTGTTGGCGTAGATTGAGCCTTTTCAAGTTTAAATGTATCAGATGGACCTGAAAGCGTATGTTTATTCGTTGTTGTATTTCCAGCAACGGAAAGAATATACACCTTGTACTCGTTTCCTTCCACCAGATCGGCTCCTGTTGAATCTTTAGCTGTTTTAGTCAAGGAAACTTCAACCGCTGAAGGATTTCCAACTTGGTAGCTAGAGTTAGAGCTTGCTGTAGTGACATCCAAACTATCTGTTCCTTTAACAATAAAGAGTCGGTATGCAGAAATTCCAGTTTCAGCAGCTGGTTTAGTAAAGGTAAGCTTATAACTTGCCTCAGTCACAGTACTTGTATTTTGAAGGCCTGTTATAGTGGCAGTTTGAACCGCATTTGCTTGTGCAAAAATATTAAACTCATTGGAAGCAGAAGACAGATTGGAAGCACGTGATGTACTGTCCGAAACAGACAAGACAAACACTCTGTATTTCTGTCCAGCTACAAGTACACTACCATTAATATCTCGATGTCCACCGTTTAGTACTACTGGACTGCCTGCATTGCTCTTATTAATTTCAACAAAGGAACTAATTCCAAGAGCAGAACTTGTATTGAATCCACTCACTTGGTTAGCAGGCACAATCAAGATACGATAATTGGAGATATTCGTCTCGTTAGTTGCCTTATTGAAGGTTATTGTTACATCCGAAGGCGTTCCAGACTGCCCTTGATCTTTAACAGTTACATTCACATTGCTCACCACTGCTACAGCGGAATTTGAAGTAAGCGTAACTAAACCGGAGGCTGACGATATTGCATTCGTTAAAGACGCATTATTATTAACAGCCATTACGTAAACTCGATAGCCTACATCATTACGGAGCGAGTCACCATCCACTGTTCTAGAACCATTAGATAAAGTAATCGTCTGGTTACTTCCGGTTCTACTTACATACGTATAATTGGAGCTATTCACCGCATTGGCTGCATTCAGATTGAAGCTGCCTGCATTCGCATTCTTCACCACAAACACTCGATAGTGATTTACATTTGTCTCATCTGCGGATTTAGTGAACGTCACACGCAGATCACGTCCATCTCCGTTATCACCAATATCCGTTGCACCCACATTGCTCGGAGCCGTTATAGCGGCGTTCTGTGACAACGTAATCTGTGAAGAGTAACCAGACAGAGCATTCTGACTGGAGTTTCCGTTGTTATTCACCGACAGCACGAATACCCGATAAGCAACGTTATTGGTAATCGTGTAACCATTAGTGTCTACCGCATAGTTCGGAAGCGTAAAGGACAGGTTACCACCCGTTTTGTTCACCTGTGTGTAGTTGTTCGATGCATTAGCAGCGCTCAACGTGAAGCTGCCCACATTAGCGGAACGAACGACATATACACGGTAGGCAGAGATTCTGGATTCATCCGCAGCTTTGTTGAAAGACACGCGCAGATCACGGCCATCACCGTAGTCACCAATATCCGCAACAGCCAGGTTGCTGATAACTCCAGCGTTACCGTTCGTTGTAAGTCTCAGCACAGTGGAGGAAGCTGACAGGGCATTGGTGTATCCGTTTTGCTGATTGCCCACTGCCATCACGTAGATGCGATAATCTTGCAGATTCGTTACGTTATAACCACTGGTATCTTTCATGGATGAAGGCAATGTCGTGGTAATGTTGTTGCCTGTTTTGTTCACCGTATAGTACAGACTGGAGGACAGATTGCTTGCTGTTGTCAGATTGAAACTGCTGGCAACCGAGTTACGCACCACGAAGATGCGATAGTTCGCTACCTTGGACTCATCCGATGAACGATTGAAACTCACTTGAATATCTCGGCCATCTCCATAATCCGAGTTGTCTCTCACCTGCGTAATTACCGGAGACGTTGCTGTGTTCACGGACAATGTAAGTGAAGAGGATGCTGCGGACAGCTTGCTGTCTGTTGTTGTATTTGTACTTACGGACAGGATGTACACTACATACGCTGTACCGCTCTTGATCAATTCGCCGGACGTATCCCGGGTCGAAGAAGTCAGCTGACTTTTGACCGCAGCGGTGTTGCCTTTGTATATGATCGTGGAGTTTGCACTGGACACTTTGTTCGCTGCAGCCAGATTGAACGCAGAAGAGTCCTTCGCTTTAACAACAAATGCACGATAATACGTAATGTTCGATGTCGTGCTCGGCTGCGTGAAGTTAATCTCCAGATCGCGGCCATCGCCATAGTCACTAATATCTGCGGCACGCAGACTTGTAACTGCCTGAACTGTGGATTTCACAATATTGAGCTTCAAAGCCTGGGAAGACCAGTTCAATGCATTTTTATAATTATTGCTGCTATTACCAACAGTCAGTACATACAGGCGGTACGTTTCATTGCTATTGAGTAAATCCCCGTTTACGTCACGCGTCTGTGCATTAAGCGTCAGTTTCGGGTTGCTGCCATTCGGTGTAACAGATGTATAGTTTGCAGAAGGTACGGCAGACGCTGCAGACTCCGTGAAGGTATTCACATCGCGAGTTTTCACCAGCATAATCCGGTAAGCAGATACCGCCTTCTCCGACGTTGGACGTGTGAAGCTCACGGTCAGGTCACGACCATCTCCATTACTTCCGGATACCGATCCATAGATGTTCCATGCAGCATATTGTGTCTCATCCACTGGAGGTGTAGCCGTTGTCTTGATATCTACACGCTGATTACGCGAGTTCCAGAATACTTTCTCTCCAAAAGCTTCGCTGACAAAACGAATCGGAACCATCGTGTTGCCCTTAATCGTGTTTGCAGGTACATCTAGCGAGATCGCTTCCCCGTTGATGTATGCCGTTTTGGAACCAAGTGTCAGAGTAACTTCCTGATCATCACGAGTCGCAACAATCGTTTTGGTTCTGTTTGTGTACTGCACCTTCGCATCCAATCCTTCAAAAATCGACCGAAGCGGAACCAGTACACGTCCACCTTTCATCACAGGTGCCTGAGCAGATGATAACTCTGCATCATTAATATATATGCTGATCCTCGCAGCTGCATCCATAACCGACGTTGGAAGTGCGGACATCAGCATGGCCGATACAGCCAGCGCTGACATTACCTTCTTCACTTGTTTTCCTCCCGCTTTCCTCATATCCCATATCCCCATTCTCGCATTTAGTTAACATCGAAATAGATTCGTTGTTCTTTTCAATAATTCCTGTATTTACCTATGCACAACTAAGACGTTCCGATCAGCTCAAAGGTTTCCAGTTGTACAAAAAATATTTTCGCAGAAATCTTCCTCTATCTTCCACCCTCCAAAAGTTAAAAATAACAGAAGAATTTGTCACTATTCCGCAACCACATCCTGCCCCAATTGCGTTAATGTATAGTGACTAGTGAACAACGCCTATCATTTTCTTAACTACGGGAGGTTCATATCTATGACATCATCGTTCCAATCTGCCAAACATAAAGGCATGCGTACCTTCATTACAGCAACCGCCGTCCTCATGCTGCTCCAATCGACTGTAATTCCATTATCCGGAGTTGCTTCTGCTGCTTCTTCCAGTACAGATTCCAAAATCACAACTGCCAGTTCAACAACCATATATCAAACATTTCAGTCCATGCTCTACAAAAAGAACGGCTTGCCTGCCGCCGATGCTTATCTCGAATCTCATATCAAAAAAGTAACAAAGCATCACGCCACCCTGATGGTGCTTCAATTGGAGAATGCTCGCCTGAAGGCGCTAAGCGCCATGACGGACCGCCTGCTCGTTCCTAACGTTCAGGACAAGATGATCAAGGCTTACAAGTTGAACGATAGCTTCACCAAACTCATGGAGCGTACCCAAGACTCCGAACTGCGTGCACTGCTAAAAGAAGCCCGTGACAGCGGCTACCGCCTCGTCATGCTCGAAGGCTCTCTCTATCCCATAATGAATTATGCGGCATTCGTGAAATATACCTCTGTCATTAAAGAGGATATCTCAAGCTACATCCATATCATGACAAAGGAAACGAAAAACTTGCCTGCGGATGACGGTGCTCTGGTCATTGGCTATCAGGAAATCCTCCTTCGAGCACTCAGCCAGGAAAAATTCCTGGAGCTGCATCCGAAATCAAATCGGGCCAAGCAGGTGCATAATCTGTTAAACAGTTATACCCTGTATACCTTTTATGGGCTGAACAATACACCGCTGTTTGATTATGACACGAACAAAATGGTTGCGAACGCCCAAAGAGGCTACAACGGCGTCTTGCAGCGCCTTGCATCCGTGGACAGTGAGTTCCTCACCAAGCTAGATGCCTTTATGGACGTGGTGAAAGAATCGAAGTATGAGAAAACGGCTGAAGTCGAGAAATGGCTGGAGCAGCATGTGCCGGTCAGCGATTATGCGAATTATTGAGTTAATCTGTTCCTTCCCACATTAACATTGAGGCCTAAATATTTAGGCTACGTTACAACATATCATTACGACAAAAAACCGCCACAGGATCTCTCCTGTGGCGGTTTCTTCTTTTTCTTGCTCTATTGAAGTGGCTTGACCATATGATTATACTCATGTCCTCCGATGACAATGACATCGTCTTTGACATATCCCTGCCGTTCATAGAGCATTAGCGCACGGCCGTTGTCCCGTTCTACAATCAGGGATACCTGTGAGTGACCCAGATCTCTGCCCTGCTTCTCAAAAGCAGCCATCAGTGCCCGGCCGATGCCCTGCCCCTGATAAGCTTCACTTACCGAGAGAGTATCCAGATAATACTCACCCGGGCGGGTTTCTTTAACCAAAGCATACTTCTCATC
>Ga0209437_100657_pt1 | contig 19555 bp, 15 predicted proteins | sample AraplaL_Cvi_mTSA_FD_184266 | JGI IMG/M metagenome (GOLD analysis project Ga0209437, IMG submission 184266) | Arabidopsis root microbial communities from the University of North Carolina, USA - plate scrape CL_Cvi_mTSA (SPAdes) (version 2) | ecosystem: Host-associated > Plants > Roots > Endosphere...
GTTCGGCGCCATGGAACATACGAATCAGGTGATTGAATTCCAGATTACACAGGAGTATACCGGGCAACAGCGTCATCTCTGTTATCTGGTTCCCCAGTGGAAAGAAGTACTGGACTTTGACACATACGCCAAAGGCGAAGGTTCAGAGATCAAACGCATTGCGGATGGTTCTCTGTATAAACGACCTCACAGTGGCTTCGCCGCAGTATCCAATATTGGTGCAGATGCCTGTTGGACAGGACATCCCCTCGCGCAGGCGAATCTGTATGGATACGGAAGACTTGCGTGGAATCCGGAGCTGTCCGCGGAAGAGATTGCCGATGAGTGGGTGAGACTCACATTTGGACATGAAGACGAAGTCGTGCGGAAGGTTACGGATATGCTTTTGACATCACTAGATATCTATGAGAATTACACGGCGCCTCTCGGTGTGGGTTGGATGGTTAATCCGGAACATCATTACGGGCCGAATGTAGATGGATACGAGTATTCCAAATGGGGAACGTATCACTTTGCCGATTGTCATGGCATTGGTGTAGATCGAACCGTGAAGAGCGGCACAGGGTATACCTCACAGTATCACCCTGAGAATGCTGATCGTTATGAGTCCGTAGACACCTGTCCGGATGAGCTGATCTTATTTTTCCATCACGTGCCGTACACCTATGTTCTGCATTCTGGTAAAACGGTCATTCAGCATATTTATGATACACATTTTGAAGGTGTTGCGCAGGCAGAGGCGTTAGCAGAGACATGGAGACAGCTTGAGGGCCATATCGACCCGGTTATTTTCAGCAAAGTTGCTTCATTACAGGATAACCAGGCCGAACATGCCAAGGAATGGCGGGACATGATCAATACGTACTTCTATCGCAAGAGCGGCATTGCGGATGAACAAGGTCGAACAATCTATTAAATGGTGATGTGAAGACAGAAGATACCTTGTTTTCTTTGATACAATAGACAGCATGGACATACATGAGGAGGAGAAGCATATGGGACAACATCAACTGCCCGAAAACATGAAGGCCGCTGTCATGACAGAGCCAGGACACATTATTATTAAGGAACAACCTGTCCCGCAACCCGCAGCGGATGAGGTATTAATCCAGGTGATGGCTGTCGGGGTGTGTGGCTCGGATGTGCATTATTTCGAACATGGGCGCATTGGCAGATTTGTAGTGGAGAAACCGATCATTCTGGGTCATGAGTGTGCGGGGATCATTGCTGCAGTTGGCTCGAACGTATCACGTCTGAAATCAGGGGATCGGGTTGCTATTGAGCCTGGAGTGACTTGCGGACGTTGCACGGCATGCAAGGAAGGTCGCTACAACCTGTGTCCGGATGTACAATTTCTAGCGACCCCTCCGGTGGATGGGGCATTTGTACAATACATGGTGATGCGTGAAGATATGGTATTCCCGATCCCGGATCATCTGTCTTACGAGGAAGCAGCCATGAACGAGCCATTCTCCGTTGGTATTCACGCTGCACGCCGTAGCAAGTTGGCTCCGGGTACAACCCTGGCGATTATGGGCATGGGCCCCGTTGGACTCATGGCCGTGGCTGCTGCCAAATCTTTCGGTGTAGAGAAGATCATTGTAACGGATCTGGAGGAAGTTAGGCTGGAAGCAGCTCGCCGCATGGGTGCCACTCATACCATTAATGTGCGGAATGAAGATGCGCTGGCTGTGATTCGCGAGTTAACCAATGGTGTGGGTGTCGATACCGCATGGGAAACAGCGGGGAATTCAAAGGCGCTACAATCCGCTCTGTACTCACTTCGACGCGGAGGCAAACTTGCGATTGTGGGTCTGCCTGCACAGGACGAGATTGCACTCAATGTTCCATTTATCGCGGACAATGAAGTTGATATCTATGGCATATTCCGATATGCCAACACGTATCCGGCAGGAATTGAGTTCCTGAGCTCCGGCCAGCATGACGTAATGTCCCTGATTACAGATCGTTATTCACTTGAAGAGACACAGCAGGCGATGGAGCGTGCATTACACAATAAGAGCGGCAGTCTGAAGGTCATGATATATCCGAACGGCAGATAAGAACAACTTGTAAGAGTCCGGCAGTTCAGGACTCTTTTTTGTTTATATTTTTTCAAAAAAAGTATGGGTCAAGCTCCCATAACATGGTATAATTCATGAAGATTTTAATATATAAATGGATACACACCATATTGGTGAATAAGTACTTAGCGAAAGGAACTGAAGGTTGTGAGAGTACATGAATTTATGATACACGCTGATTTTCATCGGGATGATCTGATGTCGGTATCTTCTCAAGCGTCGCGTTTTTCCTCGGATATTATTTTGTCGTATATGGAGTCTGAGCATGAGCATCGTGTAGATGTCAAAAGCCTGCTTGGAATGGCGTTACTACCCATTCGATATGGTAGTGTTGTCAGATTACAGACAAGAGGCAGGGATGAACTGGAGGCTTTGGAGTACATGTTGAATGTACTGGAGAAAGGGACGGCGTGACACCTGATTAGGTGTAAAATCACAGATATCATAATTTTTTTAGCTATTCCTCAAATCCTGCTGGTACTTTGTCCGAAAAAAGAGTATAATAAAATGTAGTTTGATTCTAAAGAAGTACCCATATTAAAGGAGTGTAAATAGATTATGCCAAAAGTTGACATCCATCCAAAGACACAACTCGTAATTTTTTACGATGCAAGTGCTGATTTCAAATTCCTGAGTTCTTCCACGAAGTTCTCTAACGAAACTATGGAATGGGAAGACGGTAACTCTTACCCAGTAATCCGTGTGGACACTAGTTCCGCATCCCACCCGTTCTTCACTGGTAAACAAAGAAACGTGGATATCGGTGGTCGTGTTGATAAATTTAACCGTAAATACAACATCAACAAATAAGTTTATCCATACATTACAAGAAAACCTCGGGATTTGTCCTGAGGTTTTTTTGTGTACATATTCAGGGTAAAACCTTGTGATTTTTAATTAATATTTGTAACTATATAAATTGAACTAAACATTTACACAAAACGGAGAGGACAGAAAGAACCTGAAGAAGCGTAGCGTTCGCCTACAAGCTTTCTGCAAGAAAGCTACATCGGAAGCATAAGCTATCCCCGGATTTACCCCTTTTATAGAAGGAATCAAAAAAATCTGGGGATAACATTGATCGGAAGGTTGTTCTGTCATCGAAGTGACCAGTGTAAATATTCTTTAGTTCAATTTATATAGAGATAACCATCTGATTAAAAATTAATTCAACCAATTATTGCGCTTACAACACATTCGGATGTACACTAGGAAACAGAGTAAGAACATATGAAGGAGGAAATAGAGATGAGCAGCATCACACATATGGTAACGTTTACACTATACGCAGGTAAAGATACACCGGAGGCAGAAGCCTTTTTGAAGGAAAGTTCGGATGCACTGGCTGTCATTCCTGGGGTAGAGCAATTTCAGGTTCTAAGACAAGTGAGTGAGAAGAATGAGTTTGACTACAGCTTCTCGATGGTCTTTGCGGATCAGGCTGCGTATGATGCATACAACAATCACCCAGTTCACCGTCAATATGTAGAAGAGCGTTGGGAAAAGGAAGTCAGTCGCTTCCAGGAAATTGATCTTATTCAACATGTTAATCATTAAAGGCTACATATAGGGGAATTAAGTTGAACTGCCATATACAGCATTGAACAATGCTGTATACTTCTCTAAATAGGGCTTAATTGTGCGAGATAATAACCATTTCCGAAACCGTTTTCGATCAAATGAATTCAAGGAGGTTTTCGCTGTTATGCAATTGGATCTCACCGGAAAAACGGCTCTTGTAACAGGCGCAACCGGTCAATTGGGGAGAGTGATCGCCCGCACGTTGGCCAACTGTGGTGCCAATCTGGCTCTACACTACATAAATAATGATACCAAGGCTCGGGAGCTTCAGGGTGAGATTGAAGCACTTGGTCGTAAGGCTGTAATTGTACAGGGAGATATTACCAAGCAGGATACGGCATTTCGGATGCGTGATGAAATTCAGCCTGTCCTCGGCGGAGTGGATATCGTCGTTGCCAATGCGGTCATTCAATATGAATGGACAACGGTGTTGGAACAGTCTCCTGAAGATTATTTGAGCCAGTTCGAGTCCTGTGTTATGCAAAGTGTATATCTTGCCAAAGCTTTCATTCCACATATGCAAAACGTCAAAGCCGGTCGCTTTATTGGCATTAATACCGAATGTGCGATGCAAAACTTCGCTCACCAATCTGCCTACACCGCTGGTAAGCGTGGAATGGATGGTGTATACCGCGTGCTTGCCAAGGAGGTTGGCGAGTATCAGATTACCGTAAACCAGGTTGCACCTGGATGGACAATTAGTGAACGTGATCGCTCCAGTGAGCCTGGGCACGATGAGGCATACACTCGTACCGTACCGCTGAAGCGCAGGGGTGAAGACCAGGAAATCGCCAATGCGGTCGCTTTTCTCGCTTCGGATCTGTCCTCATTTATCACGGGTGCCTATATCCCGGTAAGTGGAGGCAATGTGATGCCTGCCATCTAGTGTCCAACTGGATTTGGAAATTGACATGAAATACGAATAAATTGAGTTCAACCTTAATGAGGATGTTCCATAAGTCATGAATATGACGAGGGACATCCTCTTTGCAGTGTTATTTTGTTTTAGTGAACCTGACACACGCTATTCAATCCCATTTGCCCAGATCTGAGATCTAACGAATCACAGAGACGTTATTTCGTCGATTCACTGGATTTTTTAGGTTTTGGAGCCGTTTATGACTATATAGCGTTGCTGGGGTTTGTTAAATTTTGCAACTGATGATGATCTGCCTTTTAAGATGCGGTAGGTTCGTTAGCGTTCGGTAGCCATTGGAGAGAGGAGAGATTGCTTTTGAGACAGCCCTGTTTTTTGGAATTTTGCTAACAATGAAACAACCGTTATGAGGTGTTAATTATTCATATATTCATACATACATATGATTTGGTTCGGTTTTCAGAAGAATGGGGTATAAGAATAGGTATATTACCTGAGTGGAAACATAATCAAAATGAGCAATTAAAGGAGACCCATCACTTATGAAAAAAACAGTCGCGGACGTTCTAGTTGAATCCTTATTGAACGCTGGTATCAAACGAATATATGGCATTGTCGGAGACTCCTTGAATGCGGTACTTGACTCCATTCGTCGTTCAGGCAAGATCGAATGGATTCATGTGCGGCATGAAGAAGTGGCTGCATTTGCTGCCGGGGCAGATGCTGAGGTCAGTGGAAGTATCGCTGTCTGCGCAGGGAGCAGCGGTCCCGGTAACATGCATCTGATTAACGGTCTGTACGACTGTCATCGCAATCGTGTGCCTGTACTCGCCATCGCTGCACATATCCCAAGTGACGAGATTGGCAGTGAATACTTTCAGGCGACTCATCCGGAGTATCTGTTCCAGGAATGCAGCGATTATTGTGAAGTGATTACAACAACGAAGCAGATGCCTCGTTCCCTTACGATGGCGATCCAGACAGCAGTCGCACGTTCAGGTGTATCTGTCGTAGTATTACCGGGGGATGTAGCTGGACTGGAAGCGGCGGATCTGCCTGTGCCAGAGCACGTGTATCACGCGACCAACCCTGTGGTACATCCTTCTGAGCCGGAACTCGTGAAATTGGCAGAATATCTGAATCAAGGCAAAAAAATTACGTTGTTGTGCGGTGCAGGCTGCGCGGGCGCACGGGAACCCCTTATGCAGCTCTGTGATCGGTTGAAATCCCCTATGGTTATTGCGTTAAGAGGTAAGGAATATTTGGAGTATGACAACCCTTATTCCGTTGGCCTTACTGGCCTAATCGGGTATTCATCCGGTTATCATGCAATGATGGACTGTGATGTATTATTGATGCTGGGGACGGATTTCCCATATCGTCAATTCTATCCCGAAGATGCAAAAGTGCTTCAGGTCGACATTCAATCTTTCCATCTCGGTCGGCGTACGAAGCTGGATTACGGCGTATGTGGGGATGTAAAAGCGACCATTGAAACTTTGCTTCCATATCTAACAGAAGAACACAGTGACAAACATCTGCGTAAAAGTGTAGATCGTTATGTGAAAGTACGTAAAGAACTGGACGAGTTAGCCGTTGGTAAACCGGGTAAAAAGCCCATCCATCCGCAGTACCTGACCAAGATCATTAGTGATGCCGCAGCAGAAAATGCCATCTTCACCTGTGATGTCGGTACTCCGACAGTATGGGCGGCCCGTTATATCGAGATGAGCCGCAACCGCAGGCTGCTCGGTTCATTCAGTCACGGTACGATGGCCAATGCGCTGCCACAAGCGATTGGTGCCCAGGTCGCTGATCCAGGCAGACAAGTCATCTCGTTGTCGGGTGATGGTGGTATTACGATGCTGATGGGTGATCTGTTGACATTGAAACAGCATAATCTGCCGATTAAAGTGGTGGTGTATAATAATGGAGCCCTCGGTTTTGTTGAGCTGGAGATGAAAGCTGCCGGATTCCTTGAATCGGGAACAGAGCTTGTCAATCCCAACTTTGCGATGGTTGCTCAGGCCATGGGTATGGAAGGCATTCGGGTTGAGGATCCGGGTGAACTGGAAGGAGCTATGCAGCGTGCGCTTCAGCATGATGGTCCTGTACTGATTGATGTGGTGGTGAACCGTCAGGAATTGTCTTTGCCACCGAAGATTGAGTTCAAACAGGCGGAAGGATTCACCTTATGGATGATGAAAGCCGTGCTGAACGGACGCGGTGACGAAATCATTGAATTGGCAAAAACCAATTTGCTAAGATAGGCGTTACGATGAAGCGGATATGCACCGTTTGAAGTTGTAGAGATACGGACTTTAAAAGGATTGGTTATGTTAAAGAGGAGCATGCAACAAGGCAGTATAGTTGCGTGCTCCTTCAATAGAAATGCTGAAAATGTGACATGCAATATAGTATGAATACATATTATATGATTTGTTTTTATGTCGAAAGTCTATTAGAATAGGTAAAGTCAGGAAGGTTTTATGCCATTTTTGACCTACATATTGCATCATTACATGTACGTACCGTTTCATATCGTATTCATCGATCCAATTACAATATGACACACACATATGGAGGAGATCAACATGAGTCACGCAGGAAAAGTAGCCATTATCACTGGAGCAGGAAGTGGATTGGGCCAAGCAGCAGCGCTAAAGCTAGCTGAGAAGGGCGCATCCATTGTCGTCGTGGATCTTGTCGAAGAGACAGGTCTTGAAACGGTTAAGCAGATTGAGAAGCTGGGAAGTAAAGCTATTTTTGTACAAGCAGATGTGAGTAAAGCACCTGAAGTTGAGAATTATGTGAAAAAAGCAGTCGAAGAGTTCGGACGAATCGACATGTTCTTTAATAATGCAGGTATTGCGGGTCCTGGGATCAAGTTGATTGAACATACGATCGAGCAGTTTGACCAGATTATTGATATTAACCTGAGAAGTGTATTCTACGGGTTGAAGTATGTGATTACGGAAATGCTCAAAACAGGTGGGGGTGCCATTCTGAACACAGCCTCCACAGCCGGTATTGTTGGTGTACCCGCGGTTGCGCCTTACGCAGCAACCAAACATGGCGTGGTGGGCTTAACCCGCACAGCTGCAATTGAATATGGCAAGGATAACATTCGTGTAAATGCGATTGCGCCAGGTACTATTGAGACACCGATGGTTGTTCAGTTTGGTAAAGATAACCCTGAAGTGTTCAAAGCAACGGTGGACAGCATTCCATCTGGACGCCTTGGCAGACCGGAAGAGATCGCGAACCTGGTTTCCTTCCTACTTGGAGATGAAGCGCCATATATCAATGGTGCAGTATACCCGATCGATGGTGCAGTAACAGCCCAATAAGCGTTAAGCTTATCGGCAATAGAATAGTCGTTAAGATGGTCAAAGAGAGGTCACTGTATGTGTACAGTGCCTCTCTTTTTAATTTCTCTTTTATACTACGAATGGTACTGCGAATCCATATCAGGTAGCGTTGTGGGATGCAGCGGTTAGTGTACTTTTCGTAGATGTTGAACGGTATGAGCTTATGACGATGATAGCGGCAATAACGACTCCGACAGCCCCAATCCAGGTAATGGATGACAATGATACGCTGCTGACCGCGATGCCACCAATACCTGCTCCGGCGGCCATAGCTAATTGCATGACCGAACTATTCAGACTAAGCATAATACCTGAGGATTCGGAAGCCATGGTGACAAGGTTATACTGCTGAGTTGGACCCGAAGACCATGCGGCAAAAGACCATAAAATCAGAACAAGGAAAACAGCGAAATGAGAGGTTGCCGTTATATTCATCAGGACCAGACTCACGATATGCACTGTCATGCCTGTGATCAACGTTCGTTTGACACCCCATCTGTCAGCACTGAATCCGCCTACTTTTGAACCGATCAGACTAGCTATACCGAATGCGAGTAAAGCTGAACTGAGTAGTGCTTCGTTCATTCCTGCAACGGTTACGAGATAAGGTGAGATATACGTGTAAGCAATGGAATAACCACCTAACCAGAAAAATGTCACCAGCAGTGCCAAACCAATTCGTGGCTGTTTGAGCAAAGACAGTTGTTTCTTCAGCGGGACAGACGCTTCCGCTTTTGAAGGCGGAATGGCGGCCGCAATAACCAGCATGGCGAGAATGCCGAGAACGGCAATGCCGGCGAAAACAAGCTTCCAATCCCAGGATGCAGCCACAAGCCTTCCAAGCGGAACGCCAACAATCAATGAAGCTGTAAATCCAGTGATTACTGTGGCGATTGCGCTAGCCTGTTTGCCCTCGGCAGCTATTTGGGAAGCGACCGTTAACGCCGTGACAACAACGACTCCCGCACCCAGAGCCATCAAGACACGTGCTGCGACGAACAGTCCATAGCCCGGCAACAGATAAGCAAGTACATTCGCTAGAACGAACAGACCAAGGAAGTACAGCAACAGCCTGCGACGATCCCAGCGCGATGTTAGTGCAATAATGACAGGTGTACCAAGCGCATATACGAGCGAAAAAATCGTAATGAGCTGCCCGGCAGCGATCAAAGAGATATTCATGGTATCTGCAATGCGATCCAAAATGCCGGCAATGACATATTCGGACGTTCCTACAAGGAAGCTGACCAAGGCAAGAACATAGATTTTAAGCGTAGAAGACATGATACATAACCTCTTTCTTTTCATAATTATTATAATTCTAGAAATATAGAAATAAAGATGAGAGAATTAGACATGAATGCCGTGAATGCAACCCATCTGCGAATGGTGATGTAACAACTGAGATCATGAAGATTGGTATAAACGTAAACTTATGAGACCTTATTCTACGATAAAATGTTGTTCAATGTTTCAATATTTCTAATTATATAGAAATATAACTTAAATTTTTTATTTATTTAGCAGATAGGGAACAAACTTCTGTGCGGTCTCCGTGTTCAGGCTGTAGTAGATATACGTACCTTTCTTCTGCGATGTGAGCAAGCCGCAATCGGACAGCTGTTTCAGGTGATGAGACAGAGTTGAAAGGGCAACGGTAACAAGGCGACTCTCCAGATCGGCAGGACACAGGTTGCTTTCGCCCGATAGAATCTGAACGATTTTGTAGCGTGTATGCTCACCCAGTGCTTTATGAATTTTGACCACTTGTTCAAGTTCATTCGGGTTTGGTTGCATCATGATCTATCCTTTCGTCTTTATTTCTTATTTCTAGTAATATGGAAATAAGGTTATCACATGTGGTTGGAAAAGTAAACTCTCGGTGAAGATTGCGCTTTTCTGCTGGCTTAACAGCCGAAATCCGGTTTAACTTCTCCGAGAGTTATGTAAGTTAATATTACCGATGTAGGGAATCAACATAGTCTTTGGCTTCTTTTAACGATAGATCTCTGGCTTCACGCAGTCGTTTGATGGCCATTATTTTATTCCCTTTTTGTACAAGTGCAATCAGCTCCTGATCCAGATCAGTATGGCCTGGTGGGCTTGTGTGGGAAGGAGATTCTTCCTTCGGCGATAATGTGTAATTGAAGTCGGAGCGAGTGCTTGCGGTTGAACCGTTCTCCAGACGCTCCACATCACTTTTTAATTCATTTAATTGGCGTTGCAGACTGGTGACTCTGACCAGTAAAACAAGGATCAGAAGCAGCAGAACGATCCATACCAAGTTGTTTATTTCCATGATGTCATGTGCCTCGCTTTCATTTATTCCTCATTAGCCATTATTTAAGCTGAACCGGGATTTCCTTGACACCACGAACAATCATGCCAGGTCTCCATTCCAGTTCATTTACATCTGCCTGAAGCTGCATATTTGGAAAACGATTCAAAAGCGTACTGACTGCAATCTCACCTTCCAGGCGGGCAAGCGGTGCTCCGAGACAAAGGTGAATGCCTTTGCCAAAAGCCAGATGTGAACTTTTTTCGCGGGTAATGTCGAAAATATCAGCATCCTTAAACTGCTGTTCGTCCCGGTTGGCGGAATCAAGCGCAACAATGACAAGTTCACCTTGAGCGATATGCTCTCCACGAAATTCAATATCTTCCAGAGCCCAACGAGATGTGCTGAACTCCACGGGCCCGTTATAACGTAGCATCTCTTCAATAGCATTGTGAATAAGCTCGGGCTGATTGATGAGCAGTTCGCGTTGCTCCGGATGCTCCAGAAGGGCGAGAATCCCATTACCGATGAGATTAACGGTTGTTTCATGACCGGCAATGATTAATAAGGAGACCACGCCAAGCAGTTCTTGTTCAGTTAACTGCTGCCCGGATTCTTCTGCAATGACGAGCTGGCTGATCAGATCTGTGCCCGGGTCTTGGCGTACTTTCGCGAACCAGGCCGTAAGGTAATCCGTAAACTCCTTGGAATGCTGCTCAAACAGCTCAGCGCTCTCCGCTGTGGAAGCATCGATTACCGTATTGGACCATATGCGGAATTGGTCACGATCCTGGGCAGGGACTCCCAGAATTTCACTAATAACAATGATGGGCAGCGGGAAGGCAAAGTCATCGATCAGATTCATTTTTTCCTGTGACGGGAGATTGTCCAGCAGATCATCAGCAATGTCCTGAATATGGCTTCTCATGTTTGCGACCAGTTTGGGCGTGAATGCTTTCTGCACAAGTCCCCGAAGACGTTTATGATCTGGTGGATCGGAGAACAACATATTATTCGAGAAAATGCTTTGATTTTCAGCGCCGTAACGTCGGACCACGTCTTTGCTGAAGCGAGGATCTTTCAGTATCTGCACTGCATCCTCGTATCGGGTAATAATCCAGCCAAATTCCCCATGAGGAAACATGACTCTGAAAACGGGTTCATCTTTTCTTAACTTTTCATATACCGGGTAAGGGTTATGCGTGAATTCTTTGGTAAAAAACGCTGGCCTTGAGGATTCGTTCGATTCATTTGGCTTCAAATGCAAAATCTCCTCTCATATTCCTGCATAATACCTGCACCTTCTATATATTCAATACGTAAGCTTTTGAAACCTTGTTTTTGGTCCATACGGATGATAAAGCAGGAAAATTGAGGGAGATGGAAGAAGACATGTGTAGAGAGAATCGCTTATTATGCTTGGTAAAAATGAAAATGAGGTGAACGCTGACATGTCTTACGCACAACTTCCTTTGAATAACCACCAGATTCCGGCAAGTCGAATGGTTCTTGGCTGTATGCGGTTTGGGGGTGAATGGGACGGGCTCCCCATTACTTCAGATCTTGTCGTGGAAGGTCATCGAGCGGTAGAAGCAGCTATCGAAATAGGTATTAATCACTTTGATCTGGCGGATATATACACACGCGGTAAGGCAGAGCATGTATTGGGGCGAGTTTTATCCGAAATTCCTGGCTTGCGTGAACAGATCATTATACAGTCGAAGTGTGGTATACGTCTTGTAGGTGATGATGAAGGACCGCAGCGTTATGACACCTCAGGTGCACATATCCTGGCGAGTGTAGACGGTATTCTGGAACGACTCGGAATCGAATATCTGGATATTTTGCTGTTACACCGTCCTGATCCACTCGCCCATCCGCAAGAGATTGGAGAAGCACTGGCTGAGCTTCATCATTCGGGTAAAGTGCGCCATTTTGGTGTGTCCAACATGGGTTCTGAACAGATTCGCCTTCTTCAGCTCCATAGTAAAGTACCTCTGATTGTGAACCAGTTGGAGATGAGTCTGGACAAAATCGGATTCGTAGAAGCTGGTGTGACCGTAAATCGACCTCAAGCGAGAGACAACGTATTTCCCTATGGCACGATGGAATATTGTCAGGCAGAGCATATTCAACTGCAGGCTTGGGGTCCACTTGCTCAAGGGCGATTCACCGGTAGGATCGTCGAAGGACAACGTCCGGAGATTGAACATACGGCTGGGCTGGTTGATCGAATGGCCAAGGAGCGAGGTGTGACACCGGAATCTATTGTACTGGCTTGGTTAATGAAGCATCCAGCAGGGATTCAGCCTGTCATTGGTTCAATTCGACCAGAACGTATTCTGGCCTGTCGTGATGCAGTGAATATGGAGCTTACCCGTTATGAGTGGTACGAGCTGTATTCCGCTTCATGCGGTCGTAGAATGTAAGTAGACATTGAAGAGATGGGTTCGTTTCGATCAAAATTCATAGATATTGGGTGAAAAATGAATGTAGAAGAAGACACGGGTTGCTGACCTGTGTCTTTCTTTGTGATATTTGGCCTCCATTGGTTGAAACACAATATGGGAAGTGTAATGGTTTCTAAGGTTATATGACCTACAATGAAAATTTACGAGCAATAAGCATGCTGTTCGGATTCGAAACCCGTGTGTTGGCATACTGTAAGGATATTTCACCTGCATATTTGCGCTAGAGGCTATGTCCATGGACTTAGGAAGAGTGCTGATAAGAAGGACGTTTCAACCATTTTTATCGTTTTACCGGGTAGTTGCTCGAGTGCTGTGATAAAATGATAGGAATAAGAACATACGATCTGTTTATGTGAGAGGAGACACCTTGACGATGGAGATGCTTAAACCACCCGCCGAGACATTATACGAGGTTGAATTACGTGCACTGCGAGAAGAGGATCAGGGAAAACGTCCCCCGAACTGGCTGTTATCTCCCGCCTATGTGCGCGATTTTATTATTGGCAGGGATAAGCCAGCGCTATTGAATGGAGAAGAAATCCCGATTACCCGCAAATTTTATGGCAATGACGTGTTGATCGAACGTGCAGTAGTCACTCTGGCAGGCAATCGGGGATTAATGCTTGTGGGAGAACCCGGAACAGCCAAGACCATGCTTAGCGAACTTCTGACCGCAGCGATATCCGGCACCAGCCTGAACACGATACAAGGAACAGCAGGCACAACAGAAGATATGATCAAGTATTCATGGAATTACGCCATGTTGCTGGATAAAGGCCCTTCGGAAGCGGCGCTTGTACCATCGCCGTTATATAACGGAATGAAAAAAGGCATTCTTACCCGATTTGAAGAGATTACACGTTGTCCCGCTGAAGCGCAGGATAGTCTGATCAGTATTCTCAGTGACAAGGTCATGAGTATTCCTGAACTGGATGGCGGTGTACTTTTTGCCCAGCCGGGATTTAACGTTATTGCTACAGCCAATATTCGGGATAAAGGTGTTAACGAGATGAGTGGTGCCTTAAAACGGCGGTTCAATTTCGAAACGATCAAGCCGATTCATAACGTGAAAATGGAAGCCAAAATTATTGAATCCCAGGCAAGAAGCCTGTTATTACATAGTGGAATTGATATTGAAATTAACCCGGATGTGGTTGAATTGTTGGCTACAACATTTATGGAACTGCGCACCGGCATGACACGGGAAGGCTACAAGCTCGATACACCTCAAGCCTCCATGAGTACGGCAGAAGCAGTGTCTGTCTATGTCCAGAGTGCGATGACTTCCTATTACTACGAAGATAAGGCTATTGCGCTGGATCGGTTAGTGCAGAATATGCTGGGGACCATTGCGAAGGAAAACGACAAGGATCTGTCCATTCTCAAAACCTACTTCTCCAAGGTTGTTAAAGAGCGTTCCAGGGAAGAAGGAATGTGGAAGGACTATTATGAGGAGAGAAAATGGATCGGTTAACAGCAGTTCTGGACCCTGATGTTGATCAGTTGCAATCCTTGTTCGAGTCCCATGTGTATAACCTGAGTAATCATACGGTCTATTATCCAATACGACACCATAGCCCTGCATGTTCATATCACTTATTACGATTAATCGAAGAGTACAAGCCAGATATCATTCTGATCGAAGGACCAGAGAGCGGTAATCCATTAATTTCGGTTCTGAGTGATGAGGCAACCTTGCCTCCTGTCAGTCTTTACTACACCTATGAGAGTGAGTTGCAGAGAGAAGCCTGCTATTATCCGATGCTTCGTTATTCGCCTGAATATGTGGCTATGAAAGAAGCAAAACGACTGGGCATTCCGGCGAAGTTTATTGACCTGGACTACCAACATTTCTCCACTCATGCATCCAAATCCGGCCAGATAGAACAAAAGGAGATCTCCATCCAAGACGAAACCTTGCTTGCGGGGTCTGACTTTATTAACCGATTGTGCCAAAAAACAAACTGTCGCAGTTTTGATGAATTGTGGGAAAAGGTGTTTGAGATTGGAGGCCTGGAGAAATCTACTGAGGAATTCGTGCGGGATGTATTCACGTATTGTACGCTATCCCGAATGTGCTATTCCACGGAACGATTACAGTCTTCAGGTGATCTGGCAAGAGAAGCACATATGAAACAACGTATTCAACAAGCGGTACTTGAACATGAGCGTGTGCTTGTCATTACCGGTGGATTTCATACGTATGGACTGTTGATGTCAGAGAAACATGAATCAGAATTGGAACAGCCAGAGATGGATAAACAGCATACAGAACAGCATTTGGATGGACAAGGTAAACCAGGTACGTCTCAACACGGTGCGTTTGAACCAAGTGCGGTTCATCAACAGATGTATCCGATGGTCTATACTTTTGCTGAAGCGGATCGGCTTAATGGATATGCAAGCGGCATGCCTTATGTGAATTATTACGATCAGATCTGGAACCAGCTGCTTCGCAAGAAGAGTACACCGTACAATCTAACGGCTCTGGACTTGTTATCTCGGCTGATGCGCAAATTACGGGACGGTCACGAACATGTCTCAACCAGTGATGCGATTGAGGCGTACAGTATGATTCAGGGGCTTGTCGGGCTTCGGGGCAAAAGGGAAGGCGGCGTCTATGAGTTGATGGATGCAGCACTCTCTTCCTTTGTGAAGGGGGAGCTTACCTTGGCGACCGACAAACCGTTGCAAGAGCTGCAGCAGTTATTGACAGGAGACGTCATTGGAAGCGTGGCTCCCAATTCATTCAGCATCCCCATCGTGGAGGACTTCAAGGCACGTTGTACAGGATACAAATTGCAGATTCGCACAACTGGACAACACAAGAAAGTGCTGGATCTGTATGCGAAACCGGAGCATCGTCAGATAAGCCAATTGATTCAGTGCATTACCTATCTGGTTCCTGAATTCGCGAAACGGCAATCGGGGCCAGACTGGATCGCAGAGCGTGACATGAATCTTGTTCGCGAAACCTGGGTTTATATGTACTCTTCCCGCATTGAAGCCAGATTGATAGAGAACTCTCTCTATGGCGGAACGCTTGCTGGAGCAGCCACACGCAAAATGGAAGAACAGATGCAGGAAATACCGGATCATCATAGCGGTGAACTTGCCCGGCTCATGCTTCAAGCACTGCTCATGGGGCTTCAGGACACAGCGATGAAGCTCTATGAACAGGTGCGCTCGGCGCTGAGAACCGATGGGAATTTCCTATCCTTATGTAACAGCCTGCATGTTTTGAACCGAATTCATCAACACCGCAGGTTGCTTGGATTATCTGACGAGCAACATCTCCCTGACCTAGTATCCGAAGCTTATAGGAACGCCGTGGACAAGTTATTACAGCTCTCCAGAGCCAATCCGGATGAACATGAAGCCATTATTCAGGGATTGAAGCTGCTAGCCATGCTCGCGGAGTCAACAGAGGCGTATTTTCAGGATGAGACATTCCGAATTCATCTGAATGAGCTTCTGTCTGATCACCAGCTTCCGGCTCAGCTGGAGGGTGTGTGTGTGGCTATTTCCTCAGGGCTCGGCGACAGGCCCAGAGATGAGATTGTTGATCGTGCTCGCGGGTATATCCATGGTACACCGGATCAGACCCGTCAAACGGCACTTTTTTTACAGGGAGTATTCACTGTCGCACGTGACGCTTTTTTATATGAAGATCAGTTGTTGTACGAGTTGAATGTTTTGATTGAACAGCTATCCTACGAAGACTTCATCAGTATGGTACCGGAATTAAGGCTGGCATTCACCTACTTTACACCTATGGAGACAGGCTTGATTGCTGAGCGGGTGGCAAGTCTGCATCAGGTTGAGCCAGAGGAGATGTTAAGGCCAGCGGTTGATGAGCAGATGCTGATCCAGTCCAAAGCATGGGACGAAGCGCTTCGAAAGGAGTTTGCCACATGGAAGCTAATATGAATGAAGCGAACCGGAGAACAGACGGAACCAGAGAAATCAATGAAAGTTCCAATCCGGATGGAAGCAACCGAGGGGATCAACATTCTGCTGAAACCTTAAATCGATGGCGTCTGATTCTCGGTGAATCGGCCGAAGAAGGATTGTGCAATACAGACCAATACACTTCGGCAGAATTTCAATATACGGAAATCGATGAGATTCTGGGGTATCTCTATAACCGTGAATACGGTGAAGAACAAGGTTATCGAAAAGAGGGAGGACGCGGTGCGTCTAATCTGACTGTACCGAAATGGTTGCACAAGGTCAGGGATCTATTCCCCAAACCAACGGTAGAAATATTGGAGAAGCAGGCGCTCGACCGCTACGGACTGACAGAATTGTTAACTGACAAAAAGTTGCTTGAATCCCTTGAACCCAACATGAATCTGCTCAAGAACATTATGCAGTTCAAAGGACGGATGAAAGGTGAGGTGTTAAAGAGCGCCAAAGAGATCGTGCGAACCGTGGTTGAAGAACTCCGCAGTAAGCTGGAATCTCAGACTCGAGCCAGTATCATGGGCAAGCGCAGTCGTTATACCTCCAGTTCAGTACGTTCCTTGCGCAATCTGAATTTCAAACGAACCATCACCAAAAATTTGAAAAATTATGATAAAAATAAGCGCAGATTTGTGATTGATCGCCTCTATTTCGACGGGACTATACAGCCCTATAACAAATGGAACATCATTATTGGTGTGGACGAAAGTGGCAGTATGCTCGATTCAGTCATCTACAGTTCGGTGATGGCCAGCATCTTCTATCGCTTGAATGCGCTGCGCACGAAATTATTCATTTTTGATACACAGGTGGTTGACCTGAGCGACAGGCTGGAGGACCCGGTAGATGTGCTCATGAATGTACAGCTCGGCGGGGGGACACATATTACCAAAGCGTTGCGTTACGGCGAGACGTTAATCGATAATCCAGGCAAAACGATCTTTATTCTTGTCAGCGATCTGGAGGAAGGCTACCCAATCGCGCAGATGTACAAAGCATTTAAAGATATCATCGATGCAGGATGCAAATTGCTGGTACTCACCGCACTCGATTTTAATGGGGAATCAGTCTATAACAAACATGCAGCACAGACGTTGACCAATATGGGCGCACATGTAGCAGCAATTACCCCAAACGAGCTTGCGGATTGGATTGGCGAGATCATCACTTAAATTTGAGGAGGAATGTGTAATGCTTACCACAGATCGTGCAGTAGAAACTTTGGTGGAGAAATTCGCAGTAACTTGTTCAAACGAGTACTCATTAAAAACAGATCGAAGCTCCGAAATTATTGATTATGTCTTGGGAACATCAGACAAGTTCCCGGATATGATGGGGAATTCGAGTCATTATGTGTATCAGACGATTGATCTGCTCATGAAGCTCGCCAAAAAAGATGATGGAGATATCTTTTACCGTGCCGGGGCTATTGTGATATATCTGGAATCGAATTATTCCAAACGAAATTCATGGAGAACGGATGCCTTTACCATCTGTATGGGAAATGATTCAGAAGCCTACGGCTTAAGTGGAAAGAGCAAAAGTTCTGATCGCATGGGCGGGTTGTTGTCCCGATTGGAGAAGATCAAACAGTTTGCGGGCGAGAACGAAATTCTGGCTGAATTGAAGAGTAAATTAAAACGTGCCCAGTGGCTTTTTGATTCCAAAAAAGCTGACAGTCAGGGGAATTATCGGGATGTCATTAATGCATTAATGCTCCTGCAACTATATTCGAAGCTAAGTAATACCCCTTCTCATGCAGAGGTTGAATCTTCTGCTCAATCGTTGCCAGCGTTGTTTCAACATGTGATGGCTAATGATCCAGATAAGTTGCGGGAAGAGCTACATACGTTGATTGAACCTGTAGTGGTCAGTAATATTCAAGGGAAGCATAACGGATCTTCCCAAGAATTGAAGGATGAATTCCTCAAGCAAAAGCGTAATCAGCTCATAGCGGAGCTATATCCCAATACGTCTTTCTCTCCAAAAGAGCAATGTTCACACGCTGTATTCCATCAAACGATGGTACTGGTGAGCAGTGCCTTGTTGTACCTGATTAACATTAGTGGAGGTAAACAACGTTTTCTTGATGCGAAGAGTGAGATTGGGCATGTTTTGCTTCATACCCTGCATCAGTTACATGAGATTTATCCACTTGAAGTTCGCCGTTACTTGCTGAGTATGGAGCCTAGAGCAAAGAGTCCAAATGATCTGCTTGCTGGACTTGTGCCTCTGGATGAGCCTTATCAGTTGGTTGAAATGTTGCGGGACGAGCTTAATTCGTACACGGTCTCCTGGAACATGCTTCAATCCGCGATCGCAAATCGTCCTGAACAAGCGATTCGAGCATACGAGATTATCAAACCGCCATTCCTCAAACTTTGCATTCAGAAATTCATGGAGGATCAAGGATTGGCATTGCCTAATGCGGAGGAGTCATTGGAGCAAGCGGTATTCAACGCTCTGCGGCATCCTTTGGACGGGGGACGTCAAGGAATTGCGATTGCAAGATATTTAAGTGGGGAAAACACCCTTGAAGAATATTGGGAGGACCCGAATAGTCGCGGGTTGTTTAATCAACTGAATCGGGATAAGAAGCGTGTTCACAACCTCATTAGTATTAGTTTTCTGCCCTTGGACTCAGAGGCGATGCGCAGGTTCGCAATCTTGACCACTCATCCTGATTGGACGCTGGATATTGTCTCAGACATGTACAATTCTTACGCGTTTAGTGGAGAGCAGCTTCTTCAACGTTATGGGCAAGATCCTGAGGTGAAACGTGAGAAATTGCTAACGAGCCTGATCTCACTCAATGGCATGACCGACTATAGATACAAATCCATGCCACATGACGAATACCGCCGAATTATTCAGCAGAATCTGGACTATGCACTGACACAGTACAAGAAACTGCCAACGGATACGCG
>Ga0209437_100660_pt1 | contig 19349 bp, 14 predicted proteins | sample AraplaL_Cvi_mTSA_FD_184266 | JGI IMG/M metagenome (GOLD analysis project Ga0209437, IMG submission 184266) | Arabidopsis root microbial communities from the University of North Carolina, USA - plate scrape CL_Cvi_mTSA (SPAdes) (version 2) | ecosystem: Host-associated > Plants > Roots > Endosphere...
CGGCTGGTCCAGACGATCCGCTTCACCGCCATCATAGGCTACAAGAATTCCCGCGATCAGTCCATCCTGCTCCATCACTGTCACATGACGATAGCTAATCCGATTGTCTTCCTGTTCATAGAACGCCTGCAAAATCTGCATCGCCTTCTCATGATCCGCCTCACCCGCAAGCGCGTATGCAATGTCTCCTATTGCTTGGTACAGCAACGGAATGACCTGATCAGCATCTTCTATCCGCGCAGGTCTGATTAGAGGAGATGTTTCTTGGTGATCTGATTGCATACTTCATTTCACCTCCGACTGCATGTCTGACTGCCTTGTTGAATAATTCATCAGATTAACATGTTGAACAGATTCAAGTTTTTGTTCAGCTCGGTATAGGCGATACCTTTGCGATTCATACGTTCAATCAGGGGATGGTAATCTTCCTTGTACATCAGCTCAATGCCTACCAGGGCAGGGCCATTTTCCTTATCATGCTTTTTCGTATATTCAAACCGGGTGATATCATCATTCTTTCCTAGAACTTCCTCCAGGAATTCACGTAAAGCTCCTGCACGCTGCGGGAAATTAACCATGAAATAATACTTCAGACCTTCGTAGATGAGAGAACGTTCTTTGATCTCCTGCATCCGGTCAATATCGTTGTTCCCGCCACTAATGACGCAGACCACCGTCTTGCCCACAATTTGCTCCCGATACTGCTCCAGCGCCGCAACAGCCAAGGAACCGGCAGGCTCAACCACGATTGCATTTTCATTATAAAGCTCCAGAATGGTTGTGCAGGCTTTGCCTTCCGGCACTTTCACAATGTCATCAAGTATACTGCTGCAGATATCATAGGTAAGGTCGCCAACCCGCTTCACCGCTGCGCCATCCACGAATTTATCAATATCATCTAGCGTCACAACCTGTTTACGGAACATCGCTTCACTCATGGAAGCTGCCCCAAGTGGCTCAACACCGATGATGCGTGTCTCCGGACTCACGGTCTTCATGTAGGTTCCCACGCCGGCTGCCAGCCCTCCGCCACCAATCGTCACGAACACATAGTCGGCATTCTCATCGAGACTTTCCATGATTTCCATCGCTACCGTACCATTACCTGCAATAATCTTCGGTTGATCAAAAGGATGGATGAACGTCATGCCCTGTTCGTCACATGCACGCATCGCTTCTGCATAGGCATCATCATACGTATCCCCGATCAGCACCACTTCAACGTTACTGCCACCAAAACGTCTTACCTGCTTCACCTTTTGGTTCGGGGTTGTACTCGGCATGAAGATTTTGCCGTTAATCCCAAGGGCATTACAGCTAAAAGCGACACCCTGAGCATGGTTGCCCGCACTTGCACAGACAATACCCTTCTCCATCTCGGCTGGCGTCAGACTGCGAATCATATTATAGGCACCCCGAATTTTGAATGAGCGCACCACTTGAAGGTCTTCCCTTTTCAGATACACATTACAGTTATATTTGGCCGACAATACAGCGTCCCGCTGCAACGGCGTTCTTACAATGACCTCACGCAGCACATGATGTGCGCGCACGATATCTTCCATGCCAACACTGGCACGACCGGGATTTGTGGTTCCCGTTGGTTCTTGTTCAACTGGTTTCATGTTGTCTCCACACTCCGCTTTTATGGTCTATATAAGTTGAACAACGTTTATTTACACTGAAACTACGATGACAGAACAACCCTCCAATCGCTGTTATCCCCAGATTTTTTCGATTCCCTTTTCCAAGGGAAAAATCCGGTGATAGCGTATGCTTCCGATGCAGCTTTCTTTCAGAAAGCTTTTAGGCGAACGCTCCGCTTTTTCAGGTTTTTTCTGTCCTCTTCGTTATCGTGTAAATGACTAATTCAACTTATCTAGCAATGTCGCGCACTGCTTTTCTTTGTATTGTATCACTTTTGTTCTGTTCTTGCGCTTGAGCTTACATCATTTATCATTCGTACAATTTCATCGATAATGACCTGAGGGTCTGTATATATAACCATATGCCCCGATTGATCTGCCCCAATCCATCTTGCATTGGATAACTGGCTCACCGTCTGGCGATGCGCCATGATGAGAGCAGGTCTGATTTTCCCCTCTCCCTTACCCGGTTTCGTACCCGAGATCACGCTGACTTCCAGATTACCCAGATCCGGCGGATGCTCCAACAATGCTGCCATGTCACTGAGAAATGTTTTGCCTTCTGCAAGCATCGTGCTTGCTGCCCTTACAGTGAAATCCTCCTTGAGATGATCCGTCGCCACATCGGCAGGCTGAATGCTTCCCGCTTTGCTGCCAAGCAACTTATATAAACCCGTACGCGCCATGATTGGAATAAGGAAACCATTGATGGCAAAGCTCTTCTTGGCCGTGTTCGAAAAATACATATCGCAATGCTCGTCTGATGGATCTACCAGAATAATGCCTCGTAATCTACAGGGATTTGCAGACGCCGCAGCCCGTACAATTGGACCACCCCAGCTATGTCCAACCAGAATAAATGGGCCCGGGCCCAGCGCAGTCAGCAGTTCCCCAAGATCCCCTGCAATGCGTTCAAGGCTACGGGCAGCCGCGTCGACATCACTTCGTCCTGCCCCTGCCCTGTCATACACGACGGCGCGTGCATGCTCAGCAATGGCTGGTGCAACTAATCCCCAGTTCGATCTGGAGGCGCCCATACCGGATTCAAATACAACCGTAAGTTCCCCTGTTCCTCTGGACATATAATGTAATTTGCGACCATCGCGGGTCTGCACAAACGCACTTGAGCCAAACGTATGTGAGCTAGAGTTAGGATTCATCTTCCCCTCCTGATTACATGCATAGTCATCTTTCACCGAATCTAATTGAAAATGATTATCAATTACTCCATTATAGAATACTCTATCCTTTACCACAACCATGTTGCTTCATCAAAGTTACAGCCGTCCTGTCGTTTCTATCGCTTTATGTCACGTTGCAAGGATCATCACCCATCCCACCGTTTTCTTCCTCCTTTCTTTTCCCTTATGCAAAAAGAAAACCCGATCCATCATCGGATCGGGTAACTGTACCAACCACTATGCGGCTGGTCCTTACATACACCTTCTTGTTGCTTCGTGCGCAGTTCCTGCACGGATTCACAATTGCTTAATCCAAGAAAGGACAAATACACTCGGTTTAAGGTTGTAGCCCCTTATCCCCGAATACCATGATCCTTCTTGTTTAGCTGCTCCAGAAGCTCATTCATCGCTTCCTCCGTCATAGCCCCACCGCTGAACGCTACCAGTGCACGCAGCGGCATATATTTCATCATCGCATCCATCATATCCGCATGATCACCCGCATCCTCACCACCGAACCCGCTGGCCTCCTGGAATTGCTGCAAAGCCTGTTCCAATAGCTTCTTATGGGCCGGATCACGCTGGATATCACCTAATGTGCTATTACGCGTATAAGTGGGAAGGAATGTCGCTGTAGACTCTACATTCACACGTGTATGCACATGAATGTCCCGAGAGGAGCTGCCCACCTGAATCTCGAACTCACCTGTCTCCACATGCCAGTCCTTCATATCTACATTGTAATAGGCGAATGAACGCTTGTTTAGCGTAAAACTCACTACTTTTGACTCTCCAGGTTCAAGAGCTACTTTGGCAAAAGCCTTCAGTTCTTTGACCGGACGAATAACTGTGCTCTCTACGTCGCTAACATACAGTTGTACAATCTCCTTGCCCGCTCTGTCTCCGGTATTAGTGACCCTAACTTGCACATTCACCTCATCCTGATCCGTCAGTTCCGTGCGATCTACCTTCAGGTCAGCATATTCAAATGTTGTATAACTCAGTCCATAACCAAACGGGAACAGGGGCTCCAGCTCTTTTTTGTCATAATAGCGGTAACCCACAAAGATACCTTCCCGATAATCGACACGATCCCCTTCGCCCGGGAAGTTCAGATAAGATGGATTATGGCTGAGTTTGGCAGGGAATGTCTCTGCCAGTTTACCGGACGGATTCACCTCTCCGTACAACAGATCAGCTATCGCTCCACCAACCGCCTGTCCACCAAGATAAGCTTCAAGCACGGCTTGTACTTGAGGCAGCCAAGGCATCTCCACTGGAGATCCGTTGCTAAGAACCACGACGACACGTGATTGAACCTTCGCAATCTCTTCAATTAGTCGAATATGATTGTCAGGCAGGCGCAGATGGGCACGATCATACCCTTCGGATTCATAACGATCCGGCAATCCAACGAACACTACAGCTGTATCCGCTGATTGCGCTGCCTGAACAGCCTCATGCATTAACGTTTCATCCACATCATCGGCTTCAATCCGATAACCTGGAGCATAGGAGAAGGTTACACCTTCGCCAGCCACCTGTGTCATCTCTTCCACAATATCATCCACTTTGGTCGGATTAATGTGGGAACTGCCGCCACCCTGGAAGCGAGGTTTACGCGCAAATGCCCCGATTATCGCCACATCGCCTTCACGCCCAATTGGCAGGAGACCTTCTTCATTTTTCAGCAAAACCATACTCTCGGCTGCCACCTTACGCGCAAGTTGGTGATGCTCATCCTTGTTATATGTAGCCCCATCTTGCTTTTGATCAACAGCATTAAAGATCAGCGTAAGCAGACGCTCCACCGCCAGATCCAGCTTGTCCAGCGGCAGTTGTCCGCTCTCTACGGCATCAATCACTTTACGCTCACCGATTCCACCGCTTGTTGGCATCTCCAGTTCCAGTCCTGCTGCAAGGGCGTCTGCACGTTCATTGACCGCACCCCAGTCGGATACCACAAGACCTTCGTGTCCCCATTCGTCTTTCAGGATGTCGGTAAGCAACCATTCATTCTCACCAGCATACGTACCGTTCACCTTATTGTAGGAACACATCACCGTCCACGGCTGTCCATCCTTCACCGCACCTTCGAAGCTCGCCAGATAGATCTCACGCAGTGTCCGTTCATCTACAACCGCATCAATCGACATGCGCCGTTCTTCCTGATTATTGACTGCAAAGTGCTTGAGAGACGTACCCACACCCTGACTCTGCACACCCTGAATATGACCCGTAGCCATCTGCGTGGATAACAACGGATCTTCGGAAAAGTATTCAAAATTACGTCCGCCCAGTGGGGAACGTTTAATATTCACACCCGGACCAAGCAATACCGCTACATCCTCAGCCTGGCATTCCTCACCCAGGGCCACCCCGACCTGACGCGCCAGCTCCTTGTCCCATGAACTAGCCAGTCCTGCCGCAGACGGGAAACAGGTTGCGGGCACGCTCGACGTCAGACCCAGATGATCTGCACTGCCATCCTGCTTCCGCAGCCCATGAGGTCCGTCGGTCACCATGATGGATGGAATGCCAAGACGCTCCACCCCTTTCAGATGCCAAAAGTCCAGTCCCGAGCACATACCCGCTTTTTCTTCCAGTGTCATCCGCTGTACCAGTTCCTTGATGTTACGTTCCACATTAACCCCTCCAGTTCATGATGTTGATGCAATTTACACTTCACTCCGATGACAGAACACTTCGTTTCTTCAAGTTTTTTCTGTCTTCTCCGTTATCATGTAAATCTTTCGTTGGATTTAAGTAATATAACAAGAATACATCGTGAACTGTTGCTTATTCAAATGTTTACCCCATTCGTCACGCTTACATAACAGCAGCTCTTCGTTTGCTTCACGAGCCAAAAATAAAATAAAAAAACAGCCCGATTTCAATTTCATCAGGGCTGTTTTTTTATTGCTTTAGCTTCACAATACTTAGGGCTAATTATACCCCTCATTTAATAAGGAAACACCAACTTACGCCTGTGTCTTAAACCAAGCTGCCGCAGCTTCTGCCTCGGTACGAGTCAACTGATGACCCTGGCGCTCCCAATGCGTGTTTACATCGGCACCTGCACCGCTGAGCAGCGAAGCAAGTTCCTCGGTTTCACGTCTTGGTACAATCGGATCGTTCTCGCCTGCACCGATGAACACAGGCAGACCTTTCAGGTCTGGCAATTCCAGGCCGCGCAGCGGTACCATTGGATGATGCAGAATTGCACCTTTAAATACATCCGCTTGATGGAAGATCAAGCTTGCCGCAATGTTGGCACCGTTAGAGTAGCCGAGTGCATATACGTTGGACCGATCGAATCCATACTCCACCGCAGCTGCATCTACAAAAGATCCCAGCTCTACCGTACGAGCAATCAGATCTTCTTCATCAAAAATACCTTCGGCCAAGCGGCGGAAGAAACGGGGCATCCCGTTCTCCGATACGTTACCTCGTACTCCAAGTATGCCAGCTCCTGGCGCGATCATCTCCGCAAGACCGATCAGATCGTTCTCGGTTCCCCCTGTGCCATGAAGCAACAGGATTGTTGGGGCATCCGGCTGAGCACCTGCTTTATAGATATGTTTCATTGTATTGGTTGTGGTCATGATTTGGACTCTCCTTTCCATTCACGCACTTCAATTCGTGGCAACAATTGTTCAATCTGTTCGCGCTGTGGTTCATACCATTCTGGCAGCATCAGCTTCTCGCCCATGCTCTCTGCTGGTTCATCCCGTGCAAATCCCGGAGGATCGGTAGCCAATTCGAACAGTATGCCTCCCGGCTCCCGGAAATACACAGCGTTGAAGTATTGACGGTCAATGACTGGTGTTGGATGATACCCGGATTGTTCAAGATCCTTTTGGATTTGTTCATGCTCCGTATAATCTTTCGCACGCCATGCAATATGGTGGACTGTTCCGGCTCCACCAATCCCGCGTTGAATGCCTGTAGACTGAATGTCAATGATCTGCCCAATATCACCGCTTGCCTGTAGACGAAGGAGCCCGTTCTCTTCACCGACCTGCTCCAGACCGAGTTTGCTCACCAATACATCCATGGTTTTCTCAGGAACGTGGCTGAACAATACAGCGCCGCCGAATCCTTTGATGGCATGCTCCGGTGTAACTCCGTTGAAACTCCAGTTGCTTGGCTGACCACCTTCGCGCTCAACCAGTTCAAGCAACAGGCCACCTTTATCGAAGAAACGAATGTACTGCTCACCGAATCTGGTTTTATCTTCATACGGAATGTCGAAGGAAGTAAGACGTTCTTTCCAGAAAGGCAAGCTTCCTACAGGTACCGCATATACGGTAACTCCAGTTTGACCTGAACCAATGACACCTCTTCTTGAATTCTGCTGTGGGAAAAAGGTGATGATTGTGCCCGGTGCACCCTGCTCATTCCCATAATACAAGTGATACACGTCTGGTGCATCAAAGTTAATTGTTTTTTTCACCAGTCTGAGCGCCAACACGCCTGCGTAAAAATCAACGTTTTTCTGTGCATCGTCTACAAAAGCTGTAATGTGATGAATTCCTGTAGTTCTGAACATAATCTCCACTCCCTTGGGTTTAGTATTTAGTCGTATCATAGGTTGTTTTTGCATCTTTTATTTATTTCGTTTTTGTTATTTATCTTTAAATTAAGATTCTTTAAATTTATATTAATCCATTGGACTGCAATATGCAAGCTTTTATTTTAAAATTAAGATTTAAACCAAAAAACAGGCCCCGAACACCTCGGGAACCTGCTTATCGTTATAACAATTACGTTGTTTCACTAATCCTGTAATATCTTTGTATCACTGCTTCTTAAACCAATTTCATTCTTTTTGGTGGATTCACCAAATCTTTGTGCTCATATTCATCCTTGATATCTCCAACAATCTCTTCAAGGATATCCTCCATTGTAACCATACCCACCGTAGCACCTGCCTCGTTTTTCACGGTTGCAATGTGTACACGGCTTTGCTGCATCTGGATCAGCACATCCTTGATCGGAGAACGCTCGGAGAAACTCGGCGTATTATGGACATATGTCTCCATATTGAAGGCGCGGCCTGCCGCCACACTCGTCAGCATTTCTTTCGTGTTGATGAAACCAACAAAATGCGCCTGATCTCCATTTGCAATAACAGGATATCTCGTGTATTCGTGTCGATTCAGCGTCTCAATGATCTGATCAAGCGGCATTTCTTTATTCAACGTAACGATTTTATCTCTCGGAATCATAATCTCCTGAAGCAAACGCTCATCAAAAGCAAAAATGTTCTTCAGATAATCCAGTTCCGTCTGGTTGATCTCACCACTCTCATAGCTCTGTGCCATAATCAGCTTCAGCTCTTCTTCCGAGTGAACGGTATCATGCCCGGCAGGTTTTACACCAAATATGCCAAGCAACAGACGAGCAGCTCCATTCAGCGCGTAGATGAATGGATTCATGATTTTACCGAACCAGTACAGTGGTGGTGCCAGCAACAGCGTCATTCTCTCTGCAAACTGAATCGCCAGTGTTTTCGGTGCCAATTCACCAATAACCACGTGCAGGAACGTAATAATCGCCAGAGCAATACCATAGGAAAGCACGGTAGACAACGCTGCCGGCACTTCCATGCGCTCAAATAACGGGTGCAGCATTTTCTCAACGGTAGGTTCACCCAAGGCTCCCAATACGAGCGCCGTGATGGTAATACCCAATTGACATGCCGACAGATAATAATCCAGGTTGTGCGCCACTTTTTTGGCCAGTACTGCCTTTTTGTTACCTTCCGAGATCAATTGATCGATTCGGGACATCCGTACTTTAAGAATTGCAAATTCAGCTCCAACGAAAAAGGCTGTCAGACCTATAAATACGGCTACTAAAAATAAATTCAAGGCTATTATTCCGTCCAATGATTTCCCTCAGATTGAGGGATTCACCTCCATTAAAATTTAAAATAAGGTTGCACGAGTGAAGTTCCGGTGACAGCTCGTTCTTCCAATAGCCATTGCCTCCCAATTTCGCTGATTGTTGTTTTCAGTGGTTTAAAATTGGTTTGCAAACGCGAACGCTGCGCTTCTTCAGAATCGATTCCGTCCCCTACACAGCTACGTTGTCAAAAATATTTGAAGTTTCACAAGATTCTTGGCTAAAATTACGCCAAATCGCTTGCAGCTTCCTCAACTTCAGCGCCGCTCACTCGTTCCAGAAGAACTTGCTTGATGTGATAGTTCTCGGCGTCCACCACGGTCCAGACATAATCCCCGTGTTCTACCGTGTCGCCTTTTTCCACACCTACACCCTTCTGGTACTGAATCCATCCGGCCACCGTATCCATCTCTTCATTTCCTTCAAAACTAAGCCCGAACTGCCGCTCCACTTCATCCAAAAGTACCCGACCATTAATGAGATATTGATTCTCTCCGGTCTCCTGGATATCAGCCACCTCATCGGCATCGAATTCATCACGAATCTCTCCGACCAGTTCCTCCAGAATATCCTCCATTGTAATGATTCCCGAAGTACCGCCGTATTCATCCACAACCACGGCCATGTGTACACGTTCCTGCTGCATTTTAATCATCGCATCCTGGATACGTGTAACTTCGGAAACGAATGGAATCTCGCGAACAAACTCGCTCAGTTGATATGATCTTGCAGCAACCATATCCGGCAAAATCTTTTTCACATTCACGACGCCGATAATACGGTCCTTGTCCCCGTCCTCAATGACAGGGTAACGTGAATAGTTATGTTCATCCAATATAGGAATAATATCGTCATAGGTCATATCCTGATCTAATGTCACCAGTTCCGTACGTGGTACCATGATGTCTTTGGCATCACGTTCGTCGAATACAAATACATTTTCCAGATATGAAAGCTTGGTCTTGTTGTTCTCGTCACCTTCGTAACTCTGGTTCATGATGATCTTGATCTCGTCCTCCGAGTACGCTTGATCATGTTCGGCAGGCTTCACACCGAATCCACGCAGAATAACACGTGATGCTCCATTGAGGGCCCAGATGAAGGGATACATGATTTTACCAAACCAATATAGAGGCGGAGAGAGCAATAACGTCAGTTTTTCCGAAAACTGAATCGCCAATGTTTTGGGTGCCATCTCACCAACAACCACATGCAAGAACGTAACCAGAATAAAGGCAATTGCATATGAAGCAATGGATGAGATTGAAGCAGGCACATCTAAATAATTGAATACCGGGTATAACAATCTCTCAACTGTCGGTTTTCCGAGCGCTCCAAGTCCTAAAGCAGTGACCGTAATACCGAGCTGACAGGCTGACAGATAATAATCCAGATCCGAGACAACTTTTTTGGCGAGTACAGCCTTTTTATTGCCCTCGGCAACCAGTTGATCCACTCTTGATGTACGAATTTTGACTACAGCGAACTCCGATGCTACGAAAAATGCAGTCAATGCAATCAAGATAATAAGTAAAGCGATATTCAATATGGTAATTATGTCCAATGATTTCCCCGATTCTCAGGGATTCACCTCCAGAGATATTTACAGCGTGATCCGTTAACTGTGTTAACCATTCATCAGCTGTTAGTCTTTCAACACGACGTCTGCCTTATATAAAATCGATTTCAATGATAATTTTTGTATAAGTCTTACGTTTGACCTTGTAAAATTACAAAACAGGAATTCAAGATGAAGTCAATGACTTGCAGAAACTTCTTCATTCAAATCGGGTTACCCCTCATGCTGTCAATTGTTCCTCGCTTAACTCCACCTAGATTCGCCATTTGGACAATTTACAATATCGCCTACCCAATAGATATCCACCTCCCCTCGTACTCATTCCTGTTTCCGAAAAGTATACCATGTTTCCCTCTCAACCATCCAGTTGCACGTTATGGTTTGGAACAAGGTTACAGTATAATGTTCACAAATTAGTCTCTATGTATGTTACGTACTTTATATAATATGATTAATATAGCCTTATAATGTGATATTGTTCACATGTTTAGTATAGTCCAATTTATAAAAATACTACCCTGTACTTTTGGGCATTAAACATACCTGAAAATCCAGGTTTAATCCTGTTTCATCTCTTTCCCATGTCTTTCCCCTATGGACAAGTCCGATCGTTTGCACAAGATACATCTATATACGCAGCAAAGAGCCCGCAGGATGCAAATACCTTTCCGGTACACATCTTTCGGACTCTTTGTTCATTCTATACCAGTGCTTTAGCAGCAATATCCGTCCGCTGATGTTTGCCATCGAATTGGATACGTTCCGCCTGTGCATAGGCTTTGTTTCTAGCTTCGGCAATATTCGCACCAAGGCCAACTACGCCCAGGATCCGTCCACCGTTTGTGACCCAGTCTCCTGCTTCATTACGCGATGTACCTGCGTGGAATACCACCGCATCATCCACCTGATCCAGTCCTTCAATGACTACACCTTTGGCATAAGGACCCGGATAACCTCCTGAAGCAAGTACCACACATACAGCAGCTTCATCGCTCCATTCAATCTCAATGTCAGCCAGCTTGCCATGGACGGTTGCCCAGAAGATATCAAACAAGTCACTCTTCAGACGTGGCAGAACTACCTGTGTTTCGGGATCACCGAAACGTGCGTTGAACTCAATCGTTTTGGGTTTACCATCAGGCGAGATCATCAGTCCGGCAAACAATACACCCTGGAATGGACGTCCCTCGGACACCATTGCTTTAGCTGTTGGTTTGATAATCGTCTCCACAGCCTCCTCAATAATGGATGCAGGGATATGAGGCAATGGTGAGTATGTACCCATACCGCCTGTGTTTGGCCCCTGATCATTGTCGAATACAGGTTTGTGATCCTGTGCTGCCGCCATTGGTCGAACCGTCTCTCCATCGACAAAAGCCAGAATGGACATTTCCTGCCCTGCGAGGAATTCCTCGATGATCACTTTGGCTCCAGCTTCTCCAAACACTTTATCCACCATGATGCTGCGAAGTGCTTGATCAGCCTCATCACGGGAATAAGCTACCGTCACACCTTTGCCCGCTGCCAGTCCATCTGCCTTGATGACAACTGGAATTGCTTGTTCATTCAGGTATGCTTGAGCCTGTTCGTAGTTATCGAATTTCTCATAAGCTGCGGTTGGAATGTTGTATTTGTGCAGCAGATCCTTCATGAACGTTTTACTTCCCTCGATCTCTGCTGCATTGCGACGAGGTCCGAATACCGGAATACCAGTGGAGTCAAATGCATCCACGATCCCATCTGCCAGCGGATCATCTGGACCAATAACCACTAATCCTACTTTAAGCTCTACAGCAAGAGCCGTTAGTTTATCGAATTCATTCACCGCAATCGCATGACACTCAGCGAGCTCAGCAATACCTGCATTTCCCGGTGCACAGTGAATCTTGCCTACCTTCGGACTCTTCGCCAGCGCCCAGATGATTGCGTGCTCCCGGCCACCGCCGCCTACTACCAGAATATTCATTCGTTCTGTTCCCCCTCCGTGCATAACTAGATTTGTTACGCTAATGCGTGTTGAAAACCTAAAAAAGAGGGGGTGTACCATAAGTCATAAGTATGACTGGCGACACCCCTTATTAAACCTTTTTCGTTCTAGTGTTTGAAGTGACGAACGCCTGTGAAGACCATGGCAATTCCGTATTCATTGGCTACTTTAATGGATTCTTCATCCTTGATCGAACCGCCAGGTTGAATCACCGCTGTAATTCCGGCTTTTGCTGCCAGTTCCAACGTATCTCCCATTGGGAAGAACGCATCCGATGCCAGGATGGCACCTTTTGCTTGCTCGCCAGCTTGCTCAATCGCAATTTTGGCTGCACCCACACGATTCATTTGTCCAGCGCCCACACCTACCGTCATGTCATTCGCAGCAAGTACAATCGCGTTGGATTTCACGTGTTTAACTACTTTCCAGCCAAACAACAGCTGTTTCAGTTCTTCTTCCGATGGTGCACGATCCGTTACCACGTTCAGTTCGCTCGCTTCAATGGAGTGCACATCGGACTGTTGCACGATCATACCACCGTCGATGGAAGTTACAACGAATTGGCTCTCCCGTTTACGAGCAGCATTCAGTTCACCCGTTTTGAGCAAACGAATGTTTTTCTTCTTCGTCAGGATATCGAGTGCCTCTTGCGTAAAGTCAGGAGCAAGTACGATTTCCAGGAAAATCTCGCTCAATTTGCCCGCTGTATCGCTATCGATAATGCGGTTCGCTGCCACTATGCCTCCAAAGATGGACGTTGGATCTGCAGCATATGCCTTGCTGTAAGCTTCATAGATACTTGCGCCAATGCCTACGCCGCATGGATTCATATGTTTAACCGCAACAACCGCCGGTTCTTCAAATTCTTTCACAATCTGCAATGCTGCGTTCGCATCGTTGATGTTATTGTAAGACAACTCTTTGCCATGCAATTGCTCGGCTGTTGTCAACGTATCTTGAGCAGCCAGCGGTTTGCGGTAGAATGCCGCCTGCTGATGTGGATTTTCGCCGTAACGCAAATCCTGGAGTTTTTCGTAAGTAACCGTCAGACGCTCTGGCAACGGATCACCGTTCAGGTTGGAGAGATAGTCAGAAATAACTGCATCGTAAGCCGCTGTATGGCGGAACACTTTTGCTGCAAGCCGTTTGCGTGTTTCGAGAGTGGTATCTCCATTGCTGCGAACTTCTTCAAGCACCTTGCCGTAATCTGCTGTGTCAACAACGACACTAACATAAGCATGGTTTTTGGCAGCGGAACGAAGCATGGTTGGACCACCGATATCAATGTTCTCGATCGCGTCTTCGTATGTTACGTCCGGCTTGGCGATGGTATCCTGGAAGGGATAAAGGTTTACGACAACGAGGTCGATGTACCCCAGTCCGTTCTCCTCCATCTGACGCTTATGCTCTTCGCTGTCACGAACAGCCAGCAAACCTCCATGAACTGCCGGATGCAATGTTTTAACACGTCCGTCCATAATTTCCGGAAATCCGGTCACATCCGAAATTCCGATGACAGGTACGCCTTCCTTCGACAATAGGCTGCTTGTACCTCCTGTCGAAATAATCTCCACACCCATTTGCGACAGCTCGCGGCAAAAGTCCACGATGCCTGTTTTATCCCATACGCTGACCAGCGCTCTTTTGATACTCACAATATGCTCCTCCTTTAATGTCCCATGGCTTCGCGTTTCCTGACGAAACACAGCCGATTTATTTCCCGAGAAATATCACAAAATGCGTACCAATATTCGACTTCTGTTATATAGTTGATAAATGGATTTTCACACTTAAACACTACGAGTTCAGAACAATCTTTCGATCGCTGTTATTCCTAGATTTTTTTGAACAATTTCTCAATGGTAAAAATCCATTAATAAAGGCGAGCGCTTCGCTTCTCCAGCTTATTTCTGCCCTCTCCGTTATTGTGTGAAACAGTTTAAAACTATATCAAACCGGTTTGTTAACAGTGACGTGACGCCCATTTAATTGAACCAGACCTTGAGCGAACCAAGATACCACTTCAGGATATAGCTGCTGTTCGGCTGCATGAATGGCTTTGCTGATCGTTTCAGGCGTATCCTCTGGCAGAATGGGAACCGGATGCTGGGCAATAATCGGTCCGGTATCCATACCTCCGTCTACGAAATGCACAGTCACACCTGTCACTTTCACGCCATATTCAAGTGCCTGTCCAATCGCATCCTTGCCTGCAAATGCCGGCAGCAAGGACGGATGAATGTTAATCAACCGCCCTGCGTAACGATCCACCACAACAGAAGTCAACAATCTCATATATCCGGCAAGAACGACCAAGTCGATCTCTTTGGATTCTAGCACTTCCACGATCTCAGCCTCATAGGCTTCACGGGAAGCATAATTTTTCGGAGTAAACAGATGACAATCCACGCCTGCATCCTGTGCCCGCTGCACAACACGTGCAGACGGTTTATCACACACGAGCAGATCTACGGATGCATTCAGCCCACCGTTCCGTACTGCATCGACCAATGACTGAAAGTTAGTCCCTTCACCCGAGGCAAATACAGCTATGCGGTAGTTCGCCATTAAACATCCGCTCCCGTGAAGGTTACTCGCGCATCTCCTTCAGTAACACGTCCAATGATGTACGCTTCTTCACCAGATGCTTTCAGTTGTTGCAGTGCTTCCGTTGCATCTGCTTCATTAACAACCAGTACAAGCCCAACACCCATGTTAAATGTGGTGAACATGTCACGGTTCGAGACAGATCCTTTTTCCTGTAACAGGTTGAAGATCGGTAGGATCGGCCATGAGCCGTAGTTAATATCCACATTCACATTGCTCGGCAACATACGTGGGATATTCTCGATGAAGCCACCACCTGTAATGTGTGCCATGCCTTTTACTTTTACCTTTTCCAGCAGGGACAACAGGGGTTTAACATAGATCTTCGTAGGTTCCAGCAGGGAATCCCCCAGCTTACCGCCCAGTTCCGCTACTTCATCATGCAGATCAAGTCCCGCATCTTCCAACAAAAGTCTGCGTACCAGCGAGAATCCGTTACTGTGTACACCGCTAGAGGCCAATCCAATCACAGTGTCCCCAGGGGCGATGGTTGTACCGTTGATGATCTTTGCTTTGTCCACGATACCCACCGTGAATCCGGCAATATCGTATTCGCCTTGACTGTACATGCCTGGCATTTCCGCCGTCTCGCCACCAATCAATGCACAACCAGATTGATGACAACCTTCAGCGATACCCGCAACAATAGCTTCGATCTTCTCAGGAATGACTTTGTCACATGCCAGATAGTCGAGGAAGAAGAGTGGTTCTGCACCCTGTACCACAATGTCGTTCACACACATGGCTACCGCGTCGATTCCGATGGTATCGTGACGGTCCATGGCAAATGCAATCTTCAGCTTGGTGCCTACGCCATCCGTACCGGATACAAGTACAGGCTCATCGTATTTATCTTTGTTCAAACCGAACAGGGCACCGAATCCACCCAGATCTGTCATCACTTCCGGACGGAAGGTACGCTTCACGTGTTTTTTCATCCGTTCAACCGCTTCATTACCTGCCGCGATATCGACGCCGGCCTTTTTATATGCTTCAGACACAACCCTCACACCCTTCGTATCTTATAAAAATTGAACTAGCGTATTAACACTTACAACTTTGATGACAGGAGCAACCTTCCGATTGCTATTATCTCAAGTTTTTATCGTGTTAATGTTACGTCCAACCTATCTATCCTTGCTCCATCTCTAACAGATGCATCTGTACCAATTCATACCCGGCTACGCCGAGCGTATTAAACTGGCTATACTCCTCAATCTGGAGGTTACGAATGTACTCATCGCCGCAGTATAAATGTCCGGCACACTGAAACACTCTCAGTTCTTCCTTTTCGGGCGTCAAAGGTGTGTTACCCACGATCCTCCACGATCCATTTCGGATATTGGCCGGAGAAGTGAATATGACGTTGCTTCTACGGTTTCCAAAGGAATAGAAGAGAAAATCGCCATCTTCCACCCTTACGGTTTCGTCACGCTGAATGCTCATCACGCCGAACGAAAATGCCTTTTTGAAACGGCCTTTAAGTGCGCATACCACCTGGCATACCGCAAATCGGCCGTCCTTCATCGGAATCTGGAACACGTCACCTTCGTTATAACTCTTTCTCATCCGCATGGATTAACAGCTGCAGCCGAATTTTTCTTCGCCGCCAAAGTCGAGACGGGTTGGGTAATCATTATCAAAACATGCGAGGCAAAGCCCGCCCTTGGGATCATCCTGATTATCTCCCTGAATGGATGCAATCAGTCCATCCGGACTGAGGAATGACAGGGAATCCGCATTTATTTCACGACAGATCTCTTCCACCGATAGCTGTGAAGCAATCAATTCGCGGCTGTCTGGTGTATCGATACCATAGAAACAAGGGTTTTTGAAAGGTGGCGATGTAATGCGCACATGAACTTCCGTTGCTCCTGCATCACGCAGCATGTTCACGATCCGCCGGGAGGTCGTTCCCCGTACAATGGAGTCGTCAATCATAACCACACGTTTGCCTTCGACAACACGACGCACAGCGCTCAGCTTCATTTTGACACCCTGTTCACGCAATTCCTGACTTGGCTGGATAAATGTACGTCCGGTGTATTTGTTCTTGATCATACCCATCTCATACGGAATGCCTGTCTGTTCAGCGTATCCAATCGCCGCCGAGATGCTGGAATCTGGTACCCCCGTAACCAAGTCCGCATCTACAAACGACTCAATCGCCATGCGGCTTCCCATCCGTTTACGGGCAGCATGTTGGTTCGCACCATTCATATCACTATCCGGACGAGCAAAATATATATATTCCATCGCACATAATGCCTTGCGGTGTTTGTGATGATCGAAGCGATCTTCATGCAGTCCATCTGCATCCAGCACAAGCAGTTCACCGGGTTCAATATCACGAATTAACTCTGCGCCGATTGTTTCCAGCGCACACGTCTCGGAAGCAAACAGATATGCATCCCCGAGCTTACCCATCGTGAGCGGACGAAGTCCGTGTGGATCGGAAGCTACGAGCAGCTTGTCATTGGTCATGATCAGAAACGCATAACCGCCCACAATGCGCTGGAATGCCTCTTTTGCCGCTTCCACAAGCCCTTTGGAGGATCGTGCAATCAGATGCGCAATAACCTCAGTATCACTTGTTGTTTGGAAAATGGAACCGCTCTGCTCCAGCTCACGCCGGATCGTTGGTGCATTTACAATGTTACCGTTAGTCGCTACCGCCAGATCGCCATCACGGTATTTGAATACCAATGGCTGTGCGTTCGTCAGTTTACTGTCACCGCTTGTTGAATACCGGACATGTCCAATGGAAATATCCCCGGTTAACGTCTGCATCAGGTCTTTGGTGAACACTTCTTTCACCAGACCCATGCCGCGATGATAGTTAAACTGGCTACCATCACTCACACACATGCCTGCACTTTCTTCGCCCCGATGTTGCAGCGCATGCAGTCCATAATAGGAGAGTGAAGCCGCGTCAGGGTGTCTGAACACCCCGAACACGCCGCATTCTTCCTTCAACTTGTCGAGTCCTTCCTTGCCGGACCCTTCATTATAATAATCGCCTGTCCACAACGGTCCTGTCGTCAGTTCATGAGACATGGAATCGCATCCTCCCAGACCTGAGCCAAACCTCCTACAGGTTCGCTCACGGCTGATGTTCCGTTCAACTCAATCGTCAGGTTACTTCCTTCTACACGGCCAATTACAGCTACAGGTACACCGCGCTCACGTACAAATGCTTCAAGTTTACCCGCTTGCTCTGGCGTAGCCGACAACAAGATACGGGATTGACTCTCACTGAACAGGGCGTGATCTGCACGCAGTGCAGTCTCCACATTCACCTGTGCGCCTACATTACCGCTGATACAAGATTCTGCGAGTGCTACAGCCAAGCCACCTTCAGACAAGTCATGCGCCGAGCGAACGAGACCGGATTGAATAGCTTCCAACACCGTGCTGAGCAACGCTTTTTCCGTTTGCAGATTCAGTTCCGGCGGACGACCTTCCGTCTGACCATGAACCGCGTATTGCAGCTCGCTGCCGCCGAGTTCAGCTTTGGTCTCACCGAGGAGGATGATCACATCACCTTCGGATTTGAATGCTTGTGTCGTGATATGATCCGTATCATGAACGAGACCTACCATACCGACCACTGGCGTTGGATAGATGGAGCCTTTGGCGTTTTCATTGTAAAGACTTACGTTACCACCGATGACTGGCGTATCCAGTACACGGCAAGCTTCTGCCATACCGTCTACCGCTTTCTCCATTTGCCAGAAAATATCCGGCTTCTCCGGGTTACCGAAGTTGAGGTTGTCCGTAATTGCCAACGGCTCTGCACCAGAACATACAATGTTACGCGCAGCTTCACTCACGGCAATCCGTCCGCCAACTTCAGGATCAAGGTATACATAACGTCCATTACAGTCCGTTGTCATCGCGAGACCTTTACGTGTGCCACGAATTGTAACTACGGCTGCGTCTGAACCTGGACGAACGGCAGTGCTTGTACGCACCATGTAGTCATATTGATCATAAACCCATTTCTTACTTGCTACTGTTGGTGAAGCCAGTACTTGTTTTAGCGCTCCGCCGAGATCCGACACTTCGTCGTAACGAAGCGTGTCGATGGAAGCACTTTGCTCATAGTACGCAGGTACAGAAGATGGTTTGTCGTACACTGGGCACTCGTCAACTAGTGCTGTTACTGGCATATCCCCTACCACTTCGCCGTGGTGGATCAATTTCAGACGACCGTCATCCGTTACTTTACCAACTTTGGCACAGATTACGCCCCAACGTTCAAAGATTTCCATCGCCTGCGCCTCATCCTTCGGCTCAACGACGAACAACATGCGTTCCTGGGACTCGGACAACATCATCTCGTAAGGTGTCATGCCTTCTTCACGCTGTGGCACCTGATCCAGATACAGCTCCAGACCGTTACCCGCTTTACTTGCCATCTCTGCACTTGAACATGT
>Ga0209437_100662_pt1 | contig 19091 bp, 19 predicted proteins | sample AraplaL_Cvi_mTSA_FD_184266 | JGI IMG/M metagenome (GOLD analysis project Ga0209437, IMG submission 184266) | Arabidopsis root microbial communities from the University of North Carolina, USA - plate scrape CL_Cvi_mTSA (SPAdes) (version 2) | ecosystem: Host-associated > Plants > Roots > Endosphere...
AGGATTGCTCATCCCTACAAGAACTGAGAGTTCGTGTCAATGAGTACATCACGTATTACAATACCGAACGGTTCCAATGGACATTAAAAAAGATGACTCCTGATGAATACAGAAGTCATCTCATTGTTGCTTAATGAATAGGGACCCTTTTTAAAAGGATCCACAAATAGGGTCACAGTTCAGATAGCTGGGGTCGCCGTTTTTTGTTCTATAAACTAGAATTGAAACAGAACATGGAGCGTTAACGAATCTGAGACATCTTAATCAGGGATTAGGAGCGTTTGCAGAAATCCAAGGAATCTGAGACACGCTATATCGGAAAATACAGTCTTTTATAGCGCTTTTGTCTGGTGATTTTGGTAAATAACGTGTCTGATGTTCTTTACAATTTAAAAAGAGGACCTTAATGCCAAATAAGACGTTCTCAGTTCCTTAGAAAATGAAAATGAAAATAGTCTTGCCATTCGCCAAAGTTACCCACTATGGGCTATAACTACATCGTATGAGACAGCACCAGTGCACCATAGGCAAAAGCGATCACGATTAGAATGGCTGGATGCAGCTTGGTCTTGGTCATGACCCAGAGCGAGATGCCGGCAATGACCAATGTCTGCCAGATGCCGATGGAATCGGTGGATAGCTGCCCGAATTCCCATGTGAGCAGAATCATGAGTACAGCGATAACAGGCTGCACGAGTAGAGTCATGCCTTTGACTTTGGGTGACGTGCGGTGTTTGTTCAATAGACGAAGTAATAAAATTAATGCGGTTGCGGAAGGCACGATTGTGGCAAAAGTTGCGATAAACGCCCCAAACCAGCCCGCCACGTGATACCCGACGAATGCAGCAATTTTGGTTGCAATCGGGCCGGGAAGGGCGTTACCAATCGCCAGCACATCCCCGAATTGCTCTGTGGTCATCCAATGGTAATGGTTCACAATCTCTTCCTGCATTAGCGGAATGGACGCCGGGCCGCCCCCATATCCCAATATGTTTGCTACGAAAAATCCCCAAAATAATTCCCACCATGTCTGGAGCATCCTTAGGACACCCCCTTATCGGAATTGCCTTTGGATTTGAAGCGCTGGACCAGATCCAGATGGAAGACACCATATCCAAGGAAAACTGCGATAACAATCCCTGGATGGATGTTCAGAAGCTGTAACGATACAAAGGCAATTACCCCGAATAGAGCGGCAAAAACTTTGCCGAGTCCCTTCCAGGCTTTCATGGCAAATTCATAAGCCATCATGCCCAGCATGACAAAAATAACCGCTCGAACAGCGGCTACCATGCCTGCGACCACTTTTGACTCGCGCAGCGCGTACATGGAACCGAGCAGAACAATAATGGCAATACTAGTCGGCAAAATGTGAGCGAGTACGGACACTATCGCGCCCAGTACACCTTTGGTTTTATAACCGAGATATGCGGCCATCTTGGTCGCGATGGGACCCGGCAGGGCGTTGGCGATAGCCAAAATCTCGCCGAACTCCTCATCACTGACCCATTTGTAACGCGTAACAGCTTCATAACGGATCAACGGAATAACCGAAGGACCGCCGCCGTATCCGAGAATTCCGGTTCGTACCATTCCGATGACGAGACCGTTGTAATCTTTCCAACCCATGATGATTTCCTCCTAGAGTCTCATGCCCATCCGGCTTTTATAGCGTTTCAACAATAGCTGTGATTCCACTTTGACGATACCTGGCATCTTATAGAGCTTCTCCAGCAAGAACTGCTCCATCTCTTCCATATCCGCAAAAATACCGTGCATATGCAGGGTACTCGGGCCTGTCATATGATAAAGGCTGGTAACGGCAGGCTCTTCGTCTAGTTTCTCCGCAACTTCATCCAGGAAGGGCGGTTCCACATCGACATTGAAAAAGGCGGAGACCTGAAGCCCAACCTTGCCAGGGTTGATCACCACGGTGAAGCGTTCGATGATTCCTTTTTCAGATAACGCATTAATGCGCGCCTGAACAGCTACACGCGACAACCCGATCTGTGTACCCAAGTCCGTATAGGATATCCGGCTGTTTTTGTGAAGTGCGGCGATAATTTTACGATCCATCTCGTCCAGATTGTACATTTGCGGAATTTCTCCCCCTTTGGAGGAGCGTTTCTCTGACATGTTGACCATCCTTTTCTTTCGCTATATGAAATGAACAATGAAATTTTACTGAACATACAATGTGTATGTGGCATTCATAGTTTAATGACGAATCGTAACTGGAGTCAATCTATTTATCATGATTATTGAATTTAACCGATTTTGAGCCTTCATTTTGTCATTTCCACCAATCGAAAATAAAAAGGCCACTCGCACAATCTAATGGCGAGCAGCCGGTTAGTAGATAGAGCTGGAGTGTAGCATCAAGCACGATACGAAGCATATCCCGTTATCGCTATGCTGTCTTGGGCAGTAAAAGGGTAACAGTTGTGCCTTCGCCAGGCTCGGAAGAAACTCTCAACGTTCCACCTGCACCACGGGCACGCTCTTCCATGCTGAACAATCCAACGCCATTGCCAGCCGTTGCTTCGCTGAATCCGGCACCCTGGTCTTCAATAATAACCATCGTCATGTCCTCAGCGTCTTCTACAGTAACACGTGCCTCGGCAACATCGGCATACTTCGCGACATTGGTTAAGGCTTCCTGAATAATTCGGTATATGGCGATCTCCCGGTTCATCTCCAGTCGCTTACGCAAATTACATTCCAGATCAACTTCAATTCCGTAGTGACGGGTGTAATTCTCGATATACGTACGAATCGCTGGAACAACACCCAGGTCATCCAGAACGGATGGTCTTAGTTCCCAAGCCATACCGCGTACATCTTCCATAATACCCGTGACCTGCTTGCGAAGGGCTTCAACTCCGGGGTGAGGCTGGTCTGCCAGCAGTCGGTCCATCTGAATCACCAGAGAGAAGAGACTCTGTCCAATCCCGTCATGCAGTTCACGCGAGATCCGGCGTCTTTCCTCTTCCTGAATGTTCATGACTTGGGACATCATCTTCTGCAATTCACCTTCGACGGATTTTAGCTTGGTGACCTCGCTACGTACAGCCAAATACTGATATGGTTCGCCGTCGTTATCGAGGAAAGGCACGATGGTGGTGTTGACCCAATAATAACTGCCATCTCTGGCACGATTGCGAATCTCCCCGTTCCATACCTTGCCTGAGGATATCGTGTCCCACAGGTTTTTCATAAAGCTTTTGCCATGGTATCCGGAATTAATGATTCGATGATCCTTACCGATGAGTTCTTCGCGCTCATACTGCGAGATCTCACAGAATTTATCATTCACATACTGGATCTTCCCCTTGCGGTCTGTTAAGGCCACAATGGAGGACTCATCCAGAGCAAACTTCAGATCACTCAGTTGATGGAGGGAGCCCTTCAACCTGCTGCGAAACTCATTATCCGTAATGTGATTATCGATTTCGTTCAGCAGGAGACGTACGGGCTGGTCTGCGAGTCCACTTAATCTGTTCTTGCGTGCACTACTCAAAGTTCAGCAACCCCTTTTTCATGGCGAACTTCACCAGTTCCGGTCGTGTACGCAGGCCAAGTTTCTCCATCAGATTGCTTTTGTGGGATTCGACCGTTTTGACACTGATGATCAGATGTTCGGCGATTTCCTTGTTGGCGTAACCTTTGGCAATCCAGGACAAAATCTCTTTCTCCCGCTCGGATAACGTGTCATACGGTCCAGCGTTTTCCTGTTTGGCTTTGTCCAGATATTCACTCATCAGCCGCTTGGTCGCACTGGGGTACAGATAGGCGCTACCCTCTGCTACGGAACGAATTGCGGCAAGCAATTCTTCATGCGGCGCACTTTTGAGTATATATCCGGATGCTCCCGCGTGGATGGCGCGGAACAGATATTCTTCATCGTCATGCATGGTCAGTATCAGAATGGAGACATCTGGCATCAATTTCTTCAATTCAGCGGTAGCGGTCAGACCGTCTTTGCCTGGCGGCATGCTAAAATCCATCAAGACCACATCCGGTTTTAACTCTTGAGCTTTGGCAATGGCTTCATCACCATCTGCGGCATCCCCAACGATATGTATATCATTCTTTCCTTCAAGTAAAGCAATCAGCCCGGATCGCACGACAACATGGTCGTCTACAACTAATAGTTGAATCACATGATTTCCCCCTGTCCGCTTCCTCAGTTCTATCTATATCATAACAAAAAGAAGCGGCTCAGAGGTTAATTCTCTGAATCGCTTCTCGCGCTACTTCAAACTTTCTATCCAAACACCTTCGGCTGAAGATGTAGAGCGACTTGCTCCGTCTGTCGGACCATGCTCGGTGAAAAGGTGCAAGGCAGTCTGCTGCCAACGAGCAGCACGGCACCGGGCACGCTTCCTTCTTGGAACACTGGTACCGCTATAGCACTTACCAGCCGCTCAGCAAGCATTAACGGGCAACGACCGGGTGTATGCTCCCCGGAGGATTGTGCATCAGATCGGGCTGTGCGTCCAGTCCGAAGTGCGGTGCCCACCAGATCTTGTCCGGGGCGCATTTCCATGCGTTTCACCCGTTCATTACTAGCCCCAGAGGTATACTTCCAGCGTAGCATCGTCCCGTTCAGACAGGCAAGTCCACAGAAGTCGCTGGATGTGTTCAGGCGCAGGCCGTCGATCATCTCCTGAATGCCAGATGGCAGTTCATCATGCATGAGAGGACACTTCCTTTTTTCGGATTATAACGTACGTAACGTGTAATTATTATCATTAACCTTTGAACAGGATCATCTTAAAGTAAGGGTATTACGATGGTAGTTCTATTGTAGACCCTTTCTCGGTCATTGTAATTCAGGGAAAACCCCTATTTCCGTTCCGTAATCTACTGAACCTAGGCAGTGGAGGACTCCTGAACCAGGTACACCAAGGGATTGGAGGAATGCGAAGGATGAGACATATCGGTGAAATGTGACTTTTCTCACAGCAAATTCAGGGAGTTTCTCGTTAAGGATCAGGTAATCCCCCGATAACCATGGCGCTCCTTTCGCGGTATGATGGATACATAAGGAATCACCGAGGGGGACGAAGGTTATGGGTACAGTATTTGTGGAGAGAACAACCCAAAGAACAGCGCAGAAACAAACGGAGGCGGGCAAAATGACACGAGAAACAGGCGGAATCCTTTCGTTTGTGACATCTGAGCAATGGGACCTGATTGAAGCAAAAATGCAACCCAAACGGGTGAAGTCGGGGTATAGTCTCTTTCTCGAAGGCGATGAAGCCGGATATCTGTACTACATTCGTTCGGGACGAGTAAAAATGACCAAGTCGACGGAGGATGGCAAGGAAATTATTTTATCCATTCAGCAAAGCGGCGATCTCATCGGTGAATTGGGCGGCATCGGTGGATTGAATCATAGCTACAGTGCAGAGATGGCGGAAAAAGGGGAACTGGCCATTATCTCGCTTAGCGATCTGGAAAGTATACTCAGTAAACATGGCGACCTTGCCTTGAAGTTCTTGCAATGGATGGCATTGTCGCAGCGGATCACCCAGTCGAGATTCCGTGATCTGCTGCTCTATGGCAAGGCGGGTGCGCTCGCTTCGACACTGATCCGTGCCAGCAATTCGTATGGCAGGGTTACGCCGGATGGTATTGTGCTCGACATGAAGCTGAACCATACCGATCTTGCCGAGATGATCGGAGCAACCCGGGAGAGCGTAACGCGGATGCTTGGGGCATGGAAGGAACAAGGTACGCTGGATATGATGGACGGCAAACTGATGATTCGGGATCTGGCAGCCCTGCGATGCATGTGTGGATGTCCGACATTCCCTAGCTGCCCGGTAGAGCTGTGCCGATTGTAACAGAGAGTGATCCGAGGTTTTACCTCCATTGGCGATTGGGGTCGTTACGGAGAATAATAAAAAGAGCTGACATCCGAATCATCGGTGTCAGCCTTTTTGGTGTATACGGATATGGTGTATACGGAAAATGATATATGTATCATTCGGTCTCCATTGGCTGGCGTACATATTCACTAGAGAGTATCGAATAGATCACCGAGTCATGAAAGGAACCTTTGTAGTACCAGTGCTCCCGTAATAATCCCTCTCGCTGCATACCGATTTTCTTCATGACGTTCTCCGAAGCTGTGTTGTGCGGGCGACACTTGGCGTAAATCCGGTGGATGCCGAGTTCGTTGAAACCGAAACCTAACAGCGCACTGGCTGCTTCGGAGGCATAACCTTTTCCTTGGTAGGCAGGATTAAGGACGTAACCAATCTCTGCATTGGTTTTCTCCATCACGTGAATGCCCACTCCGCCAAGAAGAGTCCCGTCACTTTTTAAACATATCGCCAGCTCATAACCTTCTCGTGGTTGTGTCTGCTGCATGTCCAACACAAACTGCACGTACTCTCGCGTATCTTCTTCCGTATTCGGCCCCCATGCGGTATGTTGTGTGACTTCCGGCATGGAAGTATAGGCATGAATCCTCTCCCAATCGGTCTCCCGAATATCCCGGATGATCAGTCTCTCCGTCTCCAGTTGCATCGTTGTTCACTTCCTTCACATTTGAATAACTTACTGTACATTGTACAACAAAAATGGCTCATAACAGATTCAACGAATGAATCGGTCATGAGCCATAATGTAGATCTATGATATAAGGAATACTATTGTGGTTGTTTACATTGAACTGCGGGATAAGTATACGCCAGCTTACGGATGATTTCCTTTTGCCATCTCGTATCACCCAGATTGGTTGCCAGGTTCAGAAGATCCAAATAATCGTCAAGCTGCAGATCAGCCTTTTGCAGAGTTGTATTCATTCGATGTTCGTTCCCCTTTATCTATAAAATCGTAAAATCATATGCAGTAGAAAGTTACATGGAGACAAGTTCAATAATGATAATCATTATCACGTTTATATATTCATTATGCAATGAACGCTGGCAAAATGCAATATCAAGTCCGTAACGAAGTTAACTTTTTTCTGAAAATAGGCTCCTCCACATCACATAGGGAATGTACACACCGAGATATGCAGACGGATACAGGAACCAGCCATTCATTAGGAATTGATGAATCTCGGTGGTGAACGTGGTCATATGAGCATTCGTTGCATACACATCACCAGCGATGACGGTTGCCGCACTATAGAAGCAGAGCAATGCAATGATGTGGAATAGCCGAGTAACCATTCGGGAACGAAGAGCAAGATAAACCATAATTAGCGGGATAACTAACAAGAGTACCAAAAATACCAACTTCATCATCGTTTTACTCCTTCGGAAAATGGGATTCTAATGATAGTCAGTATGGGCAAATGGATGCCATCTCAAAACTTTTTCAACAATTTTACAAAAAGAAAGAGGAATTCATCATATGAACAATTAAAATAAAGGAGGATAACCCATTATCAGGTAATTTGGAGGAGGAGAAAGGGAATATGAAGAAGGCGTTATGGCAGCACTGGATCGGGGCATTCCTGGTCTTTATCATGATGGCAACCGCACTGCTGGGGCCGGGCTCGCAAAGTCCGGTACAAGCTGCAGCACCCCTTACGGTATCTCAGGCCATCGCTGCCCAGAGCGGTGGAGGAACAGCGACGGTTGAAGGAATCATTGTTGGACATGCTACCGGGTCACTTACCGCGAAGTTTACATCTCCGTATGCCAATGATTTTAATGTTCTGATTGCGGACTCAGCGTCAGAGCGAACCAATGCCAGATTACTGGATGTGCAGATTCCCGCTTCTTTCCGTTCGCAATATGGACTGGCTACCAATCCCAATCTTGTAGGCAAGAAGATCATCGTAACCGGAACTCTCGGTGCCTACAACAGCTACGCAGGAGTCAAAAACCCAACGTCCATTACATTTTCCTCCGGAACAACGAACCCTGATCCAGAACCGAACCCAGGTACAACATTACCGGATGGTACCGGCAAAAAAGTATTGTTCGATAATACCCATGCCCAGACAGCAGGTGCTGCCGACTGGATTATTGACGGGGCATTTTCGGATTTTGCCAATGGTTTGCGAAACGCAGGCTTTGTCGTGAATCAGCTGGAACGCAGCATTCCGTATACATTCGGTGAGCAAGCCATCACCTATAATAAATTGCAAGATTACGACGTCTTTGTCATTGGCGAAGCCAACGTGCCGTTCAAAGCGACAGAGCAGGCTGCGCTGGTGCAGTATGTGCAGAACGGAGGAAGTGTTTTCTTCATCTCCGACCACTATAATGCAGATCGCAACAAAAACCGCTGGGATTCTTCCGAAGTATTCAACGGATATCGCCGCGGTGCTTTCCTGAATCCGGCCAAAGGCATGTCTTCCGCTGAAGCCGAATCACCAGCGATGCAGAGTGTGACGAGTTCAGACTGGCTGGCGACGAACTTTGGTGTACGTTTCCGCTACAATGCCCTTGGAGATGTGAATGCATCGGATATCGTTGCACCTGCACAATCCTTCGGCATTACATCTGGTGTTAATGCTGTAGCCATGCATGCGGGATCGACCGTTGCGATTATAGACCCTAACAAGGCCAAAGGCTTGGTATATGTACCAAGTGGTGTGTCCAAGTGGGGCAATGCTGTCGATCAGGGCGTATATAACGGTGGTGGACGAGCGGAAGGGGCCTATGCCGCCATTGCCAAGGTTGGTGCGGGCAAAGCTGCATTTATCGGCGACTCTTCACCTGTGGAAGACGCTACTCCGAAATATTTGCGTGAAGAGACCGGTGCGACCAAGAAGACCTATGATGGATTCAAAGAAGTGGACGATGCAACTTTCCTTGTGAATACCGTGAAATGGCTCGCGGTCAAAGAAAGTTATACCAGTCTGGCACAAGTGCCAGGACTGACATTGGATACGGCCACAAGCCTGCTTTCCATGGAAGCTCCGGCTGCATCAACCGAGCCGCAACTTGAGCCATGGGCTGCACCTGCGGCGGGATACAAATGGTATGATCCGACTACATTTAAGACAGGTTCATACGGAAAAGCACAATAAATGAAATAGATATCATATCATCATGCGGAATAGAGCCTGACCGTGGAAGTTTGTTCGCGGACAGGCTCTTTTTTGCTTGTTATACAAAGTTGCAGTCACGACCATGATTGGCTCATACCGCCCTGTCATGGTATATATACTTGCTCCTGAGGGGAAGGTATGGGTATTCAGGATATGTGCGAGGCATTAATCGAATTAAAGGAGGAGGCGACGTATGATGAACCGACAAGCAGACTGTGACAGTTCTTCGATGAGGCAGAAGCTTAAGGCAGACCTCCATCGTGTAGCAGAACGTATGAATCTGACGTTATCCCGATTTGACAATGACAGTGCCTGTCTGCTGGGGCAATTTGCAGAGATTCGAGCGGAGATTAAGCAGATCGAGGTGCTCGCCTCTTCGTTTTATCTGGATTGTTATCTGTCGCCCTTTACCGAGAAGTTTGCCGAATTAACATCGAGCGTACAGCATCTATCTGACCGGAGGTATGGTGCGTTAATTGTGATTGAACGGGAGATTCCGTTGGAGTCGATCATTCATTCAGGAGTGGCGGTGGATGCCAGAGTGACACATGCGCTGCTAGAATCCCTGTTCATTCCCGGTGCACCATTGCATGACGGGGCCGTGTTGATTCGTGGCAATCAGATTGTATCTGCTGGTAATGTGCTGCCGTTGTCGCAAGCGGAAGTGCATGAACGAAAAATAGGCACTCGTCATCGGGCTGCATTGGGACTCAGTGAATTGACGGATGCGGTTGTACTGGTTGTCTCTGAGGAGACCGGACAGGCTTCATTCGCGGTGGATGGAGATCTGCATCCGATAAATGTGGTTGAGACGCTATCTTAAATGTGATTGATGCTTATGGGTTTTCTCGTGACGATGATGTTATTGTGGCTAAGGGCAGTGGACCTTTCTCCAGTTATGGAAGAGAGGTTTTTCTATTAATAGACCCTGCCATACGAGAAGATTATTAGATGCTTCTCTAACATTGCGATGTGATTTTGCACAAACTGGGTATTCATGGGTACAATAGAGGATGGTCAATGAATAGAGAACAATGCGATTGGATCGCAAAAATGGTTGGAGGAGACGGTTAGCACATGAGTTGGTTTGAAGCAATGGAGCATCACGATTATGAGGAACTGGTTCTATGCCAGGATCGAAATTCAGGGTTAAAAGCAATTATCGCCATACATGACACAACACTCGGCCCTGCGTTGGGAGGCACACGGATGTGGACTTACGCTTCAGAAGAAGCAGCCATTGAAGATGCCCTGCGCCTTGCCCGTGGTATGACATATAAGAATGCGGTATCCGGACTGAATCTGGGCGGCGGCAAAACCGTTATTATCGGAGATCCAAGGCGCGACAAAAACGAAGCAATGTTTCGAGCGTTTGGACGATATATTCAAGGGTTGAACGGACGTTATATCACAGCCGAAGATGTGGGAACAACGGAAGAGGACATGAACCTGATCTATCAGGAAACCGATTATGTGACAGGCATCTCACCGAGTTATGGTTCATCCGGTAACCCATCACCCGCAACCGCTTGGGGTGTATATCGGGGGATCAAGGCAGCAGCCAAAGAAGCATTTGGTACCGATCTGCTGGAGGGTAAAACGATAGCGGTCCAAGGTGTCGGCAATGTGGCGATGCATCTGTGCAAATATCTGTATGAGGAAGGTGCACATCTGATCGTTACGGATATCCATAAGGACTCAGTGAAACAGGCTGTGGATCGCTTCGGCGCAACAGCTGTTGATCCCGCGGACATCACTAGTGTGGATTGCGATATCTATGCACCATGTGCACTGGGCGGCACGATTAATGACGATACACTCAAGACACTCAAGGCGAAGGTTGTAGCGGGCTGTGCCAACAATCAGCTGCTGGAGACCCGTCATGGGGATCAGTTGTATGATATGGGCATCGTTTACGCGCCTGACTATGTTATCAATGCAGGTGGTGTAATTAACATTGCGGATGAGCTAAACGGTTATAATGCGGATCGGGCGTGGAGCAAGATCGGAGAGATCTATTCCACTCTGGAGAAAATATTCGAAAGCTCACGTACCGAGGGCATCGCAACCTATGTTGCCGCAGATCGTCTGGCTGAGCGACGGATCGAACAGATGAAGAATACGCGCAGTACATTCTTGCAGAATGGCCACCACGCGCTGAGTTCCCGGAGATTGCGGAAGTAAACGTAATAGAATCATAACCAAATTTAAAAGGGTCTGTTAGGTGACGGCAACATCCATTTCAAAGATGGATAGTCGATCTAACAGACCTTTTTTTATGTTGCGATTAGCATTTAAAAGAAAAACAGTGGCAATATCTCCCTAATTGATCAACTCGACTATGTATTTTTCCGATAATGTATGTACATCGTTCAGATGCAGATGGTTCAGGGAAGTGGGGAGAAGTGGGAAATGGGGAAAAGAACAAGGTTAGGGCATAGGATTAAAAATATGTCGCTTAAAATCAAACTGCCTTTCATGATCAGTGTATTGGTTGTGTTGGTTCTGCTTGGTGCAACGACCACAAGTTATATGATCTCATCTGATGTTGTGGTCAGGAAAAGCAAGGATGAGATTAATGTGATGGCTGACCGCCTTGGGGAAGGGCTTTGGACAGCGATGCAACTTCAGCAACAATTGAGTCATGCGATATCCGTACATAATACCTTCAAGGAACTCTTGGAGCTGCGTAATACAACTGACATGACGGATGAAGAATTTTTCTCGGATGAGAACACGTATTTCAATAAGGCGAATACGATCTTGACTGACAGTATATCGGACACGGAAGGAAGCAAGCCAGATCTGTTCGTGTTTGATAAGGAAGGAATCATGGTGGCGGGAACCATGCCAGAAGTGATAGGACAATCACGTGGAGATCGTGAATATTTCAAGGAGTCCATACAGGGGAAATCCTTCATCAGTGATGCCATCGTGTCGAAGAATAGCAAGAAGCTGATTATTGCATTCTCGGAGCCTATCATGGATGAAGAGGGGAATATTCTGGGTGTGTTCGCCATGTCGGTGGATAGCAACTTTTTCCTGGGGCAACTGGGGGACATCCAGATTAATGGTCAAGGCAGAGTTGAAGTATTGAGCCGAAGCGGCATCATTATGTACGATTCACTGGACCCTTCCATTGTGGGACAAACGCTGGAAGAGGACAAGGAGGCCACCGAACTTATGGAAGCCAGAGCCACCGACAAAGTGAAAATCACTTCAATGGATCGAGATAATATCTATTATCGTATCAATCAGATCCCTGGTGCAGATCTCTCCGTGGTCATTATTGATGATTATGATGATATCAAACGCCCATTAGAGGATATGCAGCGCCAGATGATTATCGTGACATTGATCGGAGTTGCTCTGGCGATTGGCGTGGGATTGCTAATTTCTCGTAGTATTACGAGACCCATCATTCGTCTGATCGGGCTGTTCAAACAGCTTGCTCAAGGGAATCTCACCGTTAAGGCCAATGGCAGATATAACAGCGAATTCAAGGATCTGGCGGATAGCTTCGATGGCATGGTGGAGCAGAACAGGAACCTGATTACCGATATGAATAATTCGATTCATGTGCTCCAGGCCAGCACTCAGGAATTGGAGGAGACATCCAAACAGACGGCAAGATCCATTGATGAGACATCGGCGACGTCCATGGGCATTGCGAAGGCGATGGAGGCCCAATCGGAAGATACCGAGCAGATTGCAGGCAAGTTCAACAGCTTTGGCGATAAAGTGGCTGCCATGAACAGCAGTGCACAGGATGTGAAGGCAAGAGCGGATGAGATCGAATCTGTATTCCACAACGGGAATGAAGTCGTCAATGAATTGATGCGTATTAATGAGGTCAACGAGAGGGAAGTGGAGAAAATCTCGGAGATTACCGTCAAACTTCAAACGAGTTCGGGCAGTATTAGTCAGATCACGGAAGCCATCAGCCAGATTGCGAAGCAGACCAATCTGCTTGCATTGAATGCTTCAATTGAAGCATCACGGGCTGGGGAGCATGGCCGAGGATTTGCGGTAGTGGCCGAGGAGATCCGCAATCTGGCAGAGCAGAGTTCCCGCCAGTCCAAGGAAATCTCCAGCATTATCGAGCAGAATCTGGCCGATGTCGCGGAGAACAACCATAGTGTTGCCGAAATTCACACCATCTCGTCCAGACAGGATGAGCTTGTTTTGCAGACTCGTCAGGCGTTTGATGTGATTTTGGAGAAAGTGACGGTTATTAATCAACAGATTTCCACGATGGCAGGACAGATGCAGGAAATGTTGCAGAACAAGGATGATGTACTGGAGTCAGCCCATAGCTTGTCGGCTTCAGGAGAGCAGGTATCTGCTTCCGTTGAAGAGGTAACAGCAACCATGATGGAGCAGTCTTCCACGGTGCAGCAGTTGGCAAACATGGTCGATACAATCGATCAATTGACGCAAAAGCTGGCCGAATCGGCTGCAAGATTCAAGGTGGAGTAAGCGTTAATTGTAGATGGTATAGAGAGAAAAAAGTAACGATGAGGATGTCCCATAAGTCATGAATATGACAAGGGACATCCTCATTTAGTTTGAATTTGTTTTAATGAACCTGACAGACGCTATTCGCTCCCCTTTGCTCAGATCTGAGAACTAACGAATCACAGAGACGCTATTTGGTCGATTCATTGTTTTTTTTAGGTTTGGAAGCCCTATTATGACGAAATAGCGTTAGTGAGGTTCGTTAAATCTTGCAATCGTTGATGATCTGCCTTTTAAGGTGCGGTAGGTTCGTTAGCACTTGGAGCGAGGCGGTATTCCTTCTGAGACAACCCCTTTTGCAACCAGCCCCCCTGTATCCATCTAAGTAATGCATAATAAGGACAATGTTCCATGTGATGTGGTGTTGTGTTATAGTCTGTATCTTTAAAACGTAATGCACTTCTGATTGAGCAACTTCATGAATTGATCCAGCGCACTGCTGACATAACGATCCTCACCGCGGACAAAGGTTGTCGTGGTATGAGTATAACGATCTGCGAGATCAAATACGGAGAAATCATCCGGTTTCTTGTGAATAACGCTGCACGGCATAATGGTAAAAGCAATGCCAGATTCCACACAGCTGAGCAGGTTTTCCATCGTACTCACTTCAATGATATTGCGTGCGGACAACCCTTCTTCTTGCAGGAATTCTTCAGTCATTTCACGATATGGGCAGCCCTCGGGGAAAACAACCCAGGATACTTGGCACAGGCTTGCGGGTGGTATATCCATCCGCTTGGAGATGATATGAACCGTGTCTTGCATCTCATATTCCACCTTCAGCCCCTCCTTCACACAAGCCCCACTGATAAAAGCACCGTCAATCTCATAGTCCTGTATTTTCTTGCGCAGTACTTTGGGTGAAGTGGCGTTAACGAGTGAGATGGACACCTCCGGGTAGGTTATTTGATATTCATTCAGAATCTCCATAAAGCGGCTGGATGCCGCCGTTTCCACAATGCCGATTTTTAGCGTGCCAGAAGGTTCACCTGGATCGGTCATATCCTGCTTCAGATCGTGCAAAAGGTTGTGAATCTGTGTGGCATACTGGACGAACTGTTCTCCTTTGGAGGTCAGTGCAACACCTTTGGGAAATCGGTTGAACAACTGGATCTGATATTCCTGTTCCAGTTTTTTGATGCGTGTCGTGACATTGGACTGGGCGTAATTCAGTTCTTTGGCAGCCTGTGAGATTTTGCCTGAACGGGCCACCGCGAGAACAATATCGATATCGGATAGTTCCATGCTGTATCCTCCTGAACGTGATTAACTTACATTGTTTTCGCAGATGTTGATGTTAGGTATCACTCTGAGAGATATAACTATATATTTCAATCATTTTACGATATATCGGAGTCGCCTTACAATATCCTTACTGACGAAGAGAGTAGGGATATAACATGGATAACATGCATACACGTTCAACACTATTGAGCCCGGTGACAATTCATCAATGGAAGTTAAGAAACCGAATTGTGATGGCACCGTTGACCCGGGGATTTGCTGATGACCAGAGGGGGACCGTGACGGATGAGATGGTGGCATATTATGATCAGCGTGCGCGGGATGGTGTGGGACTGATCATTACCGAGGGCATTAACCCGAATCTGGCAGGCAAAGGCACTTATGGCATCCCCGGCTTATATACAGATGAACAGACGACTTCTTGGAAAAGAGTAACGGATGCTGTTCACAGACATGGCGGCACCATTATTGCTCAACTGTGGCATGTCGGCAGATTGTCCCATTCCGATCTGATCGGAACCGCACCACTGGCACCTTCCAGCCTTGCGGCAGAGGGAAGAGTGCATAAGCTGCATAAGCCGTATCAGATTCCCCAAGCGATGAGTTCACAGGATATAGCGGATACGATTCAGCATTTTCAGAGGGCCGCCCGCAATGCGGTTCTGGCAGGTTTTGACGGAATAGAGCTTCATGCTGCGCATGGGTATCTGATCGACCAGTTTATCAATGAGAAGACCAACCACAGAACAGACGAATATGGAGGCGACACTGCGGGCAGATTACGGTTCCTTCGAGATATTATTTTGGCGGTAAAAAAAGAGATCCCTGTGGATCGCATATCGGTACGATTCTCCGAGAAAAAGGATGATGATGCATCCTATGCATGGGTAGACAAAGCTGGAATGATCGATGCATATCTGAAGTTGTTCCGCGAGACGGGAATTACGATCTTGCATCCCTCAACAGATCATTATGCGAAAGCGTGGGCAGGGGAGCAGTCCTTTCACGAGCGGATTCGAAGTCAGTGGGAAGGAATCATCATTGGTGTGGGGAATTTGGATGTTCAGACCGCAGAGCACGCGATTGGTAAGGGAAGCATAGATTTGGCTGCGTTCGGCAGACCGTTTATCTCCAACCCTGATCTGGTGCAGAAATTGAATGCTGGTGAGCCATTGGTGGAGTATGATGCAGCTAAGCATCTGCCCGTGTTGGTGTAAGAGGAGAAAACCGAGTCAAAGAAAAATAAAAAAAGACTGAACGCTACTGACATACTGTTGGCAAGAGCGTCCTTGTATGATCAAGGTATACAAATACTAAGGAGGACATTACATTATGTCAGTAATTGGACCCGATTTCATTTCACTTCAAGTGAGCAATCTTGAAAGCTCTGCCGAATTCTATCAAAACTATCTCGGACTGGTACGCTCACAGGCGGGACCACCTCATGCGGTGGTTTTTGATACCAAGCCTATTACATTTGCTCTTCGTGACCTACTGCCAGGAACCGAACTCGGTTCAGGTACTCAGCCAGGACTTGGTATCGCCCTGTGGCTTCATGCCCCGGATACACAAGAGATTCATGACAAACTTGTTGAAGCAGGCGTAAAGATTACATCTGTACCTATAGATGGACCATTCGGGCGAACCTTTACATTTGCCGACCCAGATGGGTACCAAGTTACCCTTCACAGTAAAGCCTAATATGCAGATGTACCCATCTTAATCATAGTGATACCTTGCTCTGTCAGAGGGAGCCAAGTGTTGATTACAACATCAAGGGCAGTACTGATCCTTAGGATCAGTCTGCCCTTATTTGGTCGTTCGGATTATAAGATCAATTCATTCTATTCATGGCTGACGATTACAGCTTTCTTTTCCGTAAAGTAATACACCAAAGCGAGCAGCGGCATGATCAGGCCAATCAGCGTAGTGAGACTCCAGCCTCCGTTAGCATAAGACCAGCTTCCAAGAGATGAACCAATCGCACCGCCGACAAAAAAGATCGACATGAATATGCCATTCACACGCCCTCTCGCTTCACTTCCTAAGGAGTAGATGATGCGTTGACCCAGCACCAGATTTCCCGAGACAGCCATATCCAGTGTGATCGCCACGATCACAAGCAGGATCAATGCAAACGTGGAGTGGCTCTGGAACACATAAGCAAGACCAAATGAAGCAGCAGCGATCACCATGGCAGCACCTGTCAGAATGCGCGTTAGTCCGCGATCCGCCAGTCTCCCGGCGATGGGAGCAGCAATAGCACCTCCGACACCAGCCAGGGCAAACCAGGCAATGCCTTGCTGTGACATGCCAAAATTGGTAGCGAGCCTGAGCGGAACCGTGGTCCAGAACAAGCTGAAAGCACCAAACAAACTGGCCTGATAGAACGCCCGACGGCGCAGCAGAGGCATCGTTCTGAACAGTGTGCCCAATGACACGATTAATTGACCGTATTTCAAGTTTGGTTCAGGCTGGCGAGCAGGAAGAGCACGTGATAGAAGCAGCATTAGAAGTGCTATGACAATGGCGGAGAATACAAAGACCGTCTGCCATCCGAAGAAGCTGGTGATAAAGCTTGCGACAGGACGAGCCAGCATAATGCCCAGCAGCAGACCGCTCATGACATTGCCGACAACCCGCCCGCGTTGTTCCTCGGAAGTAAGATATGTCGCATAGGGTACCAGAATCTGAGCGACAACAGAACCTATACCGATGAATAGAGAGGCAGTCAGAAATACAACAGCAGTGGGCGAGAAAGCCGCAGCAATCAGGGCAACAACCAGTACGATAAGGAAAAGAACGACCAGGCGTCGGTTCTCGATAATGTCACTGAGCGGCACGATGAATAACAAACCAATAACATAACCAATCTGAGTCAATGTTACGATCAATCCTGCAGCGGCAGAAGAAAGGCCCGTGGTCATACTAATCGGTCCGATAACGGTCTGAGCATAATACAGGTTTGCCACGATCAATCCACAAGCGGATGCCAGCAAAAAAATAATCCAGGCAGGTACAGGTGCCTTCTTCACTTGTTGTCTCATTTCCATCTTAATCATCCTCCACAGATTTCATATTCGTATTGAAAATTCGATATTCCAGATAAACGGGTGCTGTTTAAAATATTAATTACTAAACGTTGTGTTCACTAATTACGAACATATAATAAACTAAACGTTTAGTATTGTAAATAGGCTAAACATATTTTAATGAAAATTTAAATGAGGATATAAAAATGAACGGAGAATGAATTGTGTGTACGCAATGCATTTTAGTATAATGAACGTATCGTTTTTATGAAAATTACTGATGATAAAATATATTTTTTACATCCAGGAGGGCTCAAGATGACTGCCAAAAGAGGACGTCCACGTAACATGGAAACCCAGAATGCCATTCTTACCGCATCCTATGAGTTGTTGTTGGAACACGGATTCGGGGCTGTTACGATCGAAAAGATTGCTGAGCGCGCACAAGTGAGCAAAGCCACGATCTACAAATGGTGGCCGAACAAAGGCGCTGTCATCATGGACGGATATATGTCTGCTGCAACGGCAAGATTGCCAGTGCCGGATACAGGCTCGGTATTGGAGGATATACGCATACATGCGAGTAATCTGGTTCGATTTTTGACCAGTCGGGAAGGAAAAGTGATTACCCAGATCATCGGAGAAGGGCAGTCGGATGAAGGGCTTGCCGAAGAATACCGTACAAGATACATCCAACCACGTCGACGTGAGGCTCGGGGAATTCTGGAGAAGGGTGTGGAGCGCGGCGAATTGAAGGCAGGGGTGGACATTGGACTGTACATTGATCTGATCTATGGGCCGGTGTTCTATCGTATGTTAGTGACGGGGGAAGCGATGGATGAAGCGTTTGTAGATGTGATGCTCAGTTCATTGTTTGAAGGCATTCAGTCCGAGTAGATATCAAGTAGGCATAGGGATAGCGGCAATATAACCGGTACGAAGAGGAAGAGGGCGATTCTTAGGAATCACCCTGGAAGGGATCACATATGGCATATTGTACGTGGGAGAATGTTATACCTGGAATATAGGTGAGATGGCTGTGGGCCATGAGTCTGTAGCATTAGAGGAAAGGAAGGATGAGTGCTGGGTTAACACCGGGGGTTCATTCCATACCGAACTGGGCAGTTCACGGCGTAATACAGGGGCGACTTCTTTGGCAAAACGCTCCACTTGCTCCAACTGTTCGCTATGCGTCAGTCCATCTACGCTGATACTCAGCACCTGATGTCCGTAAGCGGCATGATAGTCCAGAATTTTCTCAATGATCT